>ENA-OQAX01000103-OQAX01000103.1-human-gut-metagenome-genome-assembly--contig:-NODE-103-length-17676-cov-2.055616_pt1 | contig 17676 bp, 30 predicted proteins | sample MGYA00242741_ERZ504539 | MGnify/ENA primary metagenome ERZ504539 (study PRJEB26092, sample SAMD00036277) | human gut metagenome | host: Homo sapiens | study: EMG produced TPA metagenomics assembly of... | reverse complement strand
CGGATGAAACCTCGATTGATATGGCTCAGATGTTTGGCTTTATTAAAAATCAAAATGGGAATGTGGTTATTGCAAACAGAATTTTTGAAACGAGATTATATAATTATTATCTTACAGAAGCAAAAATGCAGCAGACAGAGATATATAAGGCAGCCCTGCAGGACAAGAGTCAGTTTATAGTTAATGGATATCTGGAGTATGGAAAGGAATGATTTGGAATGTTTTGTTGTTCATTTCCAAGATATTTACGGGGAATCTGATGAAAAATTTCTGGAAGAGCAGGGGAGGAAGTTCTTTTTACTATATTTGAAACCGATTATTAACGGGACAGGAAATTATTATATCGAATCCAGAACAAGAGATCTTCGAAGAACAGATGTAATTGTAGATTATCATGGACGGCAATATATAATTGAATTAAAGATATGGCACGGTGACGAGTATAATAAGCGGGGAGAACAGCAGCTTGTTGGATATCTGGAAGATTATCATGTGGATAAAGGATATATGCTTAGCTTTAATTTTAACAGGAAAAAACAGTCGGGAATCCGGAAAATTATAGTGAATGAGAAAACGATAGTGGAAGCAGTGGTATAAATTAATTCACCAGAAAAAGAAAACCATTTTTTTGAATAGTCATATGTGATGCTGGCGATTTTAAGTGACGAAGAACTTGGAGATAAGATAACAATGGAGCAATATTATTACAACCATATGAATAAGGCGCAGCAGGCTGCATATCACAGCATTCTTAGCGGTGTGAAAAACCTGGCGGATGAATTTCAGATTCCGGCATTAGAGGGAGAAGAACTTTATAATGTATTTTTTTCAGATGCGTCTGGATCATCCGGAGATATTTTTGGGTGAGCAGTTATAAATACCGGTATTATAAAGACTCTCCGAATCTGATTTTTATTCCGGAGTATCTTTTTGATAAAAAGAAGATTTGCGAACATCAAAAGGCTATGACTGCCAGAGTTGAGAAGCTGATTCGCCCGGCTCAGAAGCTGTCTGAATGGGAGAAAGAGAAGTATGTGCATGATTTTATCTGTGAAAATATCCGCTATGATAAACTGAAAAAATCATATTCCCATGAAATTATCGGACCGTTGGGGCAAGGCGTTGGTGTTTGTGAGGGAATTGCAAAAGCAGTAAAGGTTTTGTTAGATGCACTGGGAGTCTGGTGTGTGATTGCAATCTGTGGAAATAATCCTGAGAAGGGAATTAAGTATCGCCACACATGGAATATTGTAAAAATAGGAGGTACATATTATCATCTGGATGCGACCTTTGATAATACCCTGGGAAAAGATCGTGAAACTTCTGAAATCCGCTATGATTATTTCAATCTGGATGATTCACAGATTTTCAGGGATCATGAGCCTCTTATTGCGCCGGCGCCTCACTGCGGTGATCATGAGCACTTTTACTATAAGGAGAAGAAGCTTTCTTTTACTAAGAAAGAGGATGTGTATAAACGTTCTTTGCAGGCGGCGAAGAAAGGCAGGGTACTTATTTTTCACTGGAGAGGCGGCTATCTGACAAAGGAAGTACTGAAGGAATTGCTGGAACTTATCCGGAAAGCAGGAGATGAGAAAGACAAAACAGCAATGGTCAGCATAAACTGGCCGCAGGCAGTTATTCGTGTTCAGTATACGGATATGCAGGTACAGGAGAGTGTGACAATAGAGGAAGCGAATGAAGGGGAAAAATAGATGTAATAAACAGCTTAACTTTTTCCGTGTGAGGATAGAGCTTTTTAAAAGAATGTGATCAGAGTGAGAAAACAGCCGAGATGTGGGACAGGGAATTAAAAGAAATCAGGAAGCAGGAACAGTATAGGAAAGCTATATCATGTATGGAAGAGGAACAGTATGATAAGGCAATAATTTTGTTTGAGGGACTTCCAAGAGATTATGAAGATGTCAGAAATAATTTCAGGGAATAAGGGTGAAATAAATGAATCAAAATTGCATGATTACACGAGAAGCAGCGTTGGAATTCGGTTTATCATTCAGAATACATATACGGAAAGACCTTTCCGTGATCAGAACTGGCAAGTGGTAAGAGCGAGGGAAAACAAAAAATTTTTTATTGGATCTATGAACGAAACGGTTATGTTAATCTGAATGTAAAAGCAGATCCGGAGTGGCGTGATTTTTGGCGAAGTGCCTATGAATCTGTACAGGCTGGTTATCATCAGAATAAGGAACATTGGAATACCATTATTCTAAATGGGACGGTACCGGATAAAGATATTAAAAGAATGATATCCGAAAGCTATGATCTCGTAACATACAGCCCGACAAAGAAGATTTATGAGGCAGTGAAGCAAATTCCGAAAGGATGCGTTGCAACTTATGGTCAGGTTGCCGAAATGGCAGGGAATCCGAGAATGTCGAGAGCGGTAGGGAATGCCCTCCATAAGAATCCGGATCCGGAGCATATTCCCTGTTATCGGGTAGTGAATTTCAGAGGAGAACTGTCAGGGGCTTTTGCCTTCGGCGGTAAAGATGTACAGAAAAAGCTACTGGAAGCAGATGGAATTGAGGTTGTCAATGGAACGGTGGATTTAAAAAAAATATGGATTAACGCAAAGAGATGATAAACTGTGAGAAAACAGATACGGATGATTACCTTATTATCATTGAATGCTGCTTTTGATAACGGCCTGAGAAAGGATTACGGAAATTCTGAAATCCGATATGATCATTTTTTATTATAAAAAGAAGAAGCTGTCTTTTACCAGACAGGAATTTTGTAATGCTCATCAGCTGGGGGCGGGCAAATCTTTCCGGATCTGCCTGGCAAAGGACTGTATTATAGGTGAAGGAAGCCTGGTTACCAAGAATACTGTGATACCGGATGGTTCTCTGGTAATGGGCAGTCCGGCCAGGATCAAACGAAAATCTCACCTGGGAAGAATATCCTGAAAAATATTGTGGCTTTAGAAAAAAAATCCATAGTAATCCCCATAAAAAATAAATGCAGTTAAAAACAAATTCAGTTAGTGATATCATAACACCTGCTTTACGATAAAACAGATTTCATGTTATGATTATTTCAGTTGAATTTGAGATATTCTATTAATGAAAAGGGCAACTATTCAACAGTTTCTGACTGTGAAAGTATTGAACAGTTACGAAGAAAAATAAAAGGAAGGATCAATGTTATGCTTACAACATGGACTCCGGCACATATGCCGGAAAAAGAGGAATCAAACCCGTCTGCAGACAGCAAGAAGTCAGCTCTATGATTTTCAGATGAAAATCAAGGAACATAAGATCCCGGTAATCGTACTCTTTGAAGGCTGGGGATCTTCCGGCAAGGGAAGTACGATCGGAAAAGTCATTAAGAATATTGATCCACGTTTCTTTAAGGTTGCCACTATGTCAGCTCCCACAGCAGAAGAACTGAGATATCCATTTCTGTATCGCTATTTTAAACAGATTCCGGAAGCGGAAAATTTACATTTCTGGATTCCGGCTGGATGGAGCAGACTTGTAAAGACTGTCTGTCGGGCGAGATTGAAGGCGAAGGTTATACACAGCGGATTGACAGCATCCGTCGTTTTTGAGCGGCAGCTTACAGATAATGGTTATCTGGTGCTGAAATTCTTTATGCAGATTGACAGGGATGAACAGAAGCGGCGTGAAAAATTACTTCTGGATCATAAAGACACCAGATGGCGTGTGTCAGACTTTGATAAATGGCAGAATGAACATTACAAAAAAATGTGCAAAAATATTTTCTCAGTATCTGTCTGACACGAATGTTTCCTCTGCACCATGGTACATCATAGATGCCAGTGACAGAAAATGGGCGGAACTTCAGGTGCTGGAGACTATGGTAAGCAATATTGAAGTTGCCATGCAGAATCAGGCACATTCCGTTCCGATTTTGCAGAATGTATTCCCTCTGGAGCAGATTCCCCGTCTGTCGGATATTGATCTGAGAGATAAAACAATGGATGACGAGGAGTACAGGGGAGAACTGAAACAGCTCCAGAGTAAACTGGGGGAACTCCATAATAAACTGTACAGGAGACGTATTCCTGTGATCATCACGTATGAAGGCTGGGATGCGGCAGGCAAAGGAGGTAACATCAAACGTATTACAGAAGCCCTGGATCCCCGGGGCTATGAAGTACATCCAATCGCAAGTCCGGAACCGCATGAGAAGGCCAGACATTATTTATGGCGTTTCTGGACAAGACTTCCGAAAAATGGGCATATCGCTATTTTTGACAGAACCTGGTATGGCAGAGTTATGGTAGAACGTCTGGAGGGATTTTGCAGTGAAAATGACTGGAAACGTGCCTACAACGAAATGAATGAGTTTGAGAAAGAACTTAAAGACTGGGGTGCAGTCATTATTAAATTCTGGGTACAGATCGATAAGGATACACAGCTGGAGCGTTTTCAGGAGAGACAGAATAATCCGGAGAAACAATGGAAGATCACAGATGAGGACTGGAGAAACAGAGAGAAATGGGATGCCTATGAAGTGGCTGTCAATGAGATGCTTCAGAAGACAAATACTTCCTTTGCGCCATGGCATGTACTGGAATCTGTTGACAAGAAATATGCCCGTATCAAAGCACTCAGAATTGTGATCTCTGAAATAGAAAAAGCATTAAAAGAAAATTAAATTTTGCGGGAAATGTGTAAATGAATGATAAGATAACAGTCTGCCTGGGTAAGGGCGGGCAAAGAGAATGGCAGAATCTTTTGCCAGAAAGAACAATGTTCCGATTATGGACAAACCGGGAGAACATCTGACAGTAATGTTTGACTCCCGGGGCGTATCACTTACCGGTTATGGCCTGACATATCAGGGAGATTTTGAAGGAATGCTGCACAGAGTCACAAACGGAAGACTTTCCCATGAAATGCTGGTACGTGCGGTCAAAACAGAGGGAGAATATCTGAAGCAATTGATGCCACTGCAGGTATGGGGGAGGATGGTTTCCTTCTTGCAGCATATGGCTATGAGGTGACATTATATGAACAGAATCCGGTGATCGCCGCACTTTTGAAGGATGCGCTCCGGCGTGCCAGAAAGCATCCCGTATTAAAAGACATTGCTTCCAGAATGAAACTGGTAGAGGGTGACAGTGTGTCATGTATGGAGAAACTTATGGATCCGGTAGATGTGATCTATCTTGATCCCATGTTCCCGAAGAGACAGAAATCCGGTCTGATAAATAAAAAACTTCAAGCTGATCCAGAAACTTGAACCTCCATTGTTCTGAGGAAAAAGATCTTTTTGATGCAGCTATCAAAGCCGGACCTTCCAGAATTATCGTAAAACGTCCTCTTAAGAGCGTCTGTCTTGATGGAAGAGAGCCTTCTTATATATTAAAAGGAAAAGCAATACGATATGACTGTTATGTGATGTAGAAGGTTTATCAGCACATTGCAGCAGCCCTTTATTTTGAGGGCTGCTGCAATGTATTTTTTCCATTCCCGGATAAATTCCATTTGTTCCTGATCGGAGATTTCCTGGGAGGCAGCGTCATTTCCGGCAGCTACACAGCAGAGCAGGACGAAGGTCTGAAAGAGTAAAAATACCAGTATCAATAATAATGCAGTCATAATTTGTCTCCTTAATATTATGCAGATGGTTACAGTTATTTTATGAAATTTGCTATAAGGATATTTTTCGGGATTTCTGTAACAGATTCTGTATATGCCTGTTGTTTTGCATATCAGAAGTATCTGCATATCATGGAAGCTTTATACATTTTATTTACAGAAAAACGGAGATATGACAGGAGAAACTGTCGGACACGAAAATATAATCTTCCGAATAATTTAAAGTAAGACGCAGATGTTCATTGTCTTTGCAGCGACCTGATGAACAGTTGCGGTAAGATTTCATTATCCAGATGATTCGGAGGATTTTTTATGAAGAATTCAGATGATTCCGGATATACAGGAAAGCACGTGGGTGTGTGTGTTCTGGATACCGGGATTTTTCCTCATATAGATTTTACAGGGAGAATACTTGCGTTTCAAGATTTCATCGGACATCGTATCAGACCTTATGATGATAATTCTCATGGAACCCATGTATGTGGGATCATTGGCGGTGACGGAAGGGCTTCGGAAGGACGGATCAGAGGAATTGCCCCCGGGTGTAGCCTGATAGTTCTGAAGGTGCTCGACAGAACGGGAAATGGCAGGAAAGAAGATGTTTTACAGGCTTTTCGCTGGATCCTGGAGAATAAGAGATATTATGGGATACGTGTAGTGAATATCTCGGTGGGAACAACCTGTAGGAGAGCAGAAGATCACAGAGTTCTGATCGCAGGTGTGGAACAACTTTGGGATGCAGGTCTGGTGGTAGTGGCTGCGGCAGGAAATCAGGGACCGAAGGCAGGAAGTGTGACAGCACCGGGAAGCAGCCGGAAGATTATCACAGTAGGCTCCAGCGATCTGCTTACAGGACGGACTGCCATATCAGGCAGGGGACCTACATTTGAGTGTGTTTGTAAACCGGATCTGGTTGCACCCGGGAATCATGTTCTTGCCTGTGCACCGGGAGCAGATAACGGATATGGAGTGAAGAGTGGTACTTCTATGTCTACACCTCTGGTTGCAGGGGCAGCAGCATTGATGCTTGAGAAGAATCCGGAGCTGACTAATGTTCAGATCAAGATGAAATTGAAAGAAAGTGCCAGGGATATGGGATTGCCAAAGAATCAGCAGGGATGGGGAGAACTGGATCTGGAACGCTTTATGGAACTGTGATCAGTAATCTTTTATTTCACAAAATTATTGCTTTAGTGTATAAAAGCATTGACGAACGGTCTGTTTTCGGCTATCATGATAGTTAACTGGATGAGAGCCAAAGAGGAGGATTAACATGAAAAAAATTCAGATGCAGACACCACTTGTGGAGATGGATGGAGATGAGATGACCAGAATTCTCTGGAAAATTATCAAAGATGAACTTCTTCTTCCGTATATTGATTTGAACACTGAGTATTATGACCTTGGTCTGGAATACAGAAATGAAACGGATGATCAGGTAACTGTTGATGCAGCAGAGGCTACAAAGAAGTACGGCGTAGCAGTGAAATGTGCAACTATCACTCCTAATAAGGCAAGAATGGAAGAGTATACCTTAAAGAAAATGTACAAGAGTCCTAACGGAACGATTCGTGCAATTCTCGACGGAACTGTTTTTCGTGCCCCAATCGTAGTGAAGGGTATTGAACCATGTGTTAAGAACTGGAAGAAACCGATCACCATCGCACGTCATGCCTATGGTGATGTGTATAAGAACACAGAGATGTATATTGACGGCCCCGGAGATGCTTATCTGGTATTTTGAAGGTGCAGACGGACAGCAGAGAAAAAGAGCTGATCCATCATTATGAGGGACCGGGTGTGCTTCAGGGTATGCACAATCTGGATGATTCTATCACAAGTTTTTGCAAGATGCTGTTTTAATTATGCACTGGATACAAAACAGAACCTGTGGCTTGGCGGCAAGGATACGATCTCCAAGATTTATGACGGACGTTTTAAGGAAATCTTTGCAACTATTTATGAAGATGAGTTTAAGGAGAAATTCGAGGCAGCAGGCATTGAATATTTCTACAGCCTGATCGATGATATCGTAGCTCGTGTCATGAAGGCTGAAGGCGGATTTATCTGGGCCTGCAAGAACTATGATGGAGATGTTATGAGCGATATGGTTTCTTCAGCATTTGGTTCTCTGGCTATGATGACATCTGTACTGGTATCTCCACAGGGATATTACGAATATGAAGCTGCTCATGGAACTGTACAGAGACATTATTATCGCTATCTGAAAGGTGAGGAGACATCTACTAACTCTGTAGCAACTATTTTGCATGGACCGGAGCTCTGAGAAAAAGAGGTGAGCTGGACGGCAATAAAGAATTGATGGAATTTGCTGATAAACTGGAGAAGGCGACTCTGGAGACGATTGAAAGCGGTAAGATGACAAAAAGACCTTGCGCTGATCACTTCTCTTGAGGATGTGACAGTACTGAACAGCAAAGATTTCATCCTTGCCATCAGAGAGAGATTGGATGAAATTTTATAATGTCAGAAATTATCCGGTAATGTTTCTATAACATTATAAAGTTCTCCGGGCAGGATTACACTGCAGCGGAGAAACCTGTAAAAAGTTATAAACTGCTAAAATGGGAAGAACCTGCATTATGCAAGTTCTTCCCATTTTTCATATAATCCTTCTAATTCTTCGGTAATGGCGGCTTTCTCTTTGCTGAGTTTCGCACATTCTGCCACATTTGTGCAGATATCCGGGAGAATCATGGTCTCGTCGATCTCTTTATCTCTGGTCTCAAGTTCTTCAATGCGGGCTTCTACTTTTTTTTAGTTCATTCTCTCGTTTTCGCTGGCGGGCCTGTTCTTCTTTCTGCTGCTGCCAGGAAAGCTTGTTATCAGAAGCCTGCTTTGCTTCTGTCACAGCCTGAGCGGCAGCCGGAGCATATTTTTCCGTCAGTTCTTCTTTTTTCTCCAGATAATAGTCGTAATCTCCGATATAATTTACAATTGCCTGATTGGTCAGATCCAGGATCCGGGTAGCTGTCTGGTTGATGAAGTAACGGTCGTGGGAAACATAGAATACTGTTCCTGTGTAACTGTTCAATGCCTCTTCAAGAATCTCTTTTGAAGCGATATCCAGATGGTTGGTGGGCTCATCGAGGATCAGAAAGTTTGCTTCGGACAGCATCAGCTTGGCGAGGGAAACACGACCTCTTTCTCCGCCGGACAGAGCGGAGATCAGTTTGAATACATCATCCCCTGTGAAAAGGAATGCTGCCAGCATATTTCGAATTTCTGTTTCCGTAAGTGTGGGATAAGCATCTGAGATTTCCTCAAAAATAGTTTTTTCCATATGAAGAACATGGTGTTCCTGGTCATAGTAGCCAATCTGTACCTTGAACCAAGAGTAAATCTGCCGCTGTCTGCATCGATCAGCCCATTGATGATCTTTAACATGGTGGTTTTGCCTGTGCCGTTATTGCCAATCAGGGCTACACGTTCTCCACGTTTGATCTCAAAGGAGATGTCACTGAAAAGTGTCTGTCCGGGAAAAGATTTGGAAAGACTTTCCACAGTAAGGACATCATTTCCGCTGACAAATCTTGGTTCCAGGGAAATGCGCATCTGATTCTGAATCTCCTGTGGTTTATCAATGCGCTGGACTTTATCCAGCATTTTTTCGCGGCTTTCCGCACGTTTGATAGATTTCTCGCGGTTAAAGGATTTCAGCTTGGCAATGACTGCTTCCTGATGTTTGATATCCCGCTGCTGGTTCAGGTAGGCTTTGTACTGGGCGTCACGCAGCTGGGCTTTTTTCAGGGCATAGGCAGAATAGTTGCCACTGTACATACGCATATTTCCTGCTTCGATTTCCACAACTTTTGTTACGACTTTGTCAAGAAAGTAACGGTCGTGGGATACGATAAATACAGCACCCGGGTAATTCAGAAGATAGGTTTCCAGCCAGGAAATACTCTCCATATCCAGATGGTTGGTAGGCTCATCCAGAAGAAGAATGTCAGGGCTGGCAAGAAGCAGTTTACCCAGAGCTACGCGGGTTTTCTGGCCGCCTGAAAGAGTTTCTATCTGGCGTTCGAAATCTTCTTCTGTGAAACCAAGACCTTTTAATACACCCATGATCTCACTTTTGTAAGCGTAACCATTTTCCAGTTCAAACTGGTGACTCAGTCTTGTGTAAGTATTCATCAGGCTGTCCAGAGCATCTCCGGTGGTGGTTTTCATTTCCTGTTCCAGAGAGCGCAGACGGTTCTCCATATCAATAATGTGCTGTTTGGTGGAAATTAGTTCTTCGTAATGGTATGATGGCCATGAATGTCCTGATACTGGGCAAGGTAGCCGATATTTTTATCTTTGGCAAGTACCACGTTTCCTGAATCCGGGGAGAGCTCATGCATAATGATTCGCAGCAGAGTCGTCTTGCCTGCACCGTTATTGCCGATGAGAGCTGCCTTTTCGCGGTCTTCTATATGGAAACTGGCATCCTTGAGAATGATTTTTTCGCCAAAGGATTTACAGATATTCTGACATGATAAAATCATAGGAATTCCTCCGTTTGTAATTTGTCCGCGTACTATTATAATCGAAAATGCCTGTTTTTGAAAGCATTTTAAGAGATTTTGTCCAGGGAAAAGAAAGCACCGGATGGATGCATGGAAGAAAATATGATATTCCGGGGAATTTTTCAGAATGAAATTGATAAAAAAATACAGAAATATTTGGTCAAAAAGTACAAATTTAATTTGACAATAAAATAACATCTGGGTATAATTGACATAGATAAGCTAAGGAGGGAAAATTTGTGGAAGCTAAGGAAATTTCGAAAGCGGTAATCAAGCGTCTGCCGCGGTACTACCGCTACCTCGGTGAATTGATGGAGGAGAATGTAGAGCGTATATCTTCAAATGATCTTAGCAAGAAGATGCATGTGACGGCTTCCCAGATTCGTCAGGACTTAAATAATTTCGGTGGTTTTGGTCAGCAGGGTTACGGCTATAATGTACGCTATTTGTATACAGAAATCGGTAAGATCCTTGGGCTAGATACTGTACATCCGATGATTATTCTGGGTGCCGGTAATCTGGGACAGGCATTGGCCAATTATGTGGATTTTGAAAAGCGCGGATTTAAGCTGGTTGGTATTTTTGACGTCAATCCTGTACTTGAGGGGATTGCAGTTCGTGGAATTGAGATTCAGATGTTGAGCGATCTTCCTTTGTTTCTGAAGGAGAATGAGGTTGAGATCGCGATCCTGACTCTTCCTAAAAATAAAGCCAAAGAGATGGCAAAGATTTTAATTGATAATGGAATTAAGGCAATCTGGAATTTTGCACATATTGATCTGGATGCCCCGGAGGATGTAATGGTAGAGAACGTACATCTTTCAGAGAGTCTTATGACTTTGTCCTATAACCTGAGTGAGTACAGAAAGGAACATGAAGGGATGTAAGGGATAACTGTGAAACACAAGGCTGTGGTCATCTGATCACAGCTTTTCTCTTGTATGTAAATGTGTTATTGTAAACAGGAGGTGAACAGATGAGAGAGATTGTAACTGCTGTTGAGATGAAAGAACTGGATCATAATACGATTCAGAAAGCCGGGATATCGTCTCCGGTACTTATGGAGAGGGCGGCATTAAAGACGGTTGAGGAGATTGTACAGAGATTAAAGAATAAAAGAAAAAAGAGAAAATCCTTGTGGTCTGCGGAACCGGCAACAATGGCGGAGACGGATTGGCGATTGCCAGACTGCTTCAGTTGAGAGGAGTCAGAACCTGGTATTATATTGCGGGTAAGGAAGAGAAAATGACTGCTGAAACTGCTGGACAGCTTAAAACAGCAGAATATTATCAGGTGCCCCGGGTGCATAACCTGGATCCGGATGAATATACTACTATAGTAGATGCCATCTTTGGGGTTGGACTGAGCAGACCTGTAGAGGGAAAATATGCAGAGCTTATCAGTACAATGAACCGGGCATCTGCGTATAAAGTAGCTGTGGATATTCCATCCGGGATTGACTCAGATACCGGATTTGAGAAGGGGATTGCATTCCGGGCAGATCTTACGGTTACCTTTGCTTTTCGCAAAAGAGGGCTGTGTTTTTATCCCGGACGCATGTATGGCGGTGAGATCGTTGTTACGGATATCGGAATCTATTCCATACCCGGAAAGAAAATCTGTATGCATCATCTGGAACGTGAAGATTTGAAAATGCTTCCGGAGAGAGTTCCCTATGGAAATAAAGGAACCTTCGGCAAGGTTCTTCTTATAGCTGGCAGCGAAGGAATGTGCGGAGCTGCATATCTGAGTGCAGCAGCTGCTCTGAAAAGCTCTGCGGGAATGGTGAGAATTCAGACCGTGGAGGCCAACAGGATTCCGTTGCAGACACTGTTGCCGGAAGCCATGATCACCTGTGATTTTGATGAGAAAAAAACCAGGCAATGCTTGACTGGTGTGATGTGCTTGTGATAGGACCGGGTCTTGGAACCGGAGCGCAGAGCAGGGAAAGAGCTCAGTGGTTCCTGGCGAAGGCAGCTGAGTGTAAAAAAACAGTAATTCTGGATGCAGATGGCCTGAATCTTCTGTCAGTCCATGACAACTGGAAGCGTTTTATCGGGGAACATGTGATCCTGACACCTCATATTGGTGAGATGAGTCGTCTGTGCGGAAAAGAAATCGGTAAGATCCAGGATTGTCTGGCACAGACTGCAGCTGATTATGCAAAGGAGTCTGGAGCGGTTTGCGTTCTGAAGGATGCCTGTACTGTGGTGGCAGATGCTTTTGGAGATATGTATTTGAACATTTCGGGTAATGCAGGAATGGCTACAGCGGGAAGTGGAGATGTGTTAAGTGGTGTGCTTGCCGGTATACAGTGTATGTACCTGGCAGCAGAAAAGAAATTTTTCTCCTGTTATTCTGGCTGCACTTGGTGTATATGTGCATGGGCTGGCAGGTGATCTGGCTGCTGAAACAGTAGGGCAGCGAGGGATGACCGCAGGAGATATCATCTGTTTTCTGCCGGAAATACTAAGATAGAATATTCATTTTGAGGCAGTAAATCTGTGAAACAATTTGCAGATATTAACATGAAAAAATAACAGAGGAAAATTATTATGAAGAAAGATAGCAGAGTAAAGCAGTCATTTCACTGGATGCAGTAGAACATAATTTCCGGGAAATGAGAAAAAATATTGCAGAAGAGACAAAGATGATCGCAGTCATAAAGGCTGACGCTTATGGACATGGCGCGGTGCCGGTTGCACATCTCATTGAGGATTATGATTATATCTGGGGATTTGCGGCTGCAACTGCGGAAGAAGCGATTCATCTGCGAGAAGCCGGGATTACAAAACCAATCCTGATCCTTGGAATTGTTTTTGATGAATATTTTCCGGAACTTGTCCGTTATGAGATCCGTCCTGCAGTGTGCGAAATATGAGGAGGCAAGGAAAACTTTCAGACGAAGCGGTTTCTGCAGAAAAAAAAACTGTACATATTCATATTGCTCTGGACACAGGAATGACCAGGATCGGTTTTGCGGATGCACAGGAAAATGTAGAGGAAATTAAAAAAAATTTCAGAACTTCCAAATCTTAAGATTGAGGGTATGTTTACTCATTTTGCAAGAGCAGATGAGTATGACAGAAGTCCGGCTATGGTACAATTGGAGCGGTATCTGGATTTTTCAAGGCGCGTAGAAGAGGCAGGAGTGGAAATTCCTCTGCATCACTGTTCTAACAGTGCGGGCATCATACGTATGCCGGAAGCAAATCTGAATATTGTCCGCGCCGGAATCACAATTTATGGAATTTATCCTTCTTCTGAGGTGGAGAGAGATATTGTAAAGCTTGAGCCGGTTATGGAACTTAAGAGTCATGTGACTTATGTGAAGGACGTTCCTGCCGGAGCAGCGATCAGCTACGGCGGTACTTATGTGGCTGACAGGAAGCTTCGTGTGGCAACTGTTCCGGTGGGCTATGCAGACGGCTATTCCAGGCAGCTTTCCAATAAAGGCTGGGTTCTGATACATGGACAAAAGGCTCCGATCCTTGGCAGAGTCTGTATGGACCAGTTTATGGTAGATGTGACTGAGATTGGTGATGTGAAGAAGGGCGATGAGGTAACACTGATCGGCAGAGACGGGGATGAGTTTATCGGTATTGAGGAGATTGGTGATCTCTGTGGCAGATTTTCCTATGAGTTTGCCTGTGATATCAGCCCGCGTGTGCCGAGAGTCTATATTAAAACGGGAAAGAAATATAATGTTACTGTTTGCTGAATAGAGACGAAGTGAGCGATAACTGATTTTTATATACCACGCATGTATACACAAGAAAAAGGTGGAAATACTTTATCTTAACCGGACAGGAAATATCCGGCTGATAACAAGGTTTCTTCTTATGGCAATGTTGTAAATTGAAACCGGAAAGAATCGGAGTGTGAATTGTGTGGTAATTAAAAGAGGGGATATATTTTATGCTGATCTTCGCCCTGTAGTGGGGAGTGAACAGGGTGGAATCCGGCCGGTTCTGATCATTCAGAATAACGTAGGTAACCGGCACAGCCCTACAGTGATCTGTGCTGCTATTACATCAAAAATGAACAAGGCTAAGCTTCCTACACATATTGAGATCAATGCGGAACTCTATGGGATTGAAAAAGATTCTGTGATTTTGCTGGAACAGCTTCGTACTATAGATAAAAGAAGATTAAAAGATAAAGTCTGTCATCTGGATGATGCGATGCTGGATAAGGTGAATCATGCACTTGAGATCAGCCTGGAGCTTACGTTCTGATTTTACTTTTTAAGGGATATATCATCTGATCCGGTATTGCGATTTTTTTGGCTTGCATGTCTCGGATAGTAGTGCGTGAACAATAAATGAACAGTAATTTTTGGTATCTCTGTCCGGTCAGTATCTTGACGATTAATGGAGAAAGTGATATATTTTACCAGTAATTACGCATATTCAATAAGGAGGAGACTGAATAATATAATGGAAGATGGCAGTAGTATGCCCCTCTGGGGCTTATTTGTTTTACTGTTACTGTTGTGGCTGAATGGAATCTTTTACGGGTTTGCCGCAGCGCTGAGAAACATAAGTGAGAATGATACACAGAAGAAAGCAGAGGAAGGCGATAAAAAAAGCACAGATGCTGATGACTCTGATCGACAAACCGGCGCAGTTTGTCAATGCAATTCCGCTGATCGTAATGGCATGTGGTATTTGTTTTGGTACTTTTCTGGTCCCATATGCTGTGGATGCATTTTATCCATACATAAAGCATGTACCTGCACTGATCCTGGTAATGGCATTGTGCGTGATTTTTCTTGCTGCAATCGGTATTCTGGCTTTTCGGCGGGTTGGTACTTATCATCCTGAAGCTTATGCATATAAGTATCTGAACCTGGTACATTTCTGGCTGAATCTGTTAAAGCCTTTGACTGTATCTGTCACCTGGATCGCCAGACTGGCAGCAGTGCCTTTTGGTGTGGAGATAAACCGTACAGAAAAGTCTGTCACAGAAGAGGAAATCATTTCCATTGTAGATGAAGCTCATGAACAGGGCGTCATTCAGGAGAATGAGGCGGAAATGATCCAGAATATCATATCTTTTAATGAGACAGAAGCCCATGATATCATGACTCACAGAAAGAATGTGGTGGCCTTTGACGAGGAGATATTGCTCAAGAACATGATTGACACTATGCTGGAAGAGGGGAATTCCCGTTATCCGGTATATGAGGAGAATATTGACAATATCAAAGGAATTGTCCATTATAAAGATGCGCTTAAGTTTATGACACAGAATCCCTGGGCGAAGTTCAAACCGTTGAAGGAACTGCCCGGAATTATCCGCCAGGCATCCCTGATTCCTGAAACAAGGGGGATTGGAGATCTTTTTCATACTATGCAGGCCAGAAAGATTCATATGGCAATTGTTGTGGATGAATATGGCCAGACAGCCGGGATCGTTACCATGGAGGATATTCTGGAGGAGATTGTCGGAGATATTCTGGATGAATATGATGAGGATGAAATTACGATCCGCGCACAGAAAGATAATAGTCTGATCATTGACGGGCTTGCTTATCTGGAGGATGTGGAAGAAGAGTTGGATGCAGATTTTGGGGATACAGAGTTTGAAACACTGAACGGTTATCTGACCAATATTCTGGGACATATTCCTACAGATAAGGATGTTGATACAAGCATAAAAGCGATTGGATACTGTTTTACGATCTTGTCTATTGGTAATAAAACCATTGGCAAGGTTAAGGTGGAGCGGGATAATAATGTTGCTGTATAAACAGCAGCAGATAAAAATAAATTAAACAAAAGGAGAAAGAAAGATGTCAGGACATTCAAAATTTGCAAACATTAAGCATAAGAAAGAGAAAAACGATGCAAAAAAAGGTAAGATTTTTACAGTAATCGGACGTGAGCTGGTTATGGCTGTCAAAGCAGGCGGTCCGGATCCAAATAACAACAGCAAACTTCGTGATGTAATTGCCAAAGCGAAAGCAAACAACATGCCAAACGATACAATCGAACGTGGTATCAAAAAAGCAGCAGGTGCTGATTCCGCAGACAACTACGAGAAAGCTGTATATGAAGGATATGGTCCGAACGGTGTTGCTATCATTGTTGAGACTCTGACAGACAACAAGAACCGTACAGCAGGTAATGTACGTAATGCATTTACAAAGGGTAACGGAAGCATCGGAACTCAGGGATGTGTATCCTATATGTTTGATCAGAAAGGTCAGATCATTATTGACAAAGAAGAGTGTGAGATGGATGCAGACGAGATTATGATGCTTGCTCTGGATGCCGGTGCTGAGGACTTCAGCGAGGAAGAGGACAGTTATGAGATTCTCACTGCTCCGGATGATTTCAGTGCAGTTCGCGAAGCTCTGGAAAAAGCAGGTCTGCCTATTGCAGAAGCACAGGTTGCCATGATTCCTCAGACTTATGTGGAGCTTACAGATGAGCAGGCACTCAAGGATCTTCAGAGAACTCTGGATCTTCTGGATGATGACGATGATGTCACAGATTACTGGACAAACTGGGATGAGCAGTAAAATACCGCAGGTATATTGAGACTGCCTGTTTTGGGTTATTGCTGTCGGACATGTATAGTTTATAAAAGAAACACACATAATACCTCCATAGAGAAAATGGAGGTATTTTTTATGTCTGAAAACAGATATGGAGAAAAAAGAGAAGAGTCTGAAACAGGGATGAAGCTGCAAAACTGTGAGACACAGGAGTCAGAAAATAAAGTTCAGGAAGTACCAATGAGCAGATCAAAGATATGGGACAGGTGGTTTTAAACAGCAAATTCCCGAAAACACAAGGTAGAGCTTCTGACCATCATTGGTGAGGTGGAAGGTCATGAGTCTGCACCCTCCCATTCCAAAACTACAAAATATGAGCATGTACTTCCAAAGCTTGCCATCATTGAGGATGATGAAGAAATAGAAGGCTTGCTGATCCTTTTTAAACACAGTGGGAGGAGATGTGGAGGCTGGGCTTGCCATTGCAGAGATGATTGCCTCATTAAGTATACCAACAGTGTCACTGGTTCTGGGCGGCGGACATTCTATCGGAGTTCCGATGGCTGTATCTGCGGATTATTCTTTCGCAGTACCAAGTGCTACGATGGTGATCCATCCGGTACGTTCCAATGGTATGTTTATCGGAGTGGCTCAGACTTACCGGAATATGGAGAAAATTCAGGACCGTATCACTACATTTATTTCCGAACACTCCAGAGCATCTCAGAAACGTCTGGAAGAGCTGATGCTTGATACTTCTCAGCTGGTAAAAGATGTAGGAACCATGCTGGAAGGAAAAGAGGCAGTAAAAGAAGGGCTGATCGATGAGGTTGGCGGTATTAAGGAAGCGTTGGCAAAATTATATGAAATGATAGAAAAAGAGTGTTGAAAGTGAAAAAATGTTACGGTTCACATACCACTATCCCGCGAGGTGTTTTGGCATGAATATGCCAAAATCCCGAGACATACAAGCCAAAATTCCATTGCCGCAGGCAATCTGGAATGAATTTTGGCTACGTTACTGTGAACGGAGTGAACAGTA
>ENA-OQAX01000102-OQAX01000102.1-human-gut-metagenome-genome-assembly--contig:-NODE-102-length-17713-cov-1.642443_pt1 | contig 17713 bp, 25 predicted proteins | sample MGYA00242741_ERZ504539 | MGnify/ENA primary metagenome ERZ504539 (study PRJEB26092, sample SAMD00036277) | human gut metagenome | host: Homo sapiens | study: EMG produced TPA metagenomics assembly of... | reverse complement strand
ATACAATCTTATAACTCTCGTCATACCTGTTTTCATCAAAAAAGTTCTTTTACGGAAGAATGAAGCCTGATGCAATACAGTTCCCCGAATCAAATCCATCAGCGTTATATCCTCCTTATGAAATCCCCACACCTCTGTGCCATGCACTATTTTTCCAACAACAATATCGCTGTCCAATGAAGGTGCCACCTCCTGCAACACACCATTGTTATAAAATTCATCACCGGAATTCATAAAGTTCAAATACTCTCCATGCGCCTGTAAAACTCCTTTATTCATGGCATGATAAATACCCTTGTCCGGCTCCGATACCCAATAGTCCACTTTACCGGCATACTCTTTTATCACTTCAATACTTCCATCCGTAGACCCTCCGTCAATAATAATATACTCAAAATCCCTAAAAGACTGGCCGACCACACTTTCTATGGTTTTCCTCAACCCTTCTTTATTATTATAATTAATGGTTATAATCGAAAATTTTTCTTTGTGACATAATTTTCCGCTTTTTACAATCTAAAGTTTCCATTCGTCATCCAGACTGAGCGATTTTTCGAATCCGACATACAGAGGCACAATCCGGCTGACATTCGAAGTATAAGTACCGATAAAAAAATGAAGAATGGATCAGAATATCCATATCCAACAGCATATTCAACGTATCTATATATCTACTTTTTTTTATCCTTTGTATTAAACAAAGACTCGTCAAATCCTGTTTGTGTCACAGCTGTGTTCCAGTAAACATTAAATCCTTCGGCAACCAGTACGGATTTCAACTTATCCGTCACAGAACCATATCCGTAGCTATAAACACATTACGGCTGATATGCTTCTTCCCTTTAACAGCATCAATATAAAGAGACAAACCGAGTTCCTTCATCTCACGGGAAACTATCTTATCTCCCCGCCTTATATGTACCGCTATGTAATCTATCGGCAAATTCATCTCGCTTTTCCTTTTTTCTATATAGCCGGTTGTCTTTTCATTAAATTTTAATATTTTCCGCAAGGCAGAGCCATAATCATTTCTGATATCTTCCAGTTTCTCCAGAAAATCCTCCGATCTCATTTTTTAGAAAGACCTCATTCCCTAGTTCCGTTTCCGGATGAAATAACAGATATATCCTATTCATTATATAGAAAATATAATACCGGAAAAAAGCGGACGGATTATAATAGATATTTCCCACCAAGGTTTCCCTTTTATAAACAATATATTGCGAACACATCACCCCTTACAGTTTGGCAAGACCGATTCGAAATAATCACTCCAGCCTTTCTCTACCCTTGCATTCCAGTTCCTTGTATTGACAGTCAGCTCTTCCTGATTATAGTCCGCATAGACCAATGCCAATGCAAGGTTAGACAACTCTGAGAACAGCCCTCTTCCAGTCAAACTATAATACGATTCTTTTTTCTTCATCTTCATAATAGAACATAATGATCAAACTTTTATATCCTCCAATCCGATAAAGCCGTTGGACGTTTGTGTCAGTGCATGCCCGAATCCACTTTGAAACCCCTCACATTCCAGCAAAACAGCAACGAACTGCTTTCAAATAATATTCCACCATAGGATGATGTATAAACAAATCTGCCTGCAGGACACCTTTACTCAGCACAGGCGGAAGCCTATACGCCTCTCGATGCAAAAATCCCCTTTAGGTAAATGACTGATACTCCCGTAATAATGTCCCGGAGCATAAGTAGCATAAGGCACTTCCGTCCTGCTCTTCAAAACCAGCATTACATCATACATCATATCCTCTTCAGAATATCCCTGTATTTTCACAGTCAGAAAATTCTGACCTCCATGAATAGTGGAAGAGGCACATTCCGTTCCGTTTATCTCAATGCAATCTATATGAAACGTATTTTTCGTCCAACCCACATAATCTATAATTTTACTTTTCCGGACCGTCCCTTTCTCTTTCAAGTAATAATCGATGGCAGAATGAACCGTCCCCTGATAAACCGCGGTACCATTTTCCAAGCATATTCCTTTTGTACACAAACTTCTTACCGCTGCCATGTTATGACTGACAAACAAGACTGTCCGTCCCTCTCCTTTCGCCACGTCCTGCATCTTGCCAATGGCCTTCTTTTGGAATTCCGCATCTCCCACTGCCAACACCTCGTCCACTACCAGAATTTCCGGCTCCAGATGGGCAGCGATAGCAAAACCCAACCGCACGGTCATACCCGAAGAATAACGTTTCACTGGAGTATCGATATATTTCTCCACACCGGCGAAAGCCACAATCTCATCCAACTTACGGGTAATCTCCGCCTTGGTCATCCCCATGATGGAACCATTCATATAAATATTCTCCCGTCCTGTCATTTCGGGATGAAAGCCTGTACCCACTTCCAGCAAAGAGGCAATACGCCCCCGTGCACGGATACAACCGGCAGTAGGAGAAGTCACCCGCGAAAGGATTTTCAACAAAGTGGACTTTCCCGCACCGTTCTTACCTATAATACCCAGCACTTCCCCTTCCTCCACATGGAAATTAATATCTTTCAACGCCCATACAAAATCCCCCATCGCTTGCTTGGAACGGTCATTCTCTTCCCCGATTCTGAGATACGGGTCCTCCTTCCCACGAATCCGCGCCCACCAACGATTCAAATCACGGCTCAGCGTTCCGGCTCCGATACTTCCCAATGCATATTGCTTGCTGATATTCTGAAACTCTATCGCTATTTTTTCCCATTCTGTCCCTCCTTTTAAATCACATCCATGAAACTACGTTGCACTCTATTAAAAGTCACCATCCCCCAAAGCATTATCACCACTGTAAAACGCCAACGTGTAGCCTAAGTGGAACCAAACTGAAGTCCCCACCCCCAAGAATCCGAATTTAAATGTTTCGATAAGGGAAGTCAGCGGGTTCGCCACAATGATCCACATATACTGCTCATGACTCTGCCTCATCACGGACAAAGGGTAAATAACCGGAGTGGCATACATCCACAACTGTACCCCGAAGTAATCAAGAAACGCAAGTCACGGTACTTGGTCGTCAAGGAGGATATCAATAATCCGAACCCCAAACCAAGTCCTGCCAACATGAGCAGCAGCAAGGGAGCCAACCAAGCATATCCGTTGACCATCAACGAATATCCGTTGCACAAATAGTAAATATAAATTAAAACGAACAATCCGAACTGAATGCCCATCTTTATCATGCAAGATATAACGATGGACAAGGGTACCACCAGACGAGGGAAATATACTTTTCCAAATACATTCTGATTGGCGTTGAACGTATCCGAACAGCGGCTTAAACACTCCGAGAAATAATTCCAGCAAAGTAAGCCCGCCATATAAAACAGCGGTTGGGGAAGTCCGTCGGTAGGAATACCGGCAATACCGCCAAAAACAAACATGAACATGACGGTAGTAAGCAGTGGCTGGATAACAAACCATAACGGTCCTAAAACAGTCTGTTTATAAAAAGTGACGATATCCCGTCTGATATACATTACCAGCAAATCCCTATACAGCCATACCTCTTCCAGATCCAACCGGAACAAACCGGACCGAGGCTTGATCACAATATCCCATTTTTCCTGTTCATCTTGTACCATACACTACTTTTTTTAGTAAATTATTCCAACTGTCACAGACCTTCTCTATATGAAATGTATCAGCATATTCCACCGCCTTATTTTCCATCCATTCCCAATCCGTCCGATCAGCCATATACGACATACAACCGGCCAGCTGAGCTATATTCCCTGTCTCAAAAAGAACGGCCATATCTTTGTCTTTCAACAACTCGCGCGTATCGGTAAATCAGATGCGATAACAGGTAACCCGTGCGCCATAGCCTCTATCATCACCAGGCCGAATCCCTCCCAACGGGAACTCAGCACATACATACTGGAATGTGCATAATATTCCTGCACCTCTTTCGTAAAAGGATGCAGCGCCATTGTTCTTTTCCAGTTCATATTCATTGATCAATGAACGGTAAAGCGCTTCCTCAGGACCCTCCCCCACAATTTCCAGTGTCCAGTCCGGATGAGTTTTCACAAAAACAGAAAAAGCTTTTATTAAAATATCAAATCCTTTATGTCCGAATAAAAACGACCGACTGCCAAAATCCTTCTATATTCCTTCTTTCCCCGACCTTTAGGCAGTACAGTCAGAGGATTGTATATCACCTCGCAGCACAGGTTCATTTTCCGAAAGAAACAACCGGCATCTGCATGACTTAAAACCACCCTCTCGTCCAATTTCCCCATCTGGACTTGAAAAAAGCAATCCAATCCCGGCAAATAGGGAGTTTCTTTCTCAAAGAATGCTTCATAAGAATTATGCAGCCACCCAACAGTCTTTGTCCGGATCCGGCTCTTTACAGCAGAGAGGTGCAGAGCCATAAAGCATGTACCCCGATGACTACATCACATTGCCGGGCATTTATTTTCCTTGCCAATGTCCGTTTATAAGAAGAAGGGAAAAAACTGGCAGCATACCATGCTGAAGTCTGCCGGGTATGAGGCAGTCCATGTTTATATAAGAAACTATAGCCTTTACATAACAAACGTTCAATAAAAGAAGAAGCGGAATAAGAGAAATAATCAAACAGCACGGTACTTTCGGCATATCCGTACATCGACAAGTCCGTACAAGTATCCGTGGTCAGTATCGTGACTTCATGTTTTCCGGACAAAGCCTTGGCTATTTCAGCCAACACACGCTGTACTCCGCCGAAACTGAAGACAGTATCACAATAAAAATAATATTCTCATGGAATTTAGATTACACTCTTTCTTCGCAAAGATACGATAAAAGAAAACGAAAAATAAAATCGGAATGAGGAAAGAATATCATATAATACAAAGCAGGTATATGCGGCACGTACATACGCATAGAGCGACACATACGTATGTGAAATCCTGCACACCCAAAAACAACAGGTCAAATAAAAAAAAGACCTTGTTCTTTTTTTAAAAAGATGGCGAGCTTTTTTAAAAACCTCCTGATCTTTTTACTGCCATCGGAAATTTGCCATATTCCATAGAGGTATCCCCCCTTCAGACACACTTTTTGCAAAGAAAAAAGCCTGAGAACATCCTACTTCATATTAAATCGGAACAACTTATAAAAAAGGATATATTACTGATAACAAATAGATTATATGAAATTCTGCTCCAAAAAAACAGTGAGGGCATGAGAGCATAAGTGAGAGCTACAATTTTTTACCATCACTATACAAATAGTTCATAAACAACCAAGTTGTGCACACAGTGAGAGCATGAGGGCATTATCACCCCGAACTTCCCAGTGAAAGCTTCTCAATACTCATCGAGATATTATCAAGATAATGCATGATGCTGAATATAAATCAATATCTTTGCAAAAAGAAGAAGAATGACAAAGAACACAAGTTACCATTACAGCATCATTATTCCGCACAAGAATACCCCCCGTCTTCTGGAACGCTGTCTGTACTCAATTCCCACTTGGGATGAAATTCAAATCATTATCATTGATGACAACAGCAATTCCGAATCTGTCGATTTTTTCTCATTTTCCGGGAAACGGCAGAAAAAATACGGAAGTCCTGTTCACTAAGGAGGGAAAAGGGGCAGGATAGACGGCACGGGAACAATAGGACTCTCCCACGCCCTGGCAAATGGATTATCTTTGCAGATGCAGACGATTTCTTTACAGCCGATTGTTTTACTATCTTAAACGAATACATGGACAGCCCACATGAAGTCATCTATTTCAATGTACGTTTTGTCATGTCCGACAATCCGTCCCAAGAAAGCCGACGCGGAACTTACTATACCAACTTCTTCAATGATGTAAACCCGGAAAACAAACTGCGATACCAATCTCAAGTTCCTTGGGGCAAATGATAAGGCGCAGCTTCCTGTCAACATTCCACATTCAATTCGATGAAACAAGAATAGCCAACGATGTGTATTTTTCATGCCTTGTCGGTATATATGCCCCCAAAGCAACCACAGACAGAAGAATCATTTATTATTGTACCGAATCCGGCCAGTCCCTTGCTATGTCCAAACAAGACCGCGAGAGTTTAATCATACGGTTTAACGCAAGCATGAAATGCAACAGACTGTTGCGACAAGAAAAAAATCCACTATTACCTGTCACCACTTCCGTGGTGTATCCCTTCGGCAAAAATAAAAAGAATGCTCCCCGCCAAATACTTTTTTGAATACCTGTTTTTCTTCCGCCTGCAAGCATTCAAAGAATTATATTATGCTTTTTCCGCTATCCTGTCACATATGAATGAACCGGCTACAAAAGAAACCGACAACCAATGTAACAAAGAAGACTACCAACCTAAAGGAATAATATTCATTACACAAGAAGATTCAGAGATACCACCTTCCCCATATCTTATAATACAATTTGATCAGATTAGCGTATTTATACAATATGTGATGTCTGTAAATCCCCCAATTCAAAAGCAGAGAAAAAGGATAGAACAAATTCAATTCGTACAAAACCTCCATTAGGCCGGAACTCTCTGCAATGCTTCCTTATCAGATTTCTTTTAAACTTATCTATCGCATCATTACTTTCCCTTGTAACCCCTATTACAGCAGCATTATACACCACCGGCATCAACTTGTTCAAAATGAAACAGATATTTTCAGCATACAATTCCTGTTCCATGTGCTCATTAAAAACAGTCAAGATAAAAATAAAATCCTTTGCCGGCTTGTCAAAGTCCGTTTTCGCCTTATTCATGGTTGAGAAAGGATTTGAACGCCTGTAGAAATAAGTAAAAGAATTGACGGAAGCAAACGTTTCCACCTTTTTATACAGAAAATAGCACCACAAAAAGTCCTCAAACAAAATGCCCGACCTGAAATAAATGGCATTCTCTGTCAGCACCTCCTTTCTAATCAATCTGTTGACCGGAGTGGATATTATTTTTCGAATCCAGAAACAACTTGTTGATACGTATCCGTCCTTCCGTTATATCTTTGCAAATCACTGTTTTTTGTTTTCCATCCCTTCTGAATAAGAATCCCCCCTGCACCAAGTCAATCCCCCGGATGTCTTTTTCGTTTCCTCCCATAATTTCTCCAGACAATTCTCATAAAGCATATCATCCGAATCTATAAAAAAAAAAGATAACCACCCCCGGGATAGTTCTATTCCCTTGTTCCTTGCCGCAGAGACTCCTTCATTCCTCTCATTTCTCACGATTCTAAAACTGATGTTCCCTTTATATCCGGCCAGCTTTTCCTCTATCAGGAACATACTGTTATCCGGAGAGCAATCATCAATGATGATACACTCAAAACAATCAAAAGTTTGGTTGGTTATGGAATCAAGACATTCTGATACGTATTTTTCCACCTTGTAAACCGGCATCACCACCGTTATCTCTTTCATCATTATCTGCTAATCATTATAAAATGCAATATTCGCAAAAACAAATGATACTCACAACATTCCAAAGACTTTAATTACTAAATAGCCCCATCTTCATCCATTGAAACCCACTTTTTACTCCGAATACAGCCGACATTCCATAAAAAAACGGATATGGACAGGAATTTCAACAACTTCTTATTGGATATATAAAAAGAATACACTATTTTTACGGAAAAACAAACCAGGGGAATGAAAATAGTATATGTATACGACTCCATAGCCCGTATAGGAGGCATGGAACGGATTTTAACGGATAAGATGAATTACTTGGTCGAAATTTATGGGCACGAGGTCTATCTTATCACTTCTTCCCAAGGCAATCATCCTTTTTCTTTCCCGTTATCCCACAAAGTGGAACATATCGATCTGGATACAAAGTTTCATTTGCAATACCAGCATCCGCTTCTCGAACAATTGAGAGTGGGATGGACTTTGAACCATAAATTCGAACAAAAATTAAAAAAAGAGATCAAGCTCATCAATCCCGATATCATATCAGGAAATACCAGTTTCAAAGCGGATTTGATCTGTAAATTAGACTGCAAGGCAAAGAAAATCATTGAATCGCATTGCGCCAAAATATACACCCGGATACCTGCAACCGCAAAAAGAGTTTTTTTAAAGATATAAAAGACAGATACGTCAGCTACCAATGTTTCCGTGATGTAAAACGATACAGCGATGCTATAGTCACACTGACACAAGGAGATGCCGCCATGTGGGGACAACATCCGAATATACATATCATTCCGAACACCACCTCTATTGATATACAAACAATCAGCTCCTGTGAGGCTCCCCGTGTAATAGCGGCAGGCAGACTGACCTGGCAAAAAGGATTCGACAGACTGGTTGACGCATGGAATATCGTGCAGAAACGCCACCCCGACTGGATACTGGATATATTTGGTGAAGGATTTTATAAGGATAGCTTAACCCGGCAGATTAAAGACAGAAAGCTGGAACACTCCATCACAATTCATCCTTTTACACAAAACATAACGCAAGAATACCTGAACAGTTCCATTCTGGCCCTAAGCTCCAATTACGAGGTTTTGGACTGGTCTTGATCGAAGCCATGAGTCTGGGTGTTCCTTGTGTTTCTTTTCGACTGTCCTTTCGGTCATCGGAAATCATCAGAAACCAGGAAGACGGACTCCTCGTCAAAAACGGAGATATACAAGGATTTGCCAACGCTCTTTGCCACTTGATAGAACATGAAGCAGAAAGAAAAGCTTTTGGCAAAAGAGCTAAACAAAATATAACACGCTACTCACTCCGAAACATCATGCCGCAATGGGAAATGTTGTTTCATAAACTGACTGAAAAATGACCATCGTTTATCTATACACAGCACTATGCACCGTGGGAGGCGCAGACCGGAGCATCATCCAAAAAGCGAACTATCTGGCTGACGAAAATGCATCAGGATGTATTTATTATCACAGATTCACAAAAAGAACGCCCGCCCGTTTTCCCGATATCTCCCAGAATCAGGCACATTGACATAGGAATTGATTTTGACAGACAATATCATCACAACCTGTTAGTAAGAGGATATTATTATTTTACCCTGATGCACCTGTACAGAAAGAAGCTGGAGTATTGGCTGAAAACCTTGAAACCGGATATTGTCATCAGCACATTGGGCCGAGAATTGGATTTTCTGACACAACTGGATGATGGAAGCGTAAAAATAGGAGAATCCCATATAGCCAAACCATACACTCGTAACCTGCATCTGATGGAACAACGGGGATTCCCATACAAGCAAATCGCACGGCATTGGAGAAAGAAACAGGAGGAGGCTGTAAAAAACTGGATGCGCTGGTTGTTCTGACACAACATGATGCGGATAATTGGAAAGAAGTGAAGAAGGCTTGTGTCATACCGAACTTCTTACCTTTCTCACCCGAAAAAGGGAGTTCCTGCCTGGAGAAAAGAATCATCAGCATAGGAAGATACAGCGAACAGAAGGGGTATGACCGCCTGATTGAAGCCTGGATCAAAGTCAATCGGAAGCATCCCGACTGGCATATCCGCATTTACGGAGAAGGACAGGATAGGAACAGCCTGCAAGAGCTTATTGAAAAGCATCATATAGAAAACAGTTTTTCACTATGCCCTCCGACAAAAAGCATTCAAGAAAAATATCTGGAAAGTTCCATATACGTCATGAGTTCACGATTTGAAGGATTACCGATGGCACTTCTGGAAGCGATGGCATGTGGTGTTCCCTGCATTTCATTCGACTGCCCGTACGGACCTGCCGAGATTATCACTCCGGAAGAAGACGGAATACTGGTGAAGAACGGAAACACGGACGAACTGGCTGACGCGATATGCCGGCTGATAGAGGATACGGACAAACGCATACGGATGGGAAAGCAGGCCCAAAAGAATATCCAACGTATTCACGCGAAGAAGTGATGAAACTGTGGGATGAACTATTCAACACCTTAACAACTGCCCGACCATGAATATCATCTACCTCCTTTTCCACGGACTATCCCCTTACAGCGGCATCAGTAAAAAAGATCTTACACCAAGTTAAAAGGCTTTGAAGCATGTGGACACCGGGTAAGTTTATGCACATACAGCATAGCAGATAACGGCCACCGGGTAAGGATGATAAACAATGAAATAATAGAAGACTACGGAACAGGCAAACCGGCTGCGGCGAAAAAGAAGAGTTTCCTACCAATGCATATACCGCTATGCTATAACACATCAAGTGGAATTAATCTATGTACGCTCTTTCCATAATGCAAATCCGTTCACCATCGGCTGTTCAGCAAACTGAGGAAAGCCGGAATTAAAAATAGCGATGGAAATACCTACCTATCCTTACGACAGCGAATACGCCGGTTTCCCACTGGTCACACGCCTGGGGATACAAGTGGATAAAGTATTCCGAAAGACATTGGCAAAACACGTGAACGCCATCGTCACTTTCTCAGACTATCACCGTATATTCGGTCAACGTACCATTCAGATATCCAATGGAGTTGACTTTGATTCCATTCCGCTGAAAAAGACGGTTTCTAAAAATACCTCCGTCATTCATCTACTAGGAGTGGCCGAAGTACATTATTGGCACGGTTACGACCGCCTGATAGAGGGTTTGGGTAAATATTACCAAACCCGGCAAACACAACCGTATTTTTCCACATCGCAGGAGGTATATGGAAATCCGAAATGCATGATTCACAACACGCTCCCGGATTTTATGAACTTATCAACAAATATCATATAGAAAAATATGTCATCTTCCACGGACAAAAAATGAACGAGGAACTAGACGAATTATTCAACGAAGCAGACTTTGCCATCGGCAGTCTGGCACGCCACCGCAGCGGCATCGACAAAATCAAAACATTAAAAAACAGAGAATATGCAGCACGGGGAATATCTTTTGCATATTCAGAAACAGATGAAGACTTTGACAAGATGCCTTATATACTGAAAGTTCCGGCCAACGAAAGCCCCATAGATATCCACCGGCTTATCCGGTTCTATATGGAACTGGATCTGTCTCCTCGTAAAATAAGGGATTCCATTAAAAACCTGTCATGGAAAGAACAGATGATGAAAGTAATAAACAACCTGTAATACTCCCGCCTATGATCCGAATCGCCTATTGTACCCCCTCTCTCCATATCCCCGGAGGAGTGGAAAGGGTACTGACCACCAAAGCCAATTATCTGGCGGAGAATGGTAATTATGACATATATATTTTGCTGACTGACGGAAAAGGCAAGCCTCCCTGCTATACTTTATCGCCTAAAGTAAAAATCATCCAACTGGATATAGATTTTGAAGAATTATGGGAACTCCCTCTTTGGAAAAAAGTGCCGGTTTATCTGAAAAAACAAAGAATATACCGACGCAAGCTCTCTGCCGCCTTGTCTCACCTCAAACCGGACATCACAGTTTCTTTGTTACGACGGGAAATAAACTTTATCACTTCCCTCAAAGATGGAAGCAAAAAGATAGGGGAGCTACATGTAAACCGGAAAAACTATCGTAACTTTGAAAAGAACGAAAGCAACTTCATCAAGGAACTTTTTGCCAAATTATGGATGAAAAGTCTGGTGAGGCATTTAAAAAAGCTGGACAAGTTCGTTGTACTGAGTGAGGAAGACAGAGCCAACTGGCCCGAACTGCAAAATGTAAAAGTTATCAGCAACCCTCTACCCTTTCAATCCGGAACATTCAGCGACTTGAACAATAAACGGATAACCGCAGCCGGAAGATATACTTATCAAAAAGGATTCGATTTGTTACTGGAAGCATGGAGCAAAGTCTGTAACCGGCATCCGGACTGGGAATTACATATATATGGCAAAGGAGACAAGACTACATATCAAGTACTGGCCGGAAAATGGAAATTAAAGAACCTTTTTCTTGAAAATGCAACCCCGGATATGCTACTGTAAATACCATGAAAGTTCTATTTTTGTATCAAGTTCCAGATTTGAGGGATTCGGAATGGTCATAGCGGAAGCAATGGCGTGCGGAGTACCTGCCGTGTCATTCGCCTGTCCGTGCGGACCTAAAGACATCGATCCGGGGACGGGGAAGACGGACTAATTGGTACGAAATGGAAAACAGAAGAACTGGCCGAAAAAATAAATTATCTGATTGAGAACGAACAAATAAGAAAGGAATGGGGAAAAAAGCCCGCATCAATGTACAACGTTTTGCTGAAGATGTAATAATGCAACAATGGATTCAGCTATTCAACAACTTATTAAACGGAACAAAACAATGAAAACAGATTCCCCCTACGACAGAGGAGACATCCATATAAATAAAAACGACAAAGTGCTGGAGATAGGTCCGGGCCATAATCCGACATATCGCTCCAACGTGATAGTCGAAAAATTTATTGACACCAATTACCACCGCTGCGGTGACGTGAAAATATACCCGCATCAGACCTTTGTACATGCCGATGGAGAAAAACTGCCCTTCAAAGACAAGGAGTTTGACTACGTAATATGCAATCAGGTATTGGAACACGTGGAACATCCCGAAGCTTTTGTCAAGGAATTATGCAGGGTAGCCCGACGGGGATACATAGAAACTCCCAGTCTGCTGGGCGAATACTTGTTTCCCAAAAAATCACATAAATGGGTTATATTGGATATAGACAACAAACTGGTCTTCTATGAAAAGAACAAGATGCCGGGAAACTATGAAAACGACTATGGAGAATTATTCCTGAATTATCTGCCTTTCCAATCCCTCCCCTACAAACTGCTGTGGCTGACGGAAGGAGATATAACCTTGAACCGTTATGAGTGGAAAGATGAAGTGGAGATACTAGTCAATCCCGAAGATGAATACTACTCCTCTTTCTTCCTCAACAAATGGAACCGGGAAATGGTGGAGAAACTATATCCCCGCCGTTCCGCCCTGACGGAAATGAAGAAGATGATTCAAGCCCTGTTCTATATCCTCAAAAACAAATTCAAATCACGATTCAGTAATCACCGGAATCCGGTCACACTGTCCGAATATATAAAAAACGCATGAAGTGGTACGCTGACTATTTATCCATCTATGACAAGCCTTTCACCCAAGCCCCACAAGCGGTTATCAACCAAGTGAAAGACAAGATCCGGCAGCTTGCAACTCATGCTCCGCTGGTTTCGGTGGTCGCCATCGCCCATAATGAAGAAAAGAGGATATTGAGCTGCCTGTGGTCTTTATGTGAAAACCAACATAACTATCCTGTAGAAATACTAGTCATCAATAATCATTCTACCGACCACACCGAAGAGGTACTAAAAGAATTAGGAGTCACCTACTTCAATGAATACCGGAAAGGTCCCGGTTTTGCCCGGCAATGCGGACTGAACCATGCCCGGGGGAAGTATCATCTCTGCATAGACGCCGACACACTTTATCCGCCCCAGTACATCAGTACCATGATAAAGGTCTTACAGGACAAAGAAGTGGCAGGTGCATACGCCCTGTGGAGTTTTCTTCCTAATGAACATCATTTAGGACTTTTCTTCTATGAGACACTACGTGATCTCTATTTGAAAATACAAAATCTGAACAGACCGGAGCTCAATGTACGTGGAATGGCTTTTGCCTTCCACACGGAAACAGCCCGGAAAGAAGGATTCCGGACAGACATACTCCGCGGAGAAGACGGCTCCCTGGCACTGGCATTGAAAAAATACGGAAAATTAAGATTCGTCACCGCCCGCAAAGCCCGTGCCTTACCGGCTATGGCACTATTTCGGCCGACGGATCCCTGTTCAGCAGTTTCAAAAAACGAGCCATAAAAAGGTTTAAGAAGCTTCACGGCTCTTTTCTATAGCAAAAACAATTACGAGGACGAAAATTCTAACTTGATAAAGTAACGACAGATGAAAATAGCAATAGAAGCCCAGCGCATCTTCAGAAAAGAGAAACATGGCATGGACTATGTAGCTCTGGAAACCATCCGGGAACTGCAAAAGATAGACCAACAGAACGAATACTTCATACTGGTCAGCCCGGGAGATGATGTTTGTTTGCAGGAATCCGCCAACATGCATATCGTGACCGTTAATTGGCCATCCTATCCGCTTTGGGAACAGATAGGACTACCGTTGGCTTTAAAAAAATCAAACCCGACCTGCTGCACTGCACAAGTAACACTGCCCCTGTGTATGGAAACATTCCACTGGTGCTTACACTGCACGACATTATCTTTCTAGAAAAAAAACAAGGCAAGAACCAGTCCATGTACCAAAGACTGGGACGTTTCTACCGAAGAATCATTGTTCCCCAAATTCTTACTAGATGCAAAAGAATCATTACCGTTTCTCATTTTGAATGCAACCGCATCAGTCATTTCCTGCACATTGACAAACAACTGCTTGTCGCCGTATACAACGGCTATTCACAACATTTCATACCCATACGGAACGCACAGGCCATCACTGCCCGATACATAAAGAACCATCCTTACCTGTTTCTTTTTTAGGAAATACCGATCCCAAGAAGAATACGGCAAGGGTATTGCAGGCATACGGCATTTATTTAAAAAAATCCAGTCAGCCCCTTCCCTTGCTTATCGCCGACCTGAAAGAAGAGATCATAGACGAATATCTGAACCGGGAAGGATTACAAGAAATAAAAAAAATGCTGTATCATCCCGGATACATTCCAAACACAGAACTACCCGCTGTTTATAGTGGAGCATCCGTCTTTATATACACGTCTTTACGCGAAAGTTTCGGCATCCCCATTCTGGAGGCGATGGCCTGTGGAACTCCCGTCATCACCTCAACCACTTCCGCCATGCCCGAAATCGCAGGACCGGAGGGTATTCTGGTCAATCCGTTCGAACCGGAGGAAATTGCTTCCGCCCTCCTTCATTTAGAAGAAAATGCAGAATTCTATCAGTCACAAACTGCATATGGACTAGAAAGAGTCCGTCGGTTCTCATGGGAGAACACAGCCAGAGAAATATTGAATATATATAAAGAAATACTAGCATGAACACTCTTGAAATCCTCTTCTTCGTTCTCCTGTTCATTGTATTCTACACCTATGTGGGATACGGAATCCTGTTGTGGATATTGGTAAAAATAAAAACAAAGTTTTATTTCCTTCTACGATAACGGACGAACCGGAGCAAGAAACCTGCCGGAACGGCAACAACACCGACCTACCCGAAATCACCCTGTTCATCACCGCCTATAATGAGGAACAGGTAGTAGACGGAAAGATGAAAAACTGCCAAGAACTGGATTATCCCAAAGAGAAACTGCATATCGTATGGGTAACGGACGGCAGCAATGACCGAACCAATGAAAAATTAAAAGCGTATCCCGATGTCACCCTATTGTTCGTCCCCGAAAGAAAAGGAAAACAGCCGCTATGAACCGTGGCATGGGATTTGTCACCACACCTTGGTCATATTCACAGACGCCAATACATTTATTAATCCGCAGGCCGTTCGCGAGATAGTAAAATGTTTTAACCATCCGCAGGTGGGATGTGTGGCAGGAGAAAAACGGGTGGACATGTACAGTACCGGAGGAGCGGTTTCCGGAGGAGAAGGATTGTACTGGAAATATGAATCATGGCTGAAAAAAATGGATTATCAGCTCTATTCCGCCATAGGTGCTGCCGGAGAATTATTCGCCATCCGCACCCCGTTATATGAGGAAATGCCTGAAGATACCCTACTGGATGATTTTATGTTGTCCCTGCGTATCGCCATGAAGCAGTATACGATAGCATATTGTGATACGGCATATGCCTTGGAAAGCGGATCGGCCGATATGAAAGAAGAGGAAAAAAGAAAAGTACGTAATCGCGGCAAGGAGGATTGCAGTCTGTCTACCGTTTGAAAGAACTGACTGATCCGACTACGTTATGGAATCCTCAGTTTTCAATATGTTCCTCATCGCGTGCTGAGATGGTCGGTAACCCCGGTCGCTTGTTTCTGCTCTTTCCCTTGAATATCCTGCTGGTTGTCTGTAGTGAAAGCCTCCCGGTTTATTTTCTTTTTCTTCTGCTCGCATCCGCATTCTACCTCGGGGGAGTTTATGGCAGCCTCTTGTCTGCCAAGTCCGTAAAGAACAAATTCCTTTATATTCCCTACTATTTCCTGTTCATGAACATCAATGTGATAAAAGGTTTCTTCTATTTGAAAAGACATGCCGGCGGAACATGGGAAAAAGTCCCGCAGCATAATATTTACTCACCAAAATACTTTTTTATCATCTCACGCAAAGCGGGAGCCATGATCGGCTTGGCCATATAATCGTCACATCCGGCTTCAAAAGCCTTGTCACGGTCACTGTCGTATGCATTGGCGGTAAGAGCTATGATGGGAAGTGTCCCTCCCTTCAGACGAATTCTTCTGGTAGCTTCCAAACCGTCCATAACAGGCATCTTTATATCCATCAAAATCATATCGGGCCGGCAACTCTCAAATTTCCTCAATAGCCTCCTGCCCATCATGGGCACGGTGAACTTCATACTCCTTTCTTAAAATTATAGATAATAAGAGATAATTACTTTCCGTATCTTCAGCTACCAAAATCTTTTTCATTTTCTTCTTTTCATTGATTACCTTGCAAAATTACGATATAAAATGATATAAACAATATTTTTTTGTATATTTGCTGTCAGTAACAAATATCACGCATCTAAATTCGCTAAGAGAAACAGTATATTGAGAATCATACTATTAATATGAAAATTCCGAGTAATATATTGCACGATAAGCAGTATGCAGACAAAATTCTGGAAATTACGGCTGATACTATGTTTTTCGTATATAAAGACGGCACCTGTTTAGACTTCAAGGCTAATACGACGGACTTCTTTATAAAAGAACAAGATATTATAGGGAGAAATATATTCTCTTATTTCCCCGTAGAAACGGCACGGGAGATGTATACGGAATTCATCAAAGTACGGGCAGGAGACAAACCTTCCGCACGGAATTACAAATTAATATTGGAAGATGACGTGAAATACTACAAATGTATTATCAGCAAGTATGATGAGGAGCATTTCTTTTTCAATACAGGGATATCACAGGCCGGAGTGTCGTCAGGCTGAAACTGGAAAAAAAGCAAAAAGATTGTGCGAAGTAGAAAAAGCCGCAAAGAATAGGAATTATGGGCTATACGATTCGTCCACACGGCTCTTCACTTACTCGGGATACACCCGGATATTCTGTAACGATGAGGAACAGAAAACAGATTTCCATAGATGAATACATGAACTATATGCACCTTGATGACAAGGCCCGTTTCAGTCAATGGCTGGAAAGAAAAATCTGAAGGAGAAGGATGCTTCCAATACCATAAACTACAAACTCCTTATTGACGGAAAGACCGTCAACATGAGAATAAAAACATATCATAAAGAGGTATATATGCAAAGGACCGTATTGGAAGGATATATACAGAACACATCCGAAATTGTTTGGAAAGCAGAACGCTCCAACCAGCTGAAATCTGCCTTCCTTGCCAATATGAGCCACGAAATCCGTACGCCGTTGAATGCCATTCTGGGATTCTCACGCATTATAGCCGAAACGGAAAAACGCCGAGGAAAGATTGCAGTATTACGATATTGTAGAAAAAAACAACATGCGCCTGCAGGAACTTATCAACGAGATTTTGGACCTGTCGAAGATTGAATCGGGCATGATGGAGTTCAACTATGCGCCTGTATCCCTTTATATTTTATGTGAAGATGTAAAAAACACGTATAGTTTCCGGTGTCAACCCGGAGTGGAGCTTG
>ENA-OQAX01000101-OQAX01000101.1-human-gut-metagenome-genome-assembly--contig:-NODE-101-length-17763-cov-1.663132_pt1 | contig 17763 bp, 20 predicted proteins | sample MGYA00242741_ERZ504539 | MGnify/ENA primary metagenome ERZ504539 (study PRJEB26092, sample SAMD00036277) | human gut metagenome | host: Homo sapiens | study: EMG produced TPA metagenomics assembly of... | reverse complement strand
CAATAAGCACAAAATTACCATCGGCACCAGGATAAACACAAACCTTGAGATTGTCCCATTTCTTCTCGGTCACGTATTGCACATCGGGACCTAACGGCACGATGCTTCCAGCACGTACATAAAGCGGAATACGATTGAACACAGTCGTCACCTTCAGCTTCTGCCCACCTTCTGCCACTTCGTTCGATCCAAAAATCATACCATTGGCTACCGGCAGGCAAATATAGTTCCATTTCTTTAGACTGAGTAAAATCGACAGACAATAGAGGGATATCAGACTCCTGCGCTTTGCAGCCCCACCCTTCATTCTCTTTCAAGATTTGCTGTGCCTGCTCAGGAGTGTATTGGGCATGTAATACAGGTGCCACTAAAAAGGATGATCCAAACATATACTCACTGCCCATGTTCCATGTCTTAGGATCACTGAGAAAATCCATGAATAGTGCCCGCATAAACGTGGAATTACGATGACTTACTTCCCAAGATGTAGAATAGATATAAGGCATCAACGAATAACGGAGTTTATAGCATCAACCAATGCATCATACACCGGCTCACCAGCTTTACCATAGAGGAAAAATTTCGCGAGGTGCATCAGCCCCGTGACTACGCATCATTGGACAAAATACACCGAATTGCGCCCAACGCACATACAATTCATGGAACATAGGATTTTTTGTAGCCGTTCCACCTCCCAAGCTATTGTTATAAGAACCAGCAAAGAATCCGCCAAGGTCAGTATTCCAATGCGGCATTCCCGTCAGAGAAAAATTCAACCCGGCAGTAATTTGCCTACGAAACATATCCCATGAAGATCCTACATCGCCCGTCCATACATTTGAGCCATAACGTTGTTGCCCCAAGAATCCTGAACGGGTCAAGATAATGACACGCTTATCGCGAGTCAGAGCACGCTGATGATCAGACACTCCGCCTACTGTTACGAGCGGAAAAGCGTTCCGTACGCTACGGAAGGAACCGGAATAAGTCTGTCGGTCGAAATCCGAATCTTTGGGGTTAAAGTGGTCAGGTTCTGTCGAGTCCATCCACCATCCGTCCATGCCAAGCTGAAAGATACCTTTGTTCAAGTAATTCCAATAAATATCACGAGCCTTCGGATGATATGGATCATAAACCTTCACGCCAGAAGGATAATCAAAGTTAGGCGGCCATCCTTCCACACCCGATTCGGGCCATGTAGCCATATCCATCAGCAACCCTTCCTTCTAAGTTCCTTGAAAGGTTTAGTCTTTGGACCAAAAGAAGACCAAATGGAAATCATCATGTGTGCATTCAAGCCGTGGACTTCATCAATCATCCTTTTTCGGATCACGGTACTCGTAATTCAGGAACTCCATTGCATTCCATAAATAGTTACTTTCCCAATATTGCCAATCCTGAATGATACAGTCAAGCGGTATGCCCAATTCACGGTATTTCTTCACAACACTTACCACTTCATCCTGGCTCTTATAGCGCTCTTTGCTTTGCATAAATCCATAACTCCACAAAGGCATCATAGGAACAGAACCAGTCAGCAAGCGAATCTGTGCAATTACACCGTCAGCCGAACCGCCATACATGAAATAATAATCGATACAATCGCCTACATCTGAACGGAACGACGTTTCCTCTTCATTGTCAACATACATCGTACCTGCATAATTATCCCAAAATACACCATATCCCTTAGTCGACTGAAAAACAGGAGTTACGTCTTCTGTATTGCCTTGCACCAGATACTTCTCTATTCCACGTTGCATCATCTGTCCGTTTTGAAGTTGTCCAAGTCCATAAAGCCCTTCATCCTTATCGGTTTTAAAACTTTGGTAAACAGAATAAGTAGCCCGCCCTGCGTCATTGACAGGTATGAATGCCTTCACATTCTCCAATTCCTTCAATAGGGGCATCCCATTACGTGTTTCATAAATCAGAACACCTGTTTTTGTGTCTAGTTTCACCGTCAGTAAACGGCTCTTCATTACAATATTGCCATCTTCCGACGTAGTAAACTTTAAGAGCCGTTTTTTCAGTCTTGCAATAACCGAAAGACTTTTCTTATCTACCGATTGCCCATGCGGCATTTTCAACACGCGCAGACTATTAGCATTAAACCATTGCACTTCCACATCTATCTTTTTCCCAAAAATAGAAGCCTTAATGCCTGTTTCTGTCCGCTGATATTCCTGCGACCACACCAAAAGTGGTCAACAGACAACAGAATGTAAAAATAAGTTCTCGTTTCATAAACTCTAACTTTATATTAGTTATCAATAAGTATTAATTAACCTTCCACCAATCCAGCATAAACTATTTTTATTCTATCTCCTCAAAGGGATAAGCTTATCTATCATCATTAATAAAAAACTTCCATAGACAATATCAAAACAATTGTCTAATATGCTAAAAACACTTACCCTTATCCTATTTCCTCAAACTTAACCCATACCAACAAAACCTCCGCGAGGCTGGCACTCTATATTCAATTCTTTGGTATCGAATGCCGAATTTTTCAATTTTTTATTTGTTTCCCATCAGTAGTATCCGAAAACAGTTGGATAAGCTGAATAGAATCTTTAATAAACTCCAAATTCACACGAAATGATTTTGTATTTTCCGTACCATTCAAACCGGAAATATACCAACTATCCTTACTTTACGAGCAATAACAACACTTTCAGCCGGATAACCGGACAGCAGTCTGGTATCCTCCCATGCAACCGGAAGATACCTGATAAAGTTCTGTACCTCTACCGGTTGTTGCCTATACCCTTCAGGACGATCTGCCAAATGCTGTAGAGCCGACTCAAAAATAACAAGTAACGCTAATTCATGCGCATCGGTAGTGATATGTGGATGTTGTGAATTGGTAAATGTACAAGGCGTATAGTCCATCGGACCTATCACATTACGGGTAAAAGGCAAGGTACAATTATGCCAAGCTGCATTATCAGTCAATGTCGGTTTATTATTATACCATTCGGACCCATATACCGCTTCCACACTCATCAGGTTTGGGTATGTCCGTTGCCAGCCTCTGGGAATAGCTGCCCCATGAAAATTGACTAACAATTTATGCCTGGCTGCATCCTCCAGCAAATCAATATAATAATTCATCGTACCTATAGAATCTCCACCAAAAAAGTCTATCTTAACTCCCTGAATACCTATTTCTTTTAGCCATTCAAATTCTTTGTCACGCACTTCCGGGGTATTCAACCGATATAACGGAGTAGGATCACACCATGCAGTAGAAGAATTATACCATATCAAAGGAGTTACATTTTTCTCTTTACAATAGTTCATTGCATCATTCAGATTTCCTCCATTCCCCATTGCATCCCATTCCCAATCAATCAACATATAGGGCAAATCAAAGTCTGCGGCAAAATCAATATATTTCTTCACTATTTGATAATCCTTAGAACCATGATTATATGCCCAATATATCCAAGAGACCAATCCAGGTTTTATCCATTTGGGTATCTTGGATTTTACATGGTTCACTCACATCAGTTACCAAAGTCGATTCGACAATATCAGCTAATGTTCCTATGATAGCGACACGCCAAGGTGAATACCAGCCGGATGGGCATATCAACCGTTCATCCGATAATTTTATCTTATAGATAGAAGAATCAGCTGCATTAGTAAGATAAGCTCCTGTGTTATCACGTAATATGTTGGCTTCGGTTAATAGTACAAAAGCGCTGTCCGAAGGTTGGAACAATGTTGGAAAACTCCACTCACGTCCCTCATTATCTGCAACGCCGTCCGTATTTGGCCAATAAAAGCCCTCATAACCTACAGTAAATTTTTTGTGTCCAACGCTTGATACCTGGAGTAAAAGCAAATGCAGTGTACTCATCAAGAACCACAATCTCTTCTTTGGTTTTAGGAAGATGATAACGGAAAGCTATACCATCATTATAAACCCGGAAAATAAGATCTACCCGAAGTCCTTTGACATTTTCAAACCGATAAGTACATTCATTAGCCTCATTATGGCAATGCCTGCGTTTACCAGTCAGCATTTCATAATCATCAACTACAGAAGTTACAGGAGTTGAGCTTATCAATTTAAAGCAATCATCCGTATCCGACGTTTTTAGACCTATTTCAGGTAATGACATCATTTTAACTTTATCCCGCCCACTATGATAAATAACAGAAAAACCTTTTTCAGCATGATATTCAATGGCTATCTTACCGTTAGGAGATTGTAATAAATTGTTCTGCATCGTACATGAAATGCAGGATAAGCACAACAGTGCAATGATAGTAAAATATTTCATAATCATTAAATTGTTCAATGTACCTTCTATTATATTTTAAGGAAAAAGAGAATACTTCATCAGCACCCTCTCTTTCCTCTCTTTTTTAATTATTCATATAGATAAAACATACGTTCCATCATACTCCATTTTTCTTTAGCAAGTTCCCCTTTCCTGCATTGTTGGAATACCGATACAAAATCTTCCCATTCCTGCTGTCGGGGTAAAGTCGCAAGTTTAGCCATAGCAGATTCCCAATCGAAATCAATAGGAGTTTCGACAATCATGAATAACCGATTACCGCATATATATATTTCCATTTCTAAAATACCAACTGAACGGATCCCCTCTCTGATCTCCCGCCACGACTTCTCCTTACTGTGGCACTCCCGATACTTCGCTATCAGCTCCGGATCATCCTTCAAATCCATTGTCTGACAATATCTCTTTACCGGATAGCCATATCTTTTCATTTCATATCCATTTTCTTTCATCTTATCTTAAACTTAATCCTGCTTAATTATATCCCTCATTCTGTTTCAGATTCTTATTTACATTCAAATCATTTTGAGGAATAGGAAAATATCGGTTATGGGGTGCCCATGTACGTTTCTCAAATTGATAATACATATTTTCATCCACCGGAGAAGCAGTAGCCCCACTCCCTCTATAATTACGAGCTTGAGGATCATCCGACAATTTTACTCCGGTAAATGTATGATTAAGTTCTTTCTCGCAATGCCCCAACGTAACACGTCATAATATCGAAGCCCCTCGAATGCCAGTTCCACACGTCTTTCTTTACGAACTGCTTCACGAACAAGTTCCTGTGTCGCTACGTCTGTCTTTTTTTATTCCAACCAATTTCACACGATCACGTATATCATTGATAGTCAAATCCAATAAATTCTGGTCTACTGCATTCGGCTGCGATTCATTTACCGCTTCCAGATAGCTTAATAGAACCTCAGCATAACGCATTATAGGAGTATAAGTGGGAGTAGAACCTAAATTATTAGTTATAGACGGATCACAACCTTTCTTCGGACAATATCCATTAAATAAGGCAAATTTATTATAGCTATCTGCAGTATTAGCTCCCTTAAAGCAATCATAAATTATATCATTATACTTAGTTCCCTCATAACTTCCCAAAGGAGGTAAAAAAATAGAAGCATACAAGCGCAAATCCCGATTAACATAAGGATCATTCTCATCATAAACCTCAGAAGTCTTAATGTCCTTGCCGTCTGCACAGAAATATTCTTTCACCAATTCGTTATATGGTGAGAACTGATGCCACCCTCCATAAGCAGCTTCAGGATATAAAATATTGATAACGTGAATTAGTATACAAATCCTTTATCCCCCATAATACAAAAATATTATCTCAGGGCTATATTCACCTCCTATTTGAAAAAAGTTTCTCATAGCTGTCCTCTCCATTACGACGATCCAATTCATATATTCCCGACTCAATCACACTACGTAAAATAGTAGCAGCATCTCCCCATCTCTCTTGTGCCAGATAAAGACGACTTAAAAGTACCTTAGCCGCCCCCTTGGTAAACCGGCCATATTCCTCTGAAGAATATTGGACAGGCAACAAGTCTATAGCAGTCTTCAAGTCCTTCTCCACTTGCGAATAGACTTCAGTCTGAGGTGTTTGAGAGATAGAATTCGCTTCGTCCACCGACAGAGTTTTCAAAGGCATAGGAACATCCTTATAATAAAATGCCAAATTTAAAAAGAAATAAGCTCGTAAACACTTCACTTCGGCAGACCACTGTTCTTTTTTAGATTCTTCCATCGGACAGTCCGTAATATTCTCTAGAAAAGTGTTGTACTTAGCTATTTGCGTATATGCATTTCCCCAATACCAACGTAAATTGCCATTAGTAGCCACCGTATTGGAACTAGCCATTAAAGTAGAAAAATTTTCCTTTTCTGTTCCATTTCCACCTGCAAAATCCAAATAAAGCAACCCTTGTGGCGTAGCAAAATCATCATGCGACCAACCAGTCTGGAAACGATAACATCCTGTCAATGCCAACATGGCATCCCCTTCACCAGTCCAAAAACTACCATCAGAAATTGCTGAAGGTGGCTCCTTATCTAATAAATCCGAGCAACCAGTTGTTACTAGTGATATAGCCAAAGCACATAAACAAGCCTTTGTCATTCCTAATGTATTATATATATTTTTCATAATGATTCTTGATTGAATGATTTACTTAGAACTTGAAATTAAATCCGAATGAATAAATACTATTGACCGGATAATAAGAGGGAGAATCCCCTGTTCCTATCTCATTTTCAGGATCCCAACCTTTATAGAAACTATTGAAAGAGAACAGATTTTGTCCGCTTACATAAACACGCACATTTTCCAAACCTATTTTTTTAGTCCATGCTTTTGGGAATGTATATCCTATTTGTATATTCTTGACTCGTAAGAAACTAGCATTACGGACCCAATAATCAGAAGTTTGAAGATTAGTGTCATTCATATTCAAAGTTTCCAATCGAGGATATTCAGCCCATTTATCAGGATTTTCTTCCTTCCAACAAGATTCAGCCTGCCATCTCTGTATCTGTCCACCGTTGTAGAATGCATAAGCCATATAAGATCCTATCAAACGCTTATGACCTCCTAAACCTTGTAATAAAGCTGAAAAATCAAAACCTTTATAAGAAGCGGAAAGATTCAAACCATAATAAAACTTCGGGGTAGTACTTCCCAATACGGTACGATCATATTGCGCATCCACCTTACCATCGGGAACCCCGTCAGGACCACTAATATCTTTGTATTTCACATAACCAGGTTTCAATCCTGACTTACTTACCAATTGCTCAGGAGCCGCATCTATTTCCGCTTGGTCTACAAACAGTCCATCAGTTTCATATCCATATATAATACCTATCGGTTGCCCTACAATTCTGTTATTATTAATTTCTTCGGTAGCTCCGTTCGCCAATTTCTCAACTGCATTTTTTACCCATGTAAAATTAGGAGAAATACTAAACCGGAAATCACGTCCTATTTGTCCGTTATAAGTCAGATTTATTTCAATTCCTTTGTTCGAAACAGCTCCAACATTAGATTGTCCGACTTCACGTCCCATAATACTAGACACCTCAACTGGTGCTAAAATGTCCGAAGTATATTTATAAAAATAATCCAATGTTCCACTAAAACGTCCATTCAATAAACTAAAAATCTAAACCAATATCCGTTATAGCCGTCTTTTCCCAAGTAATTTCCGGATTATTATAGGTTTTCATGTAAGCCCCAGACTGAAGAGTTGCCGGATTTCCAAAAGGATAATCATGTCCAAGTTCATAAATCTGTTGGTAAGGATAAACACCTATATTTTGATTACCAAGTACACCATAGGAAGCACGCAATTTCAAATTATCAACTACAGCTGAAAACTGCCGCATTCTTCCAAAAATCCTCCTCAGAAATTCTCCACCCTGCAGAAACTGACGGGAAAAAGTCCCCCAACGATGACCGTCCGCAAAAAAACGTGACGATCCATCATAGCGCAAATTAGCCTCTAATAAATAACGATCTTTCCATGCATAATTTATACGCCCGAAAAAAGAAAGCAACGCATATTCCTCCAATGAACTATCATTAGTAGCTGTTGATTTATCTCCAGAACCTAATTCATACAAATAATTATTAGGAAACGTATTTCTATAACCTTCCAAACCTTTATTATTAGATTGCTCCACAGAAGTACCCGCCAATACTTAAAGGTATGATTTTTAAATTTGTTTTTCATAAGTAGCTAATGCTTCAAAGGTAGTATACGTATTATTTGCAGTCCATACATTTAAAGTAGCGGGCCCCACTGTCTTACTATCATCAAAATAAGTATCAGCCCGGTACGCTTTATCATATTTAGTCCAGTAATTCACCCCAGCTTTACCTATAAAAGAAAGTCCGTCTACAGGAGTATTCCATGTCAATTGTCCGGAAGCACTTATATTTCTACTCACATTCTGTACAAAAGATTCACTCGCCAACCACGCTTCCGGACTATAATTATCCTGATATCCAAAACTTCCATCCGACTTTTGCCCGGCATAAATAGGTCCCTGACGAACAGCATATCCTATCATTCCATCAATACTTTGTGGTTCGCCATTAGGAGCATTATATTTATTATTATAAGCATTAATATTCAAATTAAGCATCAGCCCTTTGGCGATTTCACTTTTCATAGTAAACAGTGCAGTCATTTCTTTCATTAGACGTTTTTGCCGTCATACCTTCCTGATTTCTATAACCTACTGATAAATTATAACTTGTCGTAGCATTTCCTCCTTGTATGCTGAGATTATGTTGGTGTTGAAAACCAGAACCAGATTCCAACAACCATTTTAAGTGATTTACATTCGGATAATTATCCGGATCAGATCCATCTCTATACTTTTGAATCTGTTCAGGTAAATAAGCTTCCTGCTTACCCATATTCCGCATAGCCATATTATAATATTCCGCATATTCCCATGATGGTAAAAAATCAGGCAATTCCGTAGGCCGTTGCCAACCAAAAGAATTACTATATGTAATAGTCGTTTTACCTTGTGCACCCTTCTTTGTTTCAATCAAGATCACCCCATTAGCAGCACGATTACCATAAATAGAAGCAGAAGCTGCATCTTTCAAAAAAGAAATGCTCTGAATATCATTAGGATCTACATCATCAATGTTACCTGATAAACCATCAATCAAAACCAATGGATCTGTTCCAGCTTTTGAAAATGTACCAGTTCCACGAATTTTAACAGTTGCTCCTTGTCCGGGACGACCTGAAGTTTGCAATACACTTAAACCTGGAGCCAAACCTGCCAGTGCTTGAGCAGTACTCATAACAGGCTTACTAGCCAAGTCTTCAGCTGAAACAGCAGATACGGCTCCTGTTAAATTCACCTTTTTCTGTGTTCCATATCCAACTACAACTACTTCTTCCAACTTTTTGTATCTTCTTCCATTATAATACGAAGTAACTTGTTACTTTCAACCTTTATTTCTTGCGAAATATAACCTACATAACTTATCTGGAGCATGTTTCCCATTTCAGCAGACAGAGAAATTTGCCATCCAAATCAGTAACAGTTCATTGGAAGTACCTTTAACCAAGATACTGACCCCAATTAACGGCTCACCGGAAAAATCAGTAACCAAACCATTGACATTACTCTGTGTCTGTGCCCAAGTAGTATAGCTCAGGCAACACATCAACAAGACCACCAAGAATCTTATTGGCTGCATACATTCTAATCTGTTTCTCATTATTCTATTGATTATTGGGTTAATTTTCAAGACATAACAAGGGCTTACCGACCTAAAAAAGCCGATAAATAAACCTACTTTTATGCTATATTCACTTCTTTATCTTAAATACGGGAGCAATCTTATTCAACTGTACATCAGGCATATCAATAACAACTCCTTGCGCTGTACGAGTAAAAGATACCTTTCCATAACCTAACAATTCAATTTTAGTAATTTTATCAGGGTACAACTCACTTCCCGTTGCCAGCGATTGAATGACAACTTGCTTTTCTTCCGGCCATGCAAGGACTGTAGCATAGAGATATTTCTTGGTTTGAGTAAAACGGATTTCAGATGCAGTGGCTTTAGTGTAAGCACCTTCATTGAAACCTTGAGCATTAATCTTGATATCAGCATTGGCTATCGGACCTTCTCCGAAGACTTTCCACGGGCGTGTATCATAAATAGCCTCTTTATTCATACTCATCCAGTTACCAAATTCATTTAAAATGGCTTCTTCCTTTTCATCGAAAGTTCCGTCAGCCCGAAGAGGAACACTAAGCAACAAATTACCGTTCTTACTGACCACATCCACTAATAGTTTCACTACATCGGAAGCACTTTTATACCAGCCGTTCTCCGCCAATCTGGTATCATAATGCCAACCGCCTAAACAAGAACAAGTCTGCCATGGCTCTTCATAAATACTATTGGGAGATCCCCTTTCCACATCCCATACCAAAGCTTTACGTTGTTCATCGGTAAGAATTTTACCAAACATAACAGCACTGAAATCCCCCTTACGAACAACCATGTTGTGATTATAAAAAATGTGCGGCAATCTTCAAACCCGCATCACTGATAGGATAAAACGGTACACCAGTCACATCAAAATAAATCAAATCGGGATTATAACGGTTTATTGCATCGACTGTACGATCATAAAAGTTTGTCACATATTCTTGAGTAGGAATACAAACACCATTTCCCCATGCCCATTGACGGTGAATCATACCGTCAGCCCAACTTCCAGCGCTTAACGGGTGATTCTGTGCATAAAGTTTTTGAGGATCGTAGCCTTCCCACCACTTACCCTTACCATCTTCTTTAGTCAAACATCCATCGTAGGGTACACCTGCCTTCTCGCCATGACGGTCGTATCGTTGAGCCGGTTCATACCAGCTCCACGCATGGTCCGCATGGAAACTGATACCAAAATGGAAGACCGTTTTTCTTAGCTGCTTCAGCCCAGCCCGCCAATATATCCTTCTTAGGGCCTATATTCACGGAATTCCATTCCTGATATTGGCTATCCCATAAATCATAATTATCATGGTGATTACCTAAAGCGAAGAAATACTGGGCACCAATCTTCTTATAAAAGGAAACCAATTTGTCCGGATCCCATTTCTCGGCTTTAAACAAAGGCAATATATCCTTGAAGCCCACTTCAGAGGGATGGCCATAATGTTCCACATGGTGCTTATACTCGCGCGAACCTTCCAAATAGAGAGAACGCGCCATCCAGTCGCCGGACCCTTCCACACATTGCGGTCCCCAATGTGCCCAAATACCAAATTTGGCATTTCTAAACCATTCAGGAACTTTATAGTTCTGCAATGATTCCCAAGTAGGTTCGAACTCTCCCTCCTGCATTTTTTTCATTTTTTCTCTGAAACAGGTACCTGGTAAGTCTGAGCCTCCAAAACTCCCGTCCAAAGCAACAAAGCCGAAGCCAAAAGAAAAATGTTTTGCTTTCATAGTATAATTGCTTTATATGTTTTTCAATTATCAATAGTGCAAATATACAGAGTTGAAACCAATTTACATTATCCAATGCGCCATTATGTAGGATAATATTCGACTTTTACCTGAAATAATTCAAAAACAAATACCAAAACAGGTGATTTGATATGAAAATATCGATTTCCCATTGGATTATATATATACTTTTGCTTACTTTGTACGAAACTGAATCTTTCATTCTAATAACTTAAGGAATATGACACAATCAATCGACCAATTACATTTACTTATATTAAATGTAGGACTAGCCATTCACAATGCAGACTGGAACTGGAAAAACGTAAGCAGCCCTTTTACCCGACTCTATTATATAATGGAAGGAACCGCCCAAATAATATTTCCCGATGGAATGCAGGAACTAAAAACCACATCATCTATATCTGGTGCCATCATTCACTACCCATAGTTATCAGTGCAATTCTCATTTCACTCATTATTATCTCCATATATATGAAGACCATCAATCGGAATCCGGCATTCTGGAAGATTGGAATTTCCCGATAGAAATACCTGCGGGCAACCTGGAATTACCACTTATTAAAAGGTTATGTGAAATAAATCCTACCATGCAGCTTCCTCAATCCGACCCGACAAGCTATGACAACAACCCCACATTAATCAGAAACATCATTAAAAATAAACAGCGTACCTTCTGTGACAAAGTCGAATCCAGAGGTATAGTATATCAACTTATTGCCCGCTTTTTAAAAGACGCCAAACCTAAAGTGGAAGTCAACGATAACCGTATCCAAAAAAGTTTTGTCCCACATCCGAAAAAATATCTATAAAACAGTAGATATAGACTCATTGGCAGCAATCTCATGCCTCTCAAAAGATCATTTTTATCCGTCTTTTCAAAAAAGAAGTCGGTACCACACCGCTACAATATATTAATCAGAAAAAAATAGAGAAAGCCCAATTAATTCTGATTACAGAGGATATTCCCGTAAAAAACATAGCCTATCTCCTTGCTTATGAAGACCATTCTTATTTTAACCGCCTATTCAAAAAATCACAGACGTTACTCCACAGCAATATAGAGAACTATATAAAAAGTAACCGTTCTTATTTATTTTACGCAAAGGTTACGTACTTTTTCAACCTCTTCCACCATATACCTAAAGGTTATTCCTCTATTTTTGATGCCGGAAATAAATCTAAAAATAAATAGAGCTATGAATTACAATGAAATCGGGAAAACCGGTATGCGGGTTTCCAATCTTAGTTTCGGCGCATCTTCATTAGGAGGAGTTTTTCATGATATCCGCGAAGCAGAGGGTATCAAAGCTGTTTACACAGCAGTAGAGAATGGAATGAATTTTATTGATGTATCTCCCTACTACGGGCACTACAAGGCCGAAACCGTATTAGGCAAAGCATTGAAAGAAATCCCACGTGACAAATATTATCTCTCTACCAAAGTGGGACGCTATGGAAAAGATGGAGTCAACACATGGGATTATTCCGGAAAACGTGCAACGGAAAGTGTGTATGAAAGCTTGGACAGACTCCACATTGAATATATCGATCTGATTAATGTACACGATGTAGAGTTTTCAGACATGAATCAGGTAGTCAACGAAACATTACCTGCACTGGTAGAACTTAAAAAGAAAGGTATTGTGGGACATGTAGGTATCACAGACTTGCAATTAGAAAACTTAAAATGGATCATTGATCACTCGGAACCGGGAACAGTAGAAAGCGTACTTAACTTCTGCCATTATTGTCTGAATGACGAGAAACTGACTGATTATCTGGATTATTTTGAATCAAAGAATATCGGCATTATCAATGCCTCCCCCCTTTCAATGGGCTTACTCTCCCAACGTGGGGTTCCTGCATGGCATCCGGCCCCCCAATCACTGGTAGAAGCCTGTCGGAAAGCTGTTCAACATTGCCTGTCCAAAAATTATCCTATAGAGAAACTGGCTATTCAATATTCTGTCAGCAATCCACGTATCGCCACCACTTTGTTCAGTTCGGCCAATCCGGATAATGTATTGAAAAATATAACATATGCCGAAGAACCCATTGATTGGAACCTTGTAAAGGAAGTGCAAGAAATTATCGGAGAACAAATGCGTGTCAGTTGGGCTAATTCATAATACAAAGGAAAATAATGATGGATTTTAACATAATAGATGCACACTCCCATCTTTGGCTACGGCAAGATACGGAAGTCAACGGATTGCTATCCGTACTTTAACCAACGGACGTTCGTTATTTATGGGGGAAGAACGTCAGATGGTTCCGCCCTTTATGATTGACGGGCGGAATAGTGCCGAGGTTTTTCTCTCGAACATGGACTATGCACAAGTATCGGCTGCCGTAGTCACTCAGGAATTTATTGATGGCATCCAAAATGAATACCTCGCAAAAGTGGCCCATAAATACCCGGACCGTTTCTTTGTATGCGGTATGTGCGAATTTCGTAAACCCGGTTATCTGCAACAGGCCAAGGAATTAATAAGTTCCGGTTTCAAAGCAATAAAAAATCCCGCACACCGCCTTTTTTCTAAAAGAAGGAAGAGTCATGCTGAACAGTGACGAAATGATGGAAATGTTCCATTACATGCAAGAAAAAGACATTATCCTTTCCATTGATTTAGCCGATGGGGATACACAAGTACAGGAAATGAAAGAAATCATTCAGGAATATCCGCAGCTTCGAATCGCTATCGGACATTTCGGTATGGTCACCACACCTCATTGGCAAGAACAAATAAAGTTGGCCCGCCCATAAAAAATGTCATGATAGAATCCGGGGGGATCACCTGGTTGTTCAACAGTGAATTCTATCCGTTTCACGGAGCGGTCAAAGCCATTAAAGAAGCAGCAGATCTGGTAGGTATGGACAAACTGATGTGGGGATCGGATTACCCTCGGACCATTACGGCCATTACTTACAAGATGTCTTACGATTTCATCCTTAAAACGACTGAAATGACACAAGAAGAGAAAGCACTTTTTTTTTAGGTAAAAACGCCGAAAGAATTTTATGGTTTCAAAAATATCATATCTCTTCCTTACATAAAAAACATGTCAGAATAATCAACTGACACTTATAAATCCATACCATGAAAAATAAGAACTATTATGTACCATTGATGCTCATATTCTGCCTGTTTTTCCTATGGGCTATCAGCAGCAATCTGCTACCTACTATGATAAGACAGCTGATGAAAACCTGTGAGTTAAACGCTTTCGAAGCATCATTCACAGAAACAGCCTACTGGCTTGCCTATTTCATCTGTCCCATTCCCATCGCTATGTTCATGAAAAATACAGCTACAAATCGGGAATTATTTTCGGGTTATTACTGGCGGCATGTGGTGGGTTACTGTTCTTCCCCGCTGCCATGCTGAAAGAATATTGGGCATATCTATGCATATTCTTTATCATTGCCACCGGAATGTGTTTTTTAGAAACGGCAGCCAATCCTTATGTAACCGCTTTGGGAGATCCGAAAAGTGCGCCCCGTCGATTGAATCTGGCACAATCATTCAATGGGCTGGGAGCTTTTATAGCTGCCATGTTTCTCAGCAAACTGATTCTGAGTGGCAACCACTATACCCGCGACACCCTGCCCACTTCTTTTCCCGGTGGCTGGGAAGGTTACATTCAAACAGAAACAGACGCCATGCAACTTCCTTATCTGCTGCTAGCTATGCTACTCATTGTTATTGCCATCATCTTTATCTTCTCCAAATTACCTAAAATCAAAGAAGGAAATACGATGGAAGGAGTAGAATATAAAGGAGAAAAATTAATTGATTTCGGAGTCTTAAAACGTTCTCATCTTCGTTGGGGAGTTATTGCACAATTCTTCTACAATGGTGGTCAGACAGCCATTAACAGTTTATTTCTAGTCTACTGTTGTACCTATGCAGAACTACCTGAAAATACAGCCACCACCTTTTTCGGTCTTTATATGCTGGCTTTTTTGGCAGGAAGATGGACAGGCACACTACTCATGGTAAAATTCCGTCCACAAGACATGCTATTGGTATATGCGCTGATTAATGTCTTGCTATGTATTGTTGTGGTTTGTTTTGGCGGTTGGACAGGTCTTTATGCCATGCTGGGCATCTCTTTTTTCATGTCTATCATGTATCCCACTCAGTTCTCGCTTGCTTTTGACTAAATTTAGGCAGCAACACAAAAAGCGGCTCGGCATTTCTAGTTATGGCCATCGTTGGAAATGCTTGCTTGCCCCAACTCACTGCTTATGTGATGCATCTGAAACGAACACATTTTATTATATAGCTTATGCTATTCCTATGATTTTGTTTCCTGTTTTTGTGCCTACTATGGTTGGAAAGGATACAAAGTAATTGATTAAAAAACTTATAAAAAATAAACAGAAGATGAAAGCAATTCAAATTACTGCTCCTTCCGAGATGAAGGTAGTAGACATTGAGAAACCCGCTCTTAAACCGGGAGAAGTTCTTGTAAAAATTAAATATGTAGGCTTTTGCGGCTCGGACCTGAATACATTTTTAGGACGTAATCCAATGGTAAAACTACCTGTCATTCCGGGACACGAAGTAGGAGCTATTATTGAAGCCATAGGCAAGGATGTACCAGAATCATTAAAACCGGGTATGAGCGTCACAGTCAATCCTTATACCAATTGCGGAAAATGTGCTTCATGCCGTAACGGCAGAGTAAATGCCTGTGAACATAATGAAACTTTAGGGGTTCAGCGCAACGGAGCCATGTGTGAATATATCGCATTGCCTTGGAGTAAAATAATCCCGGCCCATCGAATTCCTCCTCGTGACTGTGCACTGATCGAACCGATGAGCGTAGGCTTTCATGCGGTTTCCAGGGCACAAGTTACAGATATTGATATAGTGATGGTCATTGGTTGCGGAATGATCGGTATGGGAGCTATTGTACGTTCAGCTCTTCGCGGAGCTACCGTTATCGCTGTAGACCTGGACGACGAGAAATTGGAACTTGCCAAACGGATAGGTGCTCACCATACCATCAATTCCATGACAGAAAATGTACATGAATGCCTGACAAAGATTACGGAAGGACTCGGTCCTGATGTAGTCATTGAAGCTGTCGGCAGTCCTGCAACCTATGTTATGGCCGTCAATGAAGTCGGATTTACCGGGAGAGTGGTATGTATAGGGTATGCAAATCAGAAGTTTCTTTTCAAACTAAATATTTTGTCCAAAAAGAACTTGATATCCGCGGATCACGTAATGCATTGCCCACAGATTTCAGAGCAGTTATCCGCTACATGGAACAAGGTACTTGCCCAAAAAATGAATTGATCAGCAAAGTAGTCAAGCCCGAAGCAGCAATACAGGCCATGAAAGAATGGGCGGCAGCTCCCGGAAAAGTATTCCGTATACTAGTCGAATTTGACTAACCACATCTATACAATTACCCAAAATGTGCTCAAAGTGATCGTTTTCTACTTCGAGCACATTCTCTTTTTTGATTAAATCCTACTTGATTGGATAATATCAATTAATATCGGACGGAACCCGCTAACGAAACACTCTACTGCTATTACCATCAGAATAAGTCCCATCAAGCGCATCATCACGTTATTTCCAGTTTCACCAAGAATAGAAACCAACCGGGTAGAAGCCCGCAATATAAGATAGGTGATAAAATAAATCAAACCAATTATTCCGATCAGAATTCCCTTCATGGTCCAAGTATTTGCATCATCCATTAACATTATTCCGTTAGCTATAGCACCGGGACCGCAAAGCATAGGAATAGATAACGGGGTAATTGAAATATCATTGGCATACGTTTTTAATTTCTTCATCTTTCAACTTCGTATTAGTAAAACGTGCCTGCAACATATCATACCCAATCTTCAAAATAATAAAAACCGGCAGCAATACGAAAAGCCATTGGTCGATATTCCAAAAGAATTTGAATAAAAAATTGCCCGGAAAAAGTAAAAGCCAGAAGTGTAATAAAGGAAATGATAGTAGCACGTTTCACAATATGACGCCGTTCTTCATCATCCATTCCTTTAGTCATAGTCAAAAATACAGGCATGGTTCCCAACGGTTGGTTAATGTGAAAAAAGAAGTAAAGCATAGTAATGCAAATGGTAATAATGTATCCATTGACGTATTATTTTTAGGTTATGGGCAAAAGTAATCCATAATTGGGAGATGAGCAATAGTAGAGGTCACATTTCACACGTGCGTATACAAAAAGCCTCCGGAACTTCTTCAAGTCCGGAGGCCTTCAATCAAAAACGGCAGCTACCTATCTCCCACTGTGACGCAGTACCATCGGCGTGACAAGGGCTTAAACTTCTCTGTTCGGAATGGGAAGAGGTGGAACCCTTGTGCTATAGCCACCTGAATAAAGGGCGACATATCGACAAGGCCATCAGCGTTA
>ENA-OQAX01000100-OQAX01000100.1-human-gut-metagenome-genome-assembly--contig:-NODE-100-length-17778-cov-3.192964_pt1 | contig 17778 bp, 22 predicted proteins | sample MGYA00242741_ERZ504539 | MGnify/ENA primary metagenome ERZ504539 (study PRJEB26092, sample SAMD00036277) | human gut metagenome | host: Homo sapiens | study: EMG produced TPA metagenomics assembly of... | reverse complement strand
CTGTCCTATGAAAATCAACGAACAATACCACAACCTGAATCTGCTCGAGAATGTTACCTATGAGTTTCTGGGTCGTGACGGGGGAAACTCATGAAGAAACGGAACCCATTCTTGTGGAACACATGATGGATGTATATGTAAATGAACGCCTGACCATGAAACTGGTCTGTATCCCACAACATCTGACAGAACTGGTTCTCGGCCGCCTCTTTACGGAAGGTATCATCTCATCTGCCGAGGATGTGGAGCAGATCTACATCTGTGAATTCGGCAAACGTGCCCGCGTGATCCTGAGTAAAAATAAATCCGGGCAGTCTCATGAGGAAAATGAAGATTATGTTGCTCTTACTCCGACCTGCTGCACCGGAAATCGTGTTCTTAATGATTATTTTATCACAGATCAGCCAATGACGCCAGTTACACCTGTCCCATGGAAAAAACAGTGGATCTTTGATCTTGCAGACTGTTTCGCCAATGGTACCCCGCTTCACAGCCAGACCTGGGCAACTCACAGCTGTTTTCTTGCCTGTGACGGAGAACTGCTCTTTCAGTGCGAAGATATCGGACGCATAATGCTCTGGATAAGGCCATCGGTTATGCCCTGCGCCATAATATTGACCTGAAGAAATGCGTGGTTTATTCCAGTGGACGTATCCCTACAGATATGGCGATCAAGGCAATCCGCGCCGGAATACCGGTTCTGGCAAGCAAGGCATCCCCTTCCGCCGAGGCAGTTGCCATGGCCAAAGAATACCACCTTACCCTTATCTGTGCCGCGCGACGTGACCGTATGAAACTCTTTACCGGAAATAATCCGACAGAATAAATTCTGCAATACACTCTGCATTGTCCAGTTCAAAGAATGGAACATTTTCCAGTACAGACAGTGCATCTCTTTCCTCTGCATCCAGGTTTGTGGCGATCGCCATCAGTTTTTCCGGATCGCAGACACTTTCTGCCGAATTTCCCTTACGGATAATTTCAATTTTCGGATAAGTACTGTATTTAAATCCTTCCAGTAAGATCAGATCTGCCTCCGGAAAAAAATTCTGCCAGCTCTTTTTCGGAAATCTGCGGCTGCTGTTTTACCAGCATATATTTGCCTGCTGAAAAAACTGCTGTGCCGTAGGCTCCGGACTGAAGCTGACAGTATGTATCCGTTCCCGGTACGTCCGGCACGAAATCATGTCCGTCATGCTTCAGCACCGCCACTTTAAGGCCCTTGTCTTTAAAAATCTCCAAAAGCCTGCAGATCAGAGTTGTTTTCCCTGAATTCTTTACACCGCTGATTGCAAATATTCTTTTTCTTTCCACCTGTTTGCTGCTCCTCTCAAAGCAAAATCGCGCCCACTTTATCCCCTGCGTTCAGGCTTCTGCTTTCCTGATTTTCCATGGTTTTTGTATCAATCAGGCAATTGCAGCCGGCCATGGAACTGAGGACTCCGTTAGAGTGAAGACCATTGGGAAGATGAAATTTTCCATTTTCCAGATATGCCCGGATAAAGCGGCGGCCCTTGATTCCTTTTTCAAAGTTATCAGCCATAATGCCATTTACTTCTTTCAGACCGATTGATGGATCCTGCATCATTTTTTCCAATGCAGGACGAATCAAAAGTTCTATGCTGACTGCAACACCAAAAGGATTTCCGGAGAGCTGATGATCGGAATCTCTCTTTCTGAAGCGCAATGATCTGTTGCAGTTATATGAGTTTTTTTATATGCAGAAAACAGTGTAGGCATTCCTGGTTTCATCTTTACCCTCCAGAAAATCCGCTCTGCCCCCATCAGTCTCAGGGACTCATGCATAATGTCCTTCTTGCCTACAGATACACCTCCCGTAGTGATGATCATATCTGCCGCTTTGCTGCTTCTTTTAATTTCTCAGACATAACCGTCGGATCATCTTTGACTGCTTCCATATGGAAAGATTCGATTCCCAGTTCACGCAGTCTGGCAGACAGCATTGTCATATTGCTGTTGTAAATTTTTCCTTCCGGCAATGGAATTCCCAGTTCTACCACCTCATCTCCTGTAGTCAGAAGCACGATTCTCGGCTGACGGTAAACCGGCACTTTCGCCACTCCCATTCCGGCCAGAATTGCTGCCTCCACATATCCGATATGTGTTCCTTTTTTCAGAAGTGTAGTTCCCTTTTTAAAATCCTCTCCTGCGAAGCAATAATTACTCCATCGCTTCTGTTCGCTGTAAACTTCTACCGTATCTTCGCCATAATCGGTATCCTCCTGATAAATACAGCAATTGCAGCCATTGGGTATTGCAGCACCTGTCATAATGCGCACTGCCTGTCCCTGCTGGATTTCTCTTTCCGAATACTGTCCTGCATCAATCTCTTCCATGACTTTCAGCCTCACCGGATGCTCTTTAGCGGCACCTGCAAGGTCCTCTGCCTTACACGCATAGCCATCTACCGGAGAGCGGTCAAAAGGAGGATTGTCAAACCCTGCCACCATATCCTGCGCCAGGATTCTTCCCCCTGCTTTATTCAGTTCTGTTTCTTCTGTCTCGTTTATTACAGGCGTATGCTGCAGAATCTGTTCCACTGCCTGTTCTACACTGATTCCCTCCACGCACTAATTCCTCCTCTTGTATATTACATTTTTTATAGTCCTTTCAATGCCTTTATAACCACCGGGTCAATTTGACGGATATATTAGTTTTACCTTTTGAACTCTATAGCAATTTCAGAGAATAATATCACTAAGATACTCCATTAGAGCCTTATTTTTCATAAACCAGATTGTCTTCAGTATTTCGGAAATTGCTATAACATCATAATATTCAGCCCACTGCTGAAGAATTACATATTTTTCATCTCTGTTGGAGAATGATTTCTCCTTCTCTCAGCCTCCCTGCCTCCAGAATCTGACAGAATACAAACCAGGGTTCCATGGGCGTGCATACCTTTTCTCCCTTATAAGCATCTGATGCAGGACCGCCAGCACCGATCCTGACTGCTTCCAGAAGTACATCTCCACAACGAAATCTGTTCCCCTCCGCAATACTGTTCCAGTCAATCCCTTCCACAAGGAGATTTTCTCCAAACCGGCCATATCTGAATTCTTCTTCGGACTGTTCGAAATATTCTTTTACCTTCTCATAAGGAAGAAGACTGACCTGCTTTCTTCCGCCCATTCCATAATGCACATCTCCCACAAGTCCCTGCAGATCAGCTTCGCATTCATGAATATTCTGCGAGCAGGTCTTGCGTTCCTTACTGATGCATACACATAATATCTTCGCCATTTTCTGTCTCATCCTTCCTGATGTCTCTTTATAAAACCATGTACTGTTGTTTTTCCTGCTTTCTCAGATCGCCCAGAATGCAATATTCACATTCTTTCCTGCATTCTGCAGATGCTCCACAAGTTCTTCTGCTGCCTGTTCTTTCCTTTTTTCTGTGATTCCCAGTTCCACGTTACTCTTATTGATAGCACCACCGAAGTAGAAATTAATATCCGTTGCCTGCTCAAACAGCATCACACCAAGCAATGCTGCCGCATCTTTTTTTTCGTTTCAGCCTGTTAAAGGACAGCCTGTCCTCCATCCATTCTTCACAATATTCAAGCAAATGCTCAATCGTAAGAAATCCCTCTGTCACCAGCTCTGTACCTTCCAGCTTATAATAGGCAGGAACGTCTCCGCAGGCAGTTTCACTAAGAGAGATCAGCTCTTTATCCAGATATCTGGCAGCACACTGTGCAGTAGTTCCGCCGCAGATTACATGATATCCCTCTGAATCGAAAAAGGACTTCAGATATCGCTCATCATGCTCCTCCTTACTTGGCGGGCCGATCATAAGGTTTACCACCTGTTTATGCCGCATCCGCAGGACAATGGCTGTAATATCATCATCCGTTTCATTCAGATTCAGATCCAGGCTGGCCTCTGCCAGATAGCCTGCCATCTCCTGTGCGCTCATCCCTTTATGGTACTTTGCCCTGCAGAAAGCCATTACATCATCTCTTCCCCAGCCGCCGTTGGTAGTTTTTCCCATTCCTGCATTGGTGACACCGTCGGACATAACGATCAGCATATCCTCATCTTTCAGTTCAAAACAGCTTTTATGGATTTCCTTCTCTTCGATCATACTTGTCTCCACCGGATAATCAAAGAGCTTGCCATCCCGGATCAGAATTGCATCCGGATTATCAAACTGATAAAGGCTTACCTGTTTCCCCTGAAAATTCAGCACTGTAAAGGTGGCATATGCCAGATTTCTCACACTGCACACAGGAAGCGTTTTTGCCACTGCACGCACTGCCTCATCCAGTTCCACCTGATTAATGATCATGGTACTGAGCATGGTCGCAGTCAGCGTGGAAAGGATATTCGCCTTTACTCCGCTCCCAAGTCCGTCAGAAAGCACCAGAACATGGTCTTTATCATTTTCTTCAATCTTATAGCAGTCCCCACAGAGAAATTCTTTCTTTTTATTCAGGCTCACATGACCAAAATCCATGCATAAGCCGTCAAATTCCACATTCAGTCCATGATGCTTATTTCTTTTCATTCTCTTCTTCACTCTCCAGAAGTATGGTATTTTTCAGTTTTTCTACTGCCACTTTGGTGTCTGCAGCAGTTTCTCCAAGAAGTCCGGCGATCTGCTGCACGATCTTCAGCTGTTCTTCTACCAGCTTATCTGCCATACGCGCAGCTTCAATCTGGGCATTATGAATCTGATCTTTATGCTTCCGCTCCTTTGTAATATCCTTCATAATGCAGAGAATCATTTTATTTTCTTTATCATTCGTCATTACGCGATCCAGATAACATTTCTGATCCTCCAGATAAATCTCATCCTGCATCAGATTCCGTTCAAAAGCCAGTATACTCGCCAGACTGTAATCATCCATGATCTCCGATACCGGTTTCCCGATCAGGCGCCGCTTTTTCGGCATATTGAACAATTTGGACGCCGCCTCATTCATCTGAATGATCTTCAGATTATAATCCACAGTTACCAGAAGTCCGGGCATGGCATTAAAGACTTTATTGGAGTAACTTTCCTGTTTTGCCCGCATATATGGAATGCACATGGCAACCTCAGCTTTATTCTGGATAATGGCAATTGCCTTTTCCCTGCATGTGTTGTACCCGCAGGCACCGCAGTTTAATTCATCCTTTGGAGAAAATTTTCCCATTTCCGCCAGAGCATCCCTGATTTCTTCCTCTGAGACCTCTTCCTGTTCCTGTGCAGAACAGTAACCGAAATTCTTTCTCAGCTCAAATCCCGGAAGTTCATAGTCTCCCTGCTCTCTGTGAAAATCTTTTCCAAAAGGCTGCATTCTTCACTGCCAGAACATCTGCCAGATAATGTCCCTTCTTCATCTGGAAAGAAGGACCTGCCACACAGCCGCCGCTGCATGCATACATCTCAAGAAAGCAATTTTCAAAATCCTCCGGATGAAGTTCTTCCAGAACCTCCCTGCACTGCTCCATCCCACTTACAGAAAGCCTGCGGATTCCCTTTACAGCCCCAAGCAGGTCTGTTAAACCATCCGCAATGGCGATTTCTCTGGAACGGTAGGCAATCTGCTCAGGTTCTTTCTCAGTTATGGAAATCCCTTCTTTTTTCATCCATTGCACCAGCTCTTCCAATGTGATCACATAATCCACTTCATTTCCTGAGTCTCTCAACTCTGACATAGCTGAAATACAGGGACTTACATAGACAATCTCTGCCTTCGGATATTTTTTTTTCAGATAACTGGCATGAAACTGCATCATAGAGGCAGACTGTACCAGATTTCCCAGAAGATGCGGATAGTGTTTCTTGACAAGCTGTACGATTACAGGGCAGGCAGAAGAGATCATTATTCCCGGTTCTTTCTGTTCCGCAAAAAGTGCTCTGTACTGCGAAATCATCAGGCTTGCACCTTCTGCTGCATCCGCTGCATCTGCAAATCCCAGCTTCTTCATCGCTTCCCTTATTCCATTGATACCGGTTACCCCAAAACGTGCCAGATATGCCGGATGAAGAGAGGCTATAACCTGCGTCTTATTCTCCATTGCATTGCAGATTGCAGGAATCATATTCTGCTCTTCCTTGGCATCCTGCGGGCAGACAAGGATACACTTCTCGCAGTAAATACACTGGCTTTCTATGATCCTGGCCTGATGATCATGAACACGTATCGCCTTGACCGGGCAGTTCCGGACACATTTGTAACAATTTTTACAACTGACTTTTTTAAACTGAAGGATTGACTGAAATCTCTGCATGCCTCGTACTCCTTATTATGTAACACTATACTTTTCACAAAAATTATCTGTAACCGTTCCGTACTTTCACAGAATGATGTACTGCCGAATGATTATTTTTGCCTTTCCATAAAGGAATATGGAGCTGCCGCAAGGACAGCAGATCCATGTGCGACAGCCCCATATAATATTTTACGATATCAGATCCGGAACTTTGTCTCCGATATTGTTTTATGCTTTCTCAATCTTAATTGCGCATACCTTATATTCAGGAATTCTTGCGTATTTGTCAAGTGCGGCGTTGGTCAGCCAGTTTGCATTTCCATCCGGGAAGTGGAATGGCATCCAGCTCTCACCCGGTGAGGTCTTTGTACCTACACGAGCGTAGATTCAATGGATCCTCGTCTGGAAGAAACTCTGACTTTATCACCGTTTTTGATACCCAGCTTATCGGCATCTACGATGTTCATTTCGATAAATGACTTACCTTCGATCTCCATAAGCTCAGGTGTCTTTCCTGTCATGGCTCTTGTTGTGTAATGATACAGAATACGTCCTGTCATAAGGATGATCGGATATTCCTCATCCGGAAGCTCTGCTGACGGCACATATTTTGCAGGGTAGAACCAGCCAAGACCGCGGGAGAATTTACCAACATGCATGATCGGTGTTCCCGGATGATCCTTGGAGGTACATGGCCACTGAAGTCCCTGTCCATGAACTTCTTCACTGTCAAGACGTTCATGGCTGATACCTGCGAAGCTCGGTGTCAGGGATGCGATCTCATCCATGATCTGAGCAGAAGTCAGATGTGGCTGCGGATATCCCATGCGGTTCATCAGATCAATAATAATATCTGTATCCAGTCTCATCTCTCCAGGTACTGTGACAGCCTTGCGTACTCTCTGTACGCGACGCTCTGTATTGGTAAATGTACCCTCTTTCTCTGCATAGCTTACACCAGGAAGGATAACATCTGCATACTGAGCTGTCTCTGTCATGAAAAGTTCCTGAAGTACAAAGAAATCAAGACTCTTTAATGCTTTGATAATGTGTGTGGTATCCGGATCAGTAACTACCGGGTCCTCACCATAGATATACAGACCTTTGATCTCGCCTGTGATTGCTTTCGGGAATACATCAGTTGCATGAGTTCCGATATTCGGATCAAGTTTTACACCCCATGCTTTCTCGAATTTCTCACGAACTGCAGGATCAGTAACCTTCTGATATCCGGGATATACATTCGGCTGAGCGCCCATATCGCAGGCACCCTGTACGTTATTCTGTCCACGAAGCGGGTTAACACCACAGCCTTCACGTCCAAGCTTGCCAACCATCATTGCCATATTGGACATGGACATAACGCCCTCTGTACCTGTGGAATGTTCGGTTACACCAAGGCAGTAGATGATTGGAGCGCGGTCTGCTTTTGCATACATGATCGCTGCTTTTCTCAGATCGTCTGCGTCAATGTGGCAGATTTCAGCTACCTTCTCAGGTGTGTAATCTTTTACGATTTCCTTTAATTCTTCAAAACCTTCGGTACGCTCTGCAATGAACTTGTCATCCTGAAGACCTTCAGAAAGGATCACATTCATGATGCCGTTTGCAAAAGCAACATTTGTACCAGGTTTCAGTTTCAGATGGATATCTGCTTTCTTAGCCAGACCAATATCACGAGGATCAACTACGATCAGCTTGCAGCCTCTCTTGATAGCCTGACGGATCTGCATGCCGACTACAGGATGTGCTTCCTCAGGGTTGGAACCAACCAGCATGATCAGATCTGCATTCTTTGTGATATCCTCAATTGGGTTTGTCATGGCACCTGAGCCAAGAGTCATCGCAAGACCTGATACAGATGCAGAATGACATACACGTGCACAGTTGTCTGTATTGTTGGTGCCGAAGCAGCAGCGAACCATCTTCTGTACCATGTAAATATCTTCATTCGGTGATCTGGAGCATGCAAAACCTGCAAGAGAATCAGAGCCGTACTGTTTCCTGATCTCCATAAATTTGGAAGCAACAAGATCCAGCGCCTCATCCCATGTTGCACGTTCGAATTCACCTGTTTCTTTATTCTTGATCAGCGGATATTTAATACGCTCCGGTGACTGTACGAAATCGAAGCATCCGCTGCGGCCCTTAACACAGAGCAATCCTTTGTTGGATGGTCCGTTTACAGCTTCTGTATCTACGATCTTTCCGTCTTTTACAAGGAGATAATACTGGCAGCCTGTTGCACAGTGAGGACAGGTAGTCAGAACCTTCTTGTCAATCTGGTACGGCCGGTATTTCTTTCTGCGCTTCATGGTCAGTGCACCTGTCGGACAGGCCTGTACACAGTTACCGCAGGATTCACAGATACCTTCGTTCCATTTATGTTTGTAATGTGCACCGATCACTGACTGGAAACCACGATCCATAGTGTCGATGGCACCTCTTCCCACAATCTCCTTACATGTATTCACGCAGCGATGGCAGAGAATACACAGGCTTGGATCATAGGTAAAGAATTTATTGGTATCATCTATCGGCATATCCTTCATTTCACCGGGATAGCTTGTCTCAGTCACACCATATTCAAAACAGTAGTCCTGTAATTTACAGTCACCGTTTGCCTCACAGGAGAAGCAGTGTACACGATGGTCAGAAAGAAGGAGGTCAAGGGTATCTTTACGATATGCAACTACTTTCTCTGACATTGTCTGTACTTCATCACCCTCTGAGCAGCGAAGTGTACATGCCGTATCAATTTGGTTCTTCCATTGTTTGTTACTTCTACCACGCACAAACGACAGGAACCATCCGGCAATACATCTTCCAGATAGCAGAGTGTAGGAATCTCCACTCCGATCTGTCTGGCAGCCTGCAGAATGGTCGTACCTTTTTCCACTTCTACAGGAATTCCATCTATTGTCAAATGAATCATCTTTTCACCCTCCTTAATTCACAGAAATTGCGCCGAATACACAATTTTCCAGACATGTTCCGCACTTAATACACTTGGAGGTATCAATGCTGTGAGGCTCTTTCTTATTGCCTGTGATCGCACCAACCGGACAGTTTCTCGCACACTTGGTACATCCTTTACATTTCTCAGGATCGATCACATAAGAACGCATTGCCTTACATACATGAGCCGCGCACTTTTTATCAACAATATGCTCTACATATTCATCTCTGAAGTTTCTTAATGTGGAAAGTACAGGAAGCGGTGCACTCTTTCCAAGTCCGCAGAGTGAACGGTCCTTGATAAAGTTTCCAAGATGCTCCAGTTTATCCAGATCCTCTACTTCACCCTTTCCGTCTACGATCCTCTCAAGGATTTCAAGCATACGCTTGGTGCCAATACGGCAGGGACCACATTTACCGCAGGATTCTCTCTGGGTGAAGCCCATAAAGAAACGTGCAACCTCTACCATACAGGTATGTTCATCCATAACTACCAGACCACCGGAACCAACGATCGCACCATATTTCTTAACAGAGTCGAAATCAAGAGGTACATCCAAATGTTCTTCTGTCAGACATCCACCGGATGGTCCACCGATCTGAACAGCCTTAAACGCAGCACCGGATTTCAGTCCTCCGCCGATATCAAAAATGATTTCCCTTAAAGTTGTTCCCATCGGAACCTCGATCAGACCTGTATTCTCAATGGATCCTGTCAGTGAGAAGGTCTTTGTTCCAGGTGATCCCTCTGTACCGATACTTCTATACCAGTCAGCTCCTTTGAGAATGATCTCCGGAATATTTGCATAAGTTTCTACGTTATTCAGAACAGTAGGTTTCGCCCATAATCCCTGTTCAACTGTACGGGGCGGTTTTACACGGGGCATACCTCTGCTTCCTTCGATAGATGCAGTCAGGGCAGAACCTTCACCACATACGAAAGCACCTGCACCACGGTTGATATGCATATGGAAGGAGAATCCTGTTCCAAGGATGTCATCACCTAACAGTCCCACTTCTTCCAGAACTGCGATAGCGTGTTTCAGTCGTGCTACAGACTGAGGATACTCCGCACGTACATAAATATAACCATGCTGTGCTCTTACTGCGTAAGCTGCAAGCATCATACCCTCGATCAGACGGTAAGGATCACCTTCCATTACAGAACCATCCATAAATGCTCCCGGGTCACCCTCATCACCGTTACAAACCACATAATGAACAGGATCAGCCTGGCGTGCTACCTGAATCCATTTCTTACCTGCCGGGAAGCCGCCGCCACCACGTCCGCGGATACCGGATTTATCAACCTGATCAATAACCAGATCCGGATCCATCTCAAACATTGCTTTCTCCAGAGCCTGGAAACCGCCGCTTGCTATGTACTCATTCAGAGATTCTGCATCAAACTTACCACAGTTCTTCAAAACAATACGGGTCTGTTTCGCGATAAACGGAATATCTTCCGGTCCGCGGCTTACTTTACCGCCTTTCTGATAAAGCAGTCTCTCGATAGTCTCATTACCCTGAACACTCTTCTCAAAAATCTCCTGGCAGTCTTCGATCTGAACCTTCGTATACTGGATCACATCGTCGCCTTTCTGGATACGAACAAGTGGTCCAAGTTCACAGACACCCTGACATCCTGTTTTCTTTATACCTACATGTGCATCTTTGTCATGAGGTCCAAACTCAATGGTAACTCCCGGAGCATCTTTGGCAATCTCCATGAATTTCTCATAGATTTTCTGAGAACCGGTTGCCACACATCCGGTACCTGAACAGACAAGAATACGACAGTCATAAGAATTAAGTTCTTTCACAGCTTCTTCTCTGATCTGCTCCAATACTTCCTTATTCTGGATCATCCCTGTTCGCCCCCTCTCAGTTTATCAATCAGCTCATCTGCCTTCTCCGGAGTCATTCTCGGATATACCTCTTCATTGACCATCATAGTCGGTGCAAGTCCGCAGGCACCAAGACAGGAAACTGTTTCCACAGTAAACATCATATCGTCTGTCGTCTTCTTTGTCTTTGACAGCCCCAGTTTCTTATAAAGTTCCTCCAGAACCGGTATTGATTTTCTTACATGACAGGCTGTTCCGTCACAGACCTTGATCACATATTTACCTTTCGCATCAAATGAGAAATTCTCATAGAATGTGGCAACACTGAACGCTTTCGCTTCTGTCACACCGATCTGCTCCGCAACATATGTAAGCAATTCTTCCGGGAGATATCTGTACACCCCCTGAATATCCTGCATGATCGGAATCAGTGATGCCGGCTTTTTACCATAGAAAGCAATGATCTCATCCGCTTTCTGATAAAATGACTGATCTAGCATTTCGCACCCTCCTTATACCTGTTTTTTCTCTTTTTATTGCACTCTTTACATATTGTAACGTTAATTATATGCCTTTTTCGTCATTTTCACAAGCGCATTTATAGAAATTTTTCTAATTTTTTATCATTTTCCTCTATAGATGTTTGTTTTGTTTGTCTAATTTTTATCAGCTTTGTTCAATACTAAACCATCTCAGATGTAAACCAAACTAAACTAAATCAAACTGAACTGCCATTCTTTCTCTAGAGCGTGTCTGAAAAAGGCTTTCTGCAAGATGTGCATCACAATCAGTCCTAACAAAAAACAGACCGCATTTTATGATCTTTGTTTCATAAAATGCGAATCTGTCTGTTCACACGTTTCTTTTTTATTGAGCCTTGGAAATAAATATCCGACACCCCATTGGTGTGTACATATTTCGGTTCACTTGGATTGGTTTCAATCTTCTCACGGAGACGGCGGATATGTACATCCACAGTACGTACATCACCCGGATACTCATATCCCCACACAATGTTCAGCAGGTTCTCACGACTGTAAACCTTATTCGGATTAAATACCAGAAGCTCCAGTACATCAAATTCCTTTGCTGTCAGATTAATCTCTCTACCTGCAATAAATACACGTCTGCCTTCACAGTCCATACGAAGATCGCCCACCTGAATGCTCTTTGCCTTTTCTTTCTCCTCGTGGTCGCTTCCCGCACGGCGCATGATCGCTTTGATACGTGCCTTAACTTCCAGGATATTGAACGGTTTGGTGATATAATCATCCGCACCATATTCAAGACCAAGGATCTTATCCATATCCTCGCCCTTAGCTGTCAGCATCACGATCGGCACATTGGAAAATTCGCGGATCTGCTGGCATACTTCCAGCCCGTCCATCTTCGGCAGCATCAGATCCAGAAGGATAATATCATATTTTTATCTTTTGCTTTCTCTACTGCCTCTTCTCCATCATAAGCGCAGTCTACCTCCATACCATCCTGTTCCAGACTAAAACGGATTCCTTTTACGATCAGTTTCTCATCATCTACTACCAAAACTTTCCTGCTCATTCGGTTCTCCTTATCCTACTACTATCTCATCTTTTATCTTTGCAAAAGTACCTTCTTTGATACCCTGTACATTCATAATATCCTCTATCGCAGCAAATGGCCCGTTCTCTTCTCTGTAGGCAATAATCGCCTGCGCACGTGTTGCACCGATCCCCGTCAGCGTAGTAGCTGAGCTTCATCTGCTGTATTTATGTTGATCCTGTTATCCTGCTGACCTGAGCGGTCATCCCCGTGTTCTGCCCTGTCCCGGCACTTCCATTCATCTGTCCCATCTGATGCCCCCGGACATCTCTGCCGGATCCAGTCCCTGCCGCTCCATCTCTTCCTGTGTGAGAATATAAAGCTGTTGTCCGTCTGTCAGAACTCCTGCACGGTTTACACAGGTTAGAGCTGCCTCGGGAAGATATCCTCCCGCCGCCTCAATCGCCTGAAACACCCGCTCCCGGCTGCCAGCTGAAAAACTCCCGGATTCGCAACTGCTCCGCAGACATCAACATAGATCATCGCCTGCTGCATTTCCTTATCAGAAACTGCTTCTGACCCATTATCTATATCAGCATCTGAAGTATGTTTCCCGGAATCACTTCCTGTCCCATTACCTGCATCTGAACCATCTGATTCTGCCTGTTTTTTCCGGAACTCTGCAGAATTGCCACCATCATTCTGTCGGTCTTCTGTATCAGCTTTCTTCTCATCTGTATCTTTCTTCGACTTCTTTCCTGATGTTTTCTCTTCTGATGACTCCGCATCCACCTCTGCTTTCGCTTCCTGCAATCCATCTATCAGAAACTGTGCCTCTCTGCTCTTACATCCTGTCAGTCCTGTAAGAAACAAAGTTCCACACAATATCAGCGTCACAGTATAACAACATCTGTTTTTTATTTTTATCATAAGGGTCCTCCTCTTATTTCTCAGAGTAAGAGTCCCCTGTCCATAATGCCACCCTTATTGTAACGAAATCTTAATGATTTTACAATAGTAAACTCTTATTTTTGCCACTTAAATATAACAATTCCGGAAATCGCGATCAGCAATCCAAGGATTTTGCGCCATTCAAAGGGTTCTTTATCTACCCCAAACAATCCAAATAATTCAATTACATAAGCAACTGCCAGCTGCGAAATAACGATCAGCATTGCTGCCCTGGCAGGTCCAAGGGCTCCCATACTCTGGATTACTGTAATGGTAATAAACGCTCCGATCACTCCGCCAAGAAGTGTATATTTATTGTCCACCTGCCAGAGTGCAGCCACACTTTCCCGTCCTGTAAAAAGCCAGGCAAGAACGCAGACTGCAAAAGCCGACAGCTGTACCCATCCGGTTGATACCCAGAGGCTGGTCTGCTTTGTCACCTCCGTATTAAAGACACCCTGAATGCTCATCAGTGCCCTGAAATCAATGCCACTATAAATCCCCACATAAATCTGCCCTCCTGGATAATATGATCATTCTGCTTACTTCGGTAATCATTTCTGTACCGAAAAGAGGTACTGCCGTTTAGCAGCACCTCTTGTTTTCTTTAGTATCAGTCTATTCAGTTACGAAAAAATCATACAGCAAATTTCTTCATTGTGGAATATGGACTGTAAACTCTGGACTTGTTCTTGGAGGTTCTATTCCAGGAACGTACTGTCACATACCAGGTACCTTTCTTTACGTTTGTAAAGGTTACAGTTACGGTATTTTTGCCTTCTGTACGTTTCACATATTTCTTAATCGGATACTTCTCTCCTGCGGAGATCTTGTATTTGGTTCCGAGCAGAATCTCATAACCTGTGGCATTTTTGCATTTTGTGTAAGTAACAGTCACTGTGTTTCCTTTTACAGTGATATCCCTGATCTTTGGCTGCTGTGGTGTGACAACTGTGATCTTGATCTTTTTAACCTTTGTCCAGGAACCATAGACCTTATTGCCCTGTGCATCCAGAACCCAGCTTCGGGCTGCCACATACCAGGTACCTTTTGCCAGATATCTGAAGGATGCCTGTGGCTTGCCGGTTGAGGAAACTGTTTTGCTGAATTTACCGGTCTTAAGCATATCTGATTTCCTGCTGATCACGAAGTCATAACCCTGAGCACCGGCACATCCTTTGGAAAGTCTGACAGTAAGCTTGTTTCTGTCAATGGAGTAGCTGGAAATCTTTGTGTCGGCAGGTCGCAGGTATGTACCGTTTTCATCTGTGATACTTCCGTCTGTGTGAATAACTCTGCCATTGAGGGATTCTGTACCAAATGCTATGAAATAATCCTGTCCTTTGGAAAGGGTAAAGTCAGCATATGGAATGCTATCCTCAAATGCACCGCCTACAGTTACAGTCTGGATACACTGCAGAACCCCATTCTCAACATCATACCAGAACAGATTTGCCATAAGTCCTGCACAGGAGGCATCTGCTTTTACAGAAAGCACAGCCGGAAAATCAAAAGTTCCGTTTCTTCCAAGATGGAACCGAAATCATTCTGGTTTGTGGAAATCAGGCTGTATAATGCTGCCGGGATATATTCTGCTGTGTTTGTAACAGAAAGATCGGTATCTGTAGGTGTTTCTGCTGTAATGGAAGTACCGTTGATCTTCCAGATGAAACCATTCTCCATATCAAGATTCAGGGAAATATCTTTGCCTTTTATCCCGGATAAAACGGAAGCAGGAAGTGTCCTGGCACCATTCATGATAATGGAGATGGTATCTTTTTCTTTGGATGTCTTGATCAGATCATTGACCGCATCCCAGCCTTTCTTCTGGAAACTTCCCTCAATGTAAGGTTCCCCGTCACCAAGTTTTTCCGAGATTTTTTTTGTATCCTGATGTCTGCATCGTTTGCAGGTGTAAGTTATGATTCCGTCAGTTTTCTGTAGTTGGTTCTGTAGTGATAACACCGTTGTCATAGTCATGACCGTATGCGGAAATGGTATAACCATAGGAAAGTGTTTCATTACAGTCTGTGCAGTAGGTATCTCCGCTATACCCGCTGGAAGTACAGGATGGAGAGGAATAATACGTCCGGCGGTGTGTTCGTGCTGGCATTTACTTCTGGTAATTTTAAATTCAACGAATTTATTTAGATAATTGCCGGCATCTGCGCCATTATAAACTGCTGTAGCGGAAATTTCCACTCCTACAGGCAATTCTTTGGAAATATCGGAATCATTCCATTTCCAGTCATCCTCGAAACAGTTCTTAACATCTCCGACTTTCTTACATGACCATGAGACGGGTATTGTAGTAATGGTTGGTTTATTTGAAGGTGCTTGTGCTTTTGAAATGACAAATTCCCATTCTGGTGCAGATATACTATCGACTGAATTGTAGTAGTCACCTTCATTCACATCAATCTTAAAAGTATAAGTACCTGCATCTGTGGGGCTGTCTGCGAGTGGAGTTTTATCTCCTTTTTTAAAATACGTTACTTTAGTAATTTTACCATGACCGGTGACATCATCTTTCCATTTAATATATTTACTAATATCAACATGGGTATCTTTAGTATATGTAAAATTGGGCTGCGTATAATCAAATTGGTCAGCGGTAGGAGTTATTTGGATACGTACAAATTGGTTTTTTGCCTGATCGAAAGAATACTGCCTTTTTTCGGTTCCAACAGTTACATCATAAGCGTCATTATTTTCTTTTTCAGTTAACCAGACGTACAGATTACCGTCTTTTGTAGAATCAGGAAAAATATGATAACTTGGCTTCCAGGATTCACTATCTATCGTTACTGGTAAAAAATATTCATTTTTAATAATACAACAATAAACATTTGTTGAGTTGCCATTATGGGGGGTACAATTAATGCCTGGCATACGATCAGAATATGCCTTTACGGATCCACCACTAATGCCAATGTTGCTGCAGGTGCCACCGGCAGAACCAATTCCGGCACCATGAGTAGAAGTAGCAGTTACAGAACTACTTTTAAATGGGTAATATCACTGACACTGCCAGCGCGTAACCGCCGCCACCAATTCCGGCACCATCGTAGAACTAGCAGTTACAGAACTATTATTAATGGTAATATCACTGCCAGCGTGTCCCTTGCTGCCACCAATTCCAGCACCATGCTTAGAACTAGCAATTACAGAACAACTATCAATAAAAATATTACTGCAAGAGCCGAAGCCGTGATAGCCGCCACCAATTCCGGCGCCATCCCCATCGATACTACGAGCATTTAAGATTCCTGCAGTAGCGTCTGAATTATTGGTTTTTTATTATAAGCCGAGCTTCGTTATCTTTCTGTAAACCGGCATACCAGTTATCCTTTGTTATAAGACTATTTGTGCCTGTTAAATGGATAGTGACTGTAGCTTCAACATTAAGATTTATTTGCAGCGCCGGACCAACAGATGTATTGATATTTACATTATCAAGATAAATGTTGATGTTGTCTTGCTCTGAAATATTTGTTCCATCAACCACAATTCTATTTCCTGTTTCCTGGCTACATATGAATTTGTGATCTCCTGCCGAACTTATAGTATAAACTCCATTCACAACTTTATTGCTCGTAGTTAAATCAATTTCTCCAGCTTGTTCATTTTCCGCAGCAGCCATTGCCTCATCGGGGGCATCGTTAAATTCTGGAACCTCTTCTGAACTGAATACAGACAGTTCCTCATCTGTCTCTCCTGCCGCTTCCAGCTCCTCATTGGTAAAAATCTCCGGAGTTTCTTCCTCAGACACTACATCCTGATTTCCGGAAGTAAATTCTTCCGCAAATATGGTCTGGGGGGGCATATTTGTAGAACACAATGCAAGTGCCAGAATCCCGGCTAATAACTTTTTCCTCATGCTTTCCACCTTTCCTTTCTTTATACATGATCTTCTGCGTCTTGACTCTTTTGTCCTCTTTTTCTGAATTTGATACATAATGCGGTAATCACGACTGCCACATTAAGGAAATGACAGCCACCAACACATAGCCGCCTGCGTCCTCATGCAGCAGAATTGTGCCGTACATTCCCGTAACGTTTATTGGCTGGCTTTGCATTATCCCCATTGCTCCCACAAGAGACAGGAATAACAGGGTACACAGAACAGACAGCCGGCAGACTGTGCGCCGCTCCTGGCGGCGGTGGTATTCATGCATTCGTTTTTTTTTACCAGTGCGATACGGGTTTTGGTATCATACATACCTTCCAACCTCCTTCCCCAAAAACAGTCAAAAAAAGTCTTTCACTTATATAG
>ENA-OQAX01000099-OQAX01000099.1-human-gut-metagenome-genome-assembly--contig:-NODE-99-length-17799-cov-2.153633_pt1 | contig 17799 bp, 21 predicted proteins | sample MGYA00242741_ERZ504539 | MGnify/ENA primary metagenome ERZ504539 (study PRJEB26092, sample SAMD00036277) | human gut metagenome | host: Homo sapiens | study: EMG produced TPA metagenomics assembly of... | reverse complement strand
TTCCGCCTTTTATGCCCTTTCCCTGCCGTATTATCATATGGAACATCACACACATTCCAGCTATGAGATCATGTACATTACTTCCGGTTCCTGCCGGGTTTTCTGCATGGATGAGGAACAGGACATGGAATTTCCGCTGAAATCCGGGCAGTTTATCTTTATACGCCCGGGTATCCCGCACAGGCTTGAGATCCCGGACGGTTTTCCATGCTCGATCCTGAATCTGGAATTTTCCCTCACCTCCGAAAAAAGCCCGGTTTCTCTGGACCTTCTTCTGAAAAAAGATCCCGGATTTTCCCGGTTCTGGAATTTTATTGCCTCCTCCCGGGGATTCTGCTCCGGCACGGATTCCCGGAATTTCGGATACAGCCTGAAAGACCTTCTCACCTTTTTACAGCGCAGTTCCGATCAGATAAAGGAGGAAGAATTTCTCTTCTTTCTTCTGTTTGGCCGTATGCTCACAGAACTTGCTTTCTGCGCCCGCTCCAGCCGGAACACCCAGGGAAGTGTTTATCTGAAAAAAGCGCTCCGGTATATTGATGAACATTATCTGGAAGACATCGATATTCCTGCCATTGCCGCATATGCAGGGATCAATAAATCCTACCTCCAGGCACTTTTTTACAGAAAAAAACGGCTGTACCATCAACACTTATATCAACCGCAAGCGTATGGAGCAGGCCGCCTTTCTTCTGTGCAACAGCACTCTTCACATTACGGATATTGCCTTTTCTTCCGGATATAACAGCCGGCAGCATTTTGCACATACCTTCGAAAAATTTTATCACATGAGTCCTTCCCGGTACCGAGCCTGCATACCCGTCCTCTTCGCTCGGATACCGAAAAGAAACGCTATCATATGGCGGACGGACGGAAGCTGGAAAGTGAACCTTTTCCGCAGGAATAAAACTTACCATCTCAGATCCATCTTCAGGCTGATACCTGCAATACACGTCTGATCAACCTGAAAAAAAGCCGCCAGGCACGAAAGATCTTATCTCTTCGATAACCTGGCCGGCTTTTTATATTTATGTCAAGCGGATATTCGCAATCCGCTTCGCTACGTAGCTCTACACCAAAATAAACTCTCCGCAGTTGATTTGGTTAACTTTCTATGGAAGCAGATTCTGCATGCTCTTCAAACTGATCGCCAGTGTAGAAGTATTGTGAAGAAGTGCAGATGTAGTCGGCTGCAGGATTCCTGCAACGCCACAGGCGATAAGACCTGCATTAAAGGTAATGATGAAACGGTAATTGCGTCTGATGCGCTTCATCAGTGCGTTACTGATCTCTTTCAGAACAACAAGTTCCTGAAGGTCATCTGCACCTACGGTAATGTCTGCGATCTCACGGGCAATCTCAGCGCCATCGCTGATGGCAATACCGACATTGGCTGCGGAAAGTGCCGGAGAATCATTGATTCCGTCACCTACCATGATCACCCTTCTTCCGGCTGCCTTCTCTTTTTCAATGAAGTTGGCCTTATCCTCCGGAAGTACCTCGGAATAATATTCATCCACACCTACACGTCTGGCAATAGCTGCTGCTGTACGCTCGCTGTCTCCTGTCATCATAACGATCTTGGAGATTCCTGCCGCGCGCAGTGCTTCTACAGAAGCTTTTGCCTCCTCACGAAGTGGATCTTCAATACAGATCACAGCTGCAAGACGTCCGTCAATAGCCAGATACAGGTGAGAATATTCTTCCGGAATGCTGTCGAATTTCTCCTGGCCATCCTCCGGGATCACACATTTCTCATCTTCAAAAACAAAGTGATAACTTCCGATCACGGCTTTATGTTCTTCTATGGTAGTGGAAATTCCATGTGCCACTACATATTCAACCTTGGAATGCATCTCTTCATGTGCCAGATGTTTCTTTCTGGCTGCACTGACAACGGCCTTGGCCATGGAGTGCGGGAAATGTTCTTCCATACATGCGGCAATACGCAGCATCTCGTCCGGATTGTTGTTATCAAAGGAAACCACATCCACAACCGTTGGTTTTGCTTTTGTCAGAGTTCCGGTCTTATCAAATACGATGGTATCTGCATCAGCCATTGCTTCCAGATATTTACCACCTTTTAACCGTAACTTTTATGTGTACCTGCCTCACGGATCGCGGACAGTACGGAGATTGGCATTGCAAGCTTCAGTGCACAGGAGAAATCTACCATCAGGATCGCAAGGGCCTTGGTTGCATTTCTGGTGAGCAGATATGTAAGGGCTGTTCCTCCAAGAGTATACGGAACCAGCTTATCTGCCAGATGCTCTGCCTTGCCTTCCAGGGAAGATTTCAGCTTCTCAGATTCCTCGATCATGGTGACGATCTTGTCATAACGGCTGGAACCACCTACCGTCTTCACCCGGATAGTGATCTCACCTTCCTCCACAACGGTACCTGCATAGGCAACGCTGCCTTCTTTCTTACATACAGGTACAGACTCACCGGTAAGAGACGCCTGGTTCACCATAGCTTCTCCATCCGTAACGCTTCCGTCAAACGGAATCACAGTACCCATACGAACAACAACTTCATCTCCCGGCTGAACTTCTTTGGATTCTACAAGAATTTCCTGATCTTCTCTCTTCAGCCACACCTTGCCAACATTCAGTGACATGGTTCTTGCAAGATCACCGACCGATTTCTTATGTGTCCACTCTTCCAGAATTTCTCCGATTCCAAGCAGGAACATAATGGAACCTGCAGTACCGAAATCCTGACGCAGTACGGATACACCGATCGCAGTGGCATCCAGAACCGGTACTTCGATCTTGCGGTGAAGAAGTGTATCAATGCCCTTCCAGATATATTTCAGGGAAGTTGCTGTCGTATAAATTGCGTTCAACGGATATGGCAGGAAAAGCTTTCTTCCAAAATGATAGATCACCTTGGAGATCAGTTTCTCCTGATATTCTGCATTCAGTGCTCTTCCGGAGCTCTGCAGTACCTGCTGGGGAGCTTCCACATCCTGATAATGGAATGCTCTGATACCGCAGATAACAGCCTCACGGCTGCCCTGATAATTCACAACCGCATCACAGGTTCTCTCATATACCTTGGCGGAAGCCACTCCGTCAAGATTTTCGAGATAATACAGCAAAGTATCCGCCTGCTCGTAACTCATTCTCTTCTGGGCAAGATGAATACGAAGTCGTCCTCTTGTCTCATGTTTAATATAAAATTTCACGGGAAATCGCCTCTTTACTCAGCTGTCTCTTCAGTTGCTGCTTCTTTTGTCTCTTCTGCTGCCTCCTTGAATGCATCCTCATCTGCAGTCTCTTCTGCATTCTCTGCAACATCTTCTACAGCCTCTTCTGCTGCAGCTCTCTCCTCATTGATTCCCTTAGCCTCAGCGTAGATATCCTCCGCGTTCTCCTGAGGGCTTGTAGCTGTTTTCATGATGCAGTCCTTAGCTCTTAAAACGGCTGCTGTGCATCCTGTGTAAAGCTTCTTCGCATCCTTGCTTGTAAGGATCTTGATTCCTGCTGTTCCAAAAAAGAACACCTGCTGCAAAAAGTCCTGATTTTTTTGAATTTAAAATCTACCATAATAATTTTTTCCTCCTAAATATATAATTTTTATCATTTTACTGATTTCCGGTGGACAATTTCCCATGCCTGCCCCGGTATTTTCATCATTATAAAATACTTGTAAAAAAATGTCCAGTGTTTTTTTTGTGAATTTAACACAATTCGCTGAATTTTCAGTTAATTTCCCCTAACAGTTAAGTTTTACTAATAGTTTCGTTTTTCTAATTTTTAGTCTGTACAAACCCTTTATTTCCTATTATATAGGGAATATCTCCTTGCTGTGTTTATCCCACTTCATGTACCGGAAGCACTGCAAGTGTGCGGATATTCTGCTCATGGATCTCCCCGCATGCCCGAAGTCCCGCACGGATCACCTCATTAAGCTTCTGCCCGGACAGGTGGCAGATGGTATCATCATCCAGCTCCACTGTGCAGGCCCCTTTGGTACTGCAGGCTACCCGGTACATATTTTGCGGCTGATGGCTCCGATGGACTCCAGCGTATTGATCATACGGTATACCGTTGCCACACCGATCTTCGGGTCCAGTGCGGAAGCCTGTAATAAATTTCCTTACAGCAGGAGCACTCCCCTTCCAGAATGATATCAAGCAGGATCCTCCTCTGTCTGGTAATTCTTAAGCCCCGTTCTTTCAGCTTCTCTATAATAAGATCTTTCTGCATCTGTGTATGGCGGTAACATCCTGTTCTCTTTTCTTCTTTCTCAGCTTTTGCGTTCTGCATTCTGACTCCCTTCCTTTATTATTGAGAAAACTTTTCTTTTATCTAATAAGTTAGTATACTCCAACTGTGGTTAGCTGTAAATAACTTGTTTTGGATTTTTTTATAATATTGAGGATTTCGCCGGAATGCAGTATAATAATTCGTGAATCTATCCATATGAAACCGTCGTTTTGACAAAATGACGAAAAATCCCCTTTCGTTTTTTCGTCAGAATGACAAGAAACTGCCGGAAACTTTGTACGATTCAGCTCTAGCTCTTTTCCTCCATTTTCGATATACTGTTAACCAGCAAAGGAAATTACGTAAAAAACAATATATTAATTTTGGAGGGAAACAACAATGGCAAGTTTATCATTATCTCACATTAATAAACTTATCCAAACGGCTTCCAGGCAGTTAAAGATTTCAACCTTGAAATCGAAGACAAAGAAGTTTATCATCTTCGTAGGACCGTCTGGATGTGGAAAGTCCACAACACTTCGTATGATCGCAGGTCTGAGGAGATCAGCGGTGGTACACTTAAGATCGGTGACAAAGTCATGAACGATGTTGAGCCTAAGGACCGTGATATCGCAATGGTATTCCAGAACTACGCTCTGTATCCTCATATGACTGTTTATGATAACATGGCATTCGGACTTAAACTTCGTAAAGTTCCGAAGGATCAGATTGACAAAGCTGTTCGTGAAGCAGCAAGAATCCTTGACCTTGACAAACTTCTTGATCGTAAACCGAAGGCTCTTTCCGGTGGTCAGAGACAGCGAGTTGCTATGGGACGTGCTATCGTTCGTAATCCTAAAGGTATTCCTTATGGATGAGCCTCTTCCAACCTGGATGCTAAACTTCGTGTACAGATGCGTATCGAGATTTCCAAGATCCATCAGAGACTTGGTGCTACAATCATCTATGTAACACATGACCAGACAGAGGCTATGACACTTGGTACCAGAATCGTCGTTATGAAAGACGGTGTTGTTCAGCAGGTTGATACACCACAGAACCTGTATCAGAAACCAGGCAACCTCTTCGTTGCAGGATTCATGGGATCTCCGCAGATGAACTTCCTTGACGCTGTTATCTCCGAAAAAGGCGGTAACATGATCGCTACAATCGGTAACGAGCATGAGGTTATTGTTCCTGCAGCTAAAGCTAAAGTTCTCAAAGACAAAGGCTATGTTGGAAAGAAGTTGTTCTTGGTATCCGTCCTGAGGATATCCATGATTCTCAGATGTTCCTTGAGACATCCCCAAGCAAACCGATGAACTCCGTAGTTAAAGTTTACGAGCTTCTTGGTGCCGAAGTATTCCTGTACTTCGATGTTGACGGAACTCAGATCACAGCACGAGTTGATCCTCGTACAACAGCTAAGACCGGTGATCCGATCAGATTCGCATTCGATATGGAGAAAGCTCACTTCTTCGACAAAGAGACAGAGCTTACCATCACAAACTAATTCTTACCGAATTACAAAAAATGTAATTTAACCCCGGGGGATATATTTTCCCGGGGTTTCTTTTTCCTCTGCACAATTTTCACTTCATCTACAGAAAGGACTCAGTTTTATGAAAATACAGCAAACACTTCAAAAATGCCTGGATGACTGGAACCGGATCAGCGGACTGGATTTTTGTATTCTGGACAAAAATAATCAGGTTTTTGCTTCCACCGGAGACAGAAAGCTGCCATCTGCCGAAAAGCTTATCCAGTTCCGTGAAGATCCTGCTTTATGTATTTCCAACCGTTCCTGCAGCATCTACAAATTAAACGGCGCATCCGGAGATATGCTTCTGACGGTATGGGGTTCCACAGACTCCGCTTCCACCATCGGAGAACTTGCGGTCTGCCAGGTCGAAAGTCTTCTTACTGCCTATGCGGAAAAAACGGACAAAAACTCCTTTATGCAGAACCTTCTTCTGGACCGCTATTCTCAGGTGGAAGCTTTCAACAAAGCTGCCCGCCTCCACATTGCACCTTCTGTCCGCCGTGCAGTCTTTCTTGTGGAAACCAAGCAGCATAAAGACGAAAACGCTCTGGCAACCATCCGGAATATCTTTTCGGCCCGGACACGTGACTTTATCACTGCCCTGGATGATTCCGGCATTATTGTTGTCCGTGAACTTCAGAGTACAGAGAGCTACGAGGAACTTAACGGTATTGCCTGCATGCTTGTGGATATGCTGAATACGGAGGCTATGACTTCTGCCTGGGTTTCCTACAGCAATGTTGCTGACGATATCATGCAGCTTTCTGATGCCTATAAAGAAGCACGTACTGCCCTGGAAGTCGGAAAAATCTTTTACGCGGACAAAAAATGTCTTCGGTTACAACCGCCTTGGTATTGGCCGTCTGATCTATCAGCTTCGACTCAGGTATGTGACATGTTCGTAGGTGAAATTTTCGGAGAGGAATCTCTGGATTCTATTGATGATGAAACGCTGAATATCATCCGCACTTTCTTTGAAAACAACCTGAATCTTTCCGAGACATCCAGACAGCTTTATGTGCACAGAAATACTCTGGTGTACCGCTTTGAAAAGCTTCAGAAACGATTCGGGCTGGATATCCGTACCTTCGAAGATGCGCTGGCCTTTAAGCTTGCCATGATGGTATCGGATTACATTACCTACTCCCGGAGTCACGGAAAATAAATATCTCAGAAAAATAGAACACACTACAAAAAAAATCCCGGAAATACCTGACGGATATTTCCGGGATTTTATTGCAGAGATATTTTTATTTTCAGCAACATCAGGTGTTCCGGCGGAAGATACAGATATTTCGGAAGACCCCTGTTCGGATCCTCTCTGAAACTGTTTTTCGGCCGCATCCACCACAAACCGGCCGCTGCCTCCTCACCTTTCCTGCGAATCATATACTGATGTTCAAAAGTTGTTTCGATATACTCGTCCACCTGTACTTCCAGACAATTCTCTCCCGGCTTATCTTCCGGCCTGATCCAGTGTCCGCGAATTCCCACGTGAGTAATATCTTCTGCCACTTTTTCTGCTGTATGAAGTTTTATTTTCCAGTCCGTGGCATAAATTTCATGTTCTCCCAGCCGCTGGACCGCTGAAAAGTTCTTACATCCGGTAAGTTTTGCCGCTTCCAGCATTCTTGGATTCTCAAACAGCCGTTTCGTTTCATCAGTTACAAGGATCCGTCCCCCGTCCACAACAGAAAGCTCTTTACAGAATTTATAGGCTCATCTCTACTGTGAGTTACAAGGATCATATCGCCTGGATAATCCTGAAGAAAATCCTGCATTTCCCTCTGAAGCACATCTTTCAGATTATCCATCCAGTGCGGAAAACGGCTCATCCAGAAGAATGGCTTCCGGTTCCCCGATCATCATTCTGGCCAGTGCCACTCGCTGCTGCTGCCCGCCGGAAAGCTGGGATGGAAGACGTTTTTTCCAGGCCCTCCAGATGATATCGCCGGATCAGATCCGACACTTTTTCCTGTGCAAAAGATTTTTCTCCACGGTAACCACAGCGGATATTCTGCTCTACCGTCATAGTCGGAAATAATGCATAATTCTGGAAGAGGTAGCCAATCTGCCGCTTCTGTGGCTTCAGATTGATTCCTGCTTCTGAATCAAAGACTGTTTTTCCGTTAATTACGATTTTTCCCCGATCCGGAGTTTCAATTCCTGCTATACACCGCAGTGTCATGCTCTTTCCGCTGCCGGATGCTCCAAGAAGCCCGATGGCTGCCGAGCTGCCCTCAAATTGTACTTTCAGGGAAAAATCCCGGAAATTCTTTTCGATATTTACACTGACTGCCATCAGATCCACCTTCTTGTCTTCATTCCTCTTCCGGATACAATGTTGATCAGTGCTACAATCACAAAGGAAATCAGCACAATCACAACGACCCAGAAGCCTGCAGTTCCATAGTTTCCGGCTGCGGTCTCTGCAGCTATGGCCACCGAAACCGTTCTTGTTTTTCCAAGGATATTTCCGGCAAGCATAGAGGTTGCTCCATACTCACCGATGGCACGTGCAAAAGCCAGTACCGTTCCGGAAGCAATTCCAGGTCCTGCCGCAGGCATAACCACCTTCCAGAAAATCCGGTTATCGCTCATCCCCAATGTCTGGCCCGCGTAAATCAGATTCACGTCCACCTGTTCAAACGCAGCACGTGCATTGCGGTACATCAGTGGAAACGCAATCACTGCAGCCGCGATCACACACCCCTTCCAGTTCTGTACGATCTTAATATCAAAATTGTCCAGAAGAAAACTTCCAAGGGGTCTTTTCAGGCTGAAATCAGAAGCAGAAAAAATCCTGCCACTGTAGGCGGAAGTACCAGGGGAAGGGTAAAGATACCGTCCAGTACTGCTCTTGCTCCCGGTTTCAGTTTCATGATCTTACGGGCGCAGAATACCCCCAGAAAAAAGGCGATCACGGTAGCCACCAGACCTGTTTTTAAGGAAATCCAAGAGGACTCCAGTTTATTTCTTTCAAAAATTCTGTCATCGTTCATTCCTGCACCGGCGTTTATGGCATTTCCAGAAATTACTGCCGGTTTTCTGCATAATGATTATTTGGAGGTACTGCCTGTAGAGTCTGTGCTGTCCTCAGCCTCAGTGCTGTCTGCGGAATCTTCTGCATCTTCTTTGGAATCTTCAGCCTTATATGCTGTGAATCCATAGTCCTCAAATACCTTGATTGCAGCGTCAGATTCTACATAATCCAGGAATGCCTCTGCTGCCTTGGTGTCATCCTCAGATGCTTCTTTATCCTCAATAAGTCCTACCGGATAAAGAACCGGAGTCTGAAGGCTGTCTGCCGGTGCCTCTGCAATAATCTCTACTTTATCCGCAACAGATGCAGCATCTGTCGCATATACTACACCAACTTCATTACTTCCCTCACTGACTGCAGCAAGTACATCTGTTACGTTCTTGCACTCGTTGATCTCCATCTCGTTTACATCATCCATGATTCCAAGGTTGTTGAAAATCTCACGGGAGTACTGTCCAACCGGAACATCCTCACCTGCAAGCGCCATATTCTCGGCATCTGTGATGTTCTCAAATCCTGTTACCTTTGTCTCTCCGTCCTTTGGTTTAATCAGAACAACTTTATTCTCAAGAAGATTCACTACAGAATCCTTGTCAGCAAGTCCCTCGTCAACCAATGCATCCATCTGCTTCGTAGCTGCTGAGAAGAAAATATCGCAGCGGGCGCCTTCCTCAATCTGAGTCTGCAAAGTTCCTGAACTGTCCGCATTGTAAAGAATCTCAACATCCGGATAAGTCTCATTAAAATTCTTCTGAATCTCTTCCATGGCGTTTATTCAGGCTGGCTGCAATAAAATGCGTAAACCTCACCTTTCAGTTCCGGTGTCTCTGCTTCAGCAGATACGAAAGTAGTTCCAAACATCATAGTTCCCATAACACCAGCCATAAGTGCTGCAAAACTCTTTTTTTTCATTTCACGCCCTCCATTCTCGTTGTATTTTGTTGTGTTTTGATTATTATTACATTAGTCGCTGTGTACATTATTTCCAGGGAAACAACAGATGATACATTAAAAATCTATTTTAACAGTACCTATTTCATATAAAAAAGTTACTTATTGCTAAATTTTGGCTGCTTTTATTTTTAACTATTAGTTTTTAGTATTTTTAACGCTCTTTTTGTCAATATGTTTTAATGCTTTTTTAGGATTTTCTGGAATGAATATTCATATGATGCTGATGTCAGCCGCTCAGATTATTGTATCTGACATATTGGTGTATATATCAGTACTTCCCATTATTATTGTTTGTGCTTTTGCAGAAGGAAAATCATTGCTGGGAGTTGCCGTTGCATTCATCTACGGATATTTTGCAACAATGGAAGGAAGTATGCTTAATTGGTTTCCAATCAAGGCTGCAATGATACTTGTTGATCCTAAATGCGGAAGCGAATATGGAATAACATATAAAATTCCTCCTGCGGCGATGTCTATAATTGGGGTTTTGGTGGTTTCCATACTATTGTTTCAAATGCTAAACAGAACCAAAAAGAATGTTTATATGAAATCAAAAAGAAAAGTAAAGGTAAAACAAACAAGACGGAAAGGGTGGTAAAAAATGGTGGATTGAATGTAAAGAAATGTTGTCCGTAATCATAAACAATTTTAATATATGTTTGTAAGGAGGAGAAGAGAAAATACATACTGCTAGTCAAGTGAACTTAACAGAACCTTTTAAGGAAATGAGAAATGAAAAAATAAATATCTTAGGATGAACCTGAAGGGTTCTGTATTCCTGCAGTATTTTGTGAAAAATTAAATCGTATAGATATAGACATTTTGAATTTACATATGGTATCTATGCAAGAAGCAGTTAGGAGCGTGCCTTATGAAGAAAAATTATAGAAATCCAATGACAAGACCAGAAAATTTCATGAATCCGGCAGGAAATGTAATGAAGGAAATTAAAGAGGCGGATTTAAACAATTTTTCCGCAGGTGCTGGTGAACCAAGAGTTTCCGATGGGTCTCAGTTCTGTACATCAACAAAAGAATGTAACTGGGGAACAATTATGTTTGTTTGCTGTTAGTTTATGAGAGTGGTATGAAACCACAGGTATGATGACTACTGAATGAATAGGTTTGGCTTCTATGCATAGATATCATATGCAAATTCAAAAATTTTTTACATAATGGAGGAGATTATTATGGATAAAAATAATTGTGACAATAATTCCTATTTTTATGAAAGAAATTATTATAAGGATGTTCCAATCAAAGATACTCAAATATTAGAATATTGGAATAACATTTTAGGTAAAGATGTTATTGAATCAATAGATAAGGCTTATGGGGTTTCTATAGAGCAGATATTATTTTCAGAGTATTCGTTAAATCATAAATATATTAGCTTTGCAACGTTAAATCAGGAATATTCTGATATGTGTAATGAGAAGGCTATATCCTATTTGACTAAAAAAGGGACAAAAGTATTATTTGATCAATTTGTTCTCAGGTTTCTGGGATATGGGAAACGGGTTTTAGAAAGAAAGAGTAGAAAAGGATATATTGTTAAAGTAATTCAGGACTGTTTTTTGAAAAATTTAGCGGAAAGGATTTTAGATGTTTCTTTAAGCACTCTTATTTTGAAATGTATTTAGCAAAAGAACAAGGAGAACTTAGAGGAAATGATGAAGCAGAAGAATATAACGACTATAATCAGAGATTTCTTGGTAATGATAAGTATATAAAGAATTATTTTCCATATATCCAGGTCTTAAAAGAATGCTGATAGAATTAATGGAAAATTTGGCAAATAATTATATATTATTGCAGGAAAGAATGGAAAAGGATACTTTACTTTTAGAAGATAAATTTGGTGGGAAAAAGAGCTGGACTGAAGTAAAAGATATAAGAACGAGTGGTTCAGATTCACATAAGAAAGGAAATAGTGTTTTTTAATTCAGTTTCAAGATGGAACAAAAATAGTTTATAAACCACACGGACTGAAGGTGGAGAAAGCATATCAGTCATTTTTGGAATTTATTTCTTCCAATTGTAAAAAGGACTTTAGGCAATTTTTGATTCTGGATTGTGGGGACTATGGATGGGAAGAATTTGTAGTTAATCTTCCTTGTAACAGTGAGGCTGAAGTCAGGAATTATTATTATCGGATAGGAGTGCTTGTTTTTTGCAATTATATATTAAATGTCAATGATATACATACTGAAAATCTTATTGCTAATGGGGGATATCCGGTTGTTGTAGATGCCGAGACTGTCTTAGATAATAAAAGGGAACAAAAAGAAAAAATCAGGTAGAGAAAAAATTTACGATAAGATACATGAATCAGTGTTGTATTCTGGAGTACTGCCTTTTTTATAAATACACTAAAAATGGAAAAGGTATAAATATGAGTGCTCTTAATGGCCAAGAGGGAGAGCAATATCCAATACTGATTCCAAGATTAAAAAATGCTGGGACATCAAATATGCATTATGAATATGAAAGACCTATTACTCAAGCTAGTAATAATTTACTGAGACTGGGGGAAAAGGTAAAAGAACCTAATCAGTATATAGATGAGATATGCGAAGGTTTTTTTTGACGCATATACATTTTGTTTGGACAATAAGAAGCTTATATTAAACTATGTTTCGATATTTGAAAATATTGAAGTTAGGCATTTAGTCCAAGATACTCAGCGGTATTCCATGCTATTGCACACATCATACAATCCGGATTTTCTTCAAGATGCGAAAGATAGGCAACTATTTTTGTGTGCAGTGTTAAAAAATGTGGAACAGATGCAAGGGAATATGGAAATTGCAAAACTGGAAATAAAGGATATGCTGAATATGGATATTCCATATTTTTATAGCAATACTTCAAAAGAAGATCTTTATGGATCAGAAGGGGAAGTGGTGAAGAACTATTTTGCTGAGTCTAGTATTCAACATCTTAGAAATAAGATCTGTTCTATGGGCAAGAAAGATAGAGAAGAACAGATTAGATTTATAAAAATAATTTTAACAGATTTGAATGATGTAAAAAGTTGAGAAACCTAAAAAAGATATAAATGAACTTTGTATAAGTAGAAGCGATAATGAACATGGACAAAGGAATATAAAAAAAATGCCATATTAAAAATTTTACATACATTAGAGCAAAAAGCTTTTTATGGTGATGATGGGCAGGATATAAATTGGATAGGAATAACATCTATTGGAAATTCTGAAAATTCTTCTTGGAATATCCAACCATTAGGGGTTTATTTATATGAAGGATTAGGAGGAATTGCCCTTTTTTATAATGCACTACAGCAATCAGATTTTGATGTGGATTTGTCAGCAGCCTGCAAAGCATTTGAGACCATGATGTTTCAATATACCGATGATATGTTGGAACGATCCACGGATTTAGAAAAGGAAAGTAGCGGTGCTTATGCGGGGGAAGCTTCTGTTATATATGTATACGAAGTTTTATATAAGATAACAGGAAAACAAAAATATTTAGAATATGCAGAAAAACATTGCAAAAATTTTAGAGTATGCATTGAAAGCAGATGAAAATAATGATCTGATTTATGGTAATGCAGGTGCCGTTATTGTTCTTCTTAATCTTTATCACTTAGCTCAAAAGGATATATATTTGCAATTGGCGTGCGAAGCAGGGAACATTCTTATAAAAAATCAGAATAAGGGTAAGTGGTGCTGCGGAAACGGGCAGAGCTTATCTGGGCTGTCACATGGAATTACAGGTATAATTTATGCTCTTACAAAGTTAAATAATGAGCAATTTCATATTGAATATCAAAAGGCAATACACTCTGGATTAATATATGAAAATACCATGTATTCTGATAAATATAATAATTGGTTAGACAATCGGGAGGAGGCAAAAAAAGAAGAAAACTCTGATAATAGATGCATGGCAGCATGGTGTCATGGGGCACCAGGGATTTTATTGGCAAGAAGTAAGATGTATAACCTGGTTAAAGACAGTAGTGATTATATAACAGTACAATGTGATATTGAACGTGCACTATTTGCGACAAAAATGTATGGATTTACAGATAATGACTGTCTATGTCATGGGAATTTGGGGAATACAGAAATATTACTTGAATATTCAAAAGAATGTAATGATGAAGAAGTAAGACATATGATGTTGTCTGCGAGAACACAAATTGCTATGGATATTATAAATGAAAATTACGATTGTGCAAGGTCTTATTTGCATGGGTATAAGATACCAGGATTTATGACAGGAATCTCAGGAATGGGATACTCTCTATTAAGAGATTTGTACCCAGAATTACCATGCATTTTGGCTCTGGAGATTTAGGAGCGTAATTGCTAAGTAATATTTAACAAAGGGAGGAACTTGATGTTTCAAAAAAAGTGCATTATGTTTCACAGCTAGGAAGCATGGATTGTGGCATAGCATGTCTGACAATGATTCTTAATTATTACGGGTGTAAAAGTGATATCGTGGACATAGGGGCAGAGATTCAGATTGGCAGAGACGGTATGACCTTAGCTCAAATGAAAGAATTAGCAGAAAAGTATGGATTTAAATTTGCTGCATACCAGTATAATCATGAAGAAAAAAACTTAATAGAGTATCTTCCAGCCATTTTGTGTAATGATTCCCACTATGTGGTAGTTGATAAAACTAAGAAGAAAGGAAAATATATTCTGTTTGATCCAGCAAATGGAAAAAGAGTTGTCGATTTTTTAGAATTAAAAAACGGATACAAGGATATTCTTGTATCCGTTATTCCAAGTAGAAATATTAAGAAAAATAAAAAAAAACCAAATTTAAAATAGAGGTAAAATTCTCTCAATTTATGATTGCAATTATGTTGATGCTTATGTGTCAACTTATTACATTAGCTGTTCCAATGGTTGTGCAAAAAGTAATAGATAGTTTATCTTCTGCCCATATTACAATTCATATATGGAAAATTACACTTTTAGTTCTTCTGATTATGTGTGCCCATTTTGTATTGAGCTTACTAAGACAGAAAATTTTATTGAATATTAACATGAAACTTTTTAAAACAATGATTTCTAATATGATTCATAAAATTTTCCGTTTGGATGTAAGTTTTTTTGAATGGCATTCCGCAGGTGACATAGGGAACCGTTTCAATAGTATAAATCAGTTGAACGACATTCTTACCAATGGATTTATAAACATTATAATCCAAGGGATTACATCCTTGGTATGTTTAGCTGTTATGACCAGTATATCTCCATATTTGACTGCATTTGTTCTAGTTGTTTCTATTATACAGATCGCCATAATGATTTTATTAAATGGTAAAAATCTCATAAAGACGAAAGAGTATATATACTCACAGAGTACAATACAGGGAGAACTGATAGATACTCTGGAGAATATAATGGAATAAAATGTATGGGGATGGATAATGCAGTTAAATCAAATTTACAAAATTCTTATAGTAAGTTAATAGAAAGATTCAAGGGAAAAACTCGAATTAGTAATTTGATGAATAGTTTTTCCTCAACCTTAAACTTGATTTTCCCTTTAATGATTTACGTGATTGGAAGTTATAGTGTGAAGCAAGGAGGGTTAACGATAGGACAACTTATAGCCTATGCAACCTTAGTGGGATATTTTACAGCACCTTTTACTACCGTTGTATTGTTGTTACCGAGTATCAATAGTATTAAAGAAGTGCTTTTACGTTATAAGGAACTAATGATTTTTAGAGAAAATTATCATACGGGAGTTCTTGTACCTGGAAAATTTGAAAATTTAAAAATAAGTTCGGTTTCATATTGCTACAATAGTGGGCAGGCATACGCATTGAATAATGTTTCTCTTGATCTTAGGCGAGGCGAGAGAATTGCTATTGTTGGTTTATCGGGTAGTGGAAAATCAACCTTGATAAAAGCCATACTGGGTGCCGTGGATATTAATCAAGGATGTATTGAGATAAATAATTATGATATCAGATCAATGTCGAAGGAACAGATTTATAAATGGTTTTCAGTAGTTACTCAAAATCCTATGTGCTTAAATGCAAGTATAAGAAAGAATATTGATATTATAGGTGATGCTCCGGATGAGAAAATTATGGAAGGTACTAGACATTGTAGCATTAAAAGAGGAAGTTTTAAGTATGCCGTTGGGATTGGATACACTTGTTGGAGAAGGAGGACAAAATATTTCAGGTGGTCAAAAACAGCGTATTGCCATAGCAAGAGCTCTGCTTAGCGATACGGAGGTAGTTATTTTTGATGAAGCTACCAGTAATCTGGATCAGCTTACAGAAAAGAAAATTTATGATAACCTAAGGTCTACCAATAAAACGCAAATTATCATTACTCATAGACTTTCCTCTATTCGAGATACGGATTATATCTATGTATTGAACAGGGGAAGCATCATTGAACAGGGAACACATTTGGATTTGATGAAGAAAAAGGGATGGTATTTTGAGAGTATTCAATGACAGATAGGAATTAAATTATGATATGAAAAGCCATTGTATGGGGAGGTATTACAGATGAAGAAGAAAGAGATAGTTATTGGGGTGAGCGTACTGATTAGTGCATCACTTCCCATTTCAGTTTATGCTGCTTCAAATGAAAGTATGAGTTCTAGAGGTTTTATAATTGATGAAACTAATGAGTTTGAGGATATCGTTAAGCAAATTTTAGATGTTAAGTCAAAACATCCGGAATGGAGTGAACAGCAGATAAGTGATTTTATGGATCAGATTCATGCTATTAAGAAAGATGGCGTCATAGACATTTGGAACGCACTTACTTCTTCTGAGAAAAAAATTAGTGATTCGATATCCGTTTGATGCACTAAAAGTCAATAAAGCAAAGGAAATTGCCACTAAACAAACCGAAAGAAAATTCGGAAAAAATGGTTTGGGTGACAGGAGTGACGCATTTAGACACGGAATATGGAATGCCGAAATGACAGTTTTGATAGGAAGTGAAAAAGCAGAGCTTTTTGCGACAGCACATGAAGATAAAGATACTACTGGAAACGAAAAGCGATGGATATACAAAAAGATGAGCACAAAAAAAAAATGGATTTACATAACAATGAAATAGGGAGGAAATTAGGTGCAGATAACCTATCTGCACCAGAAGAGAAAATGGCGGAAATCATATATGACGAGATAATGAGAGAAGATTCGCTGTTTGTATGGCTGCATGAATGAAAAAGTTAGAACGTATGAACTGAAATGAAATATATCTCTAAGACAGTCGCAGATATTTTATTGATGTTTAGATATCTGTGACTGTTTTTGAATAGAAATAATAGTCGTTAAAAAATGTCTGCTCTGACTAAATTTGAAAGAAGAATCAGAATGAGAACCAAGTACTAATGTATAGCCATGAATTAGATGTGAAATCTGTTAAATGATGGTCAAATGAGAATGAGGGGGCTGTAGAAAAATATTTATCTGATTATTCCGGGGGCTTCTGAGCCATCTGTCCGGACTCTGAGAGCCACCATTCCAGAGAATGAGAGCCAGCCAAATTTTCTGATTTTGGTTTGATAATAGTATCTGTCAGAAAAGCCCTTGTAAAGGCTGCTAACGCCCCGCTAATGCGGCTTCGGCCTTGACAAGCACTGTTCTGTCAAATAACCAATAATCAAGCAAAATCATAGTGGCTCTATGCCTCCGGAAGGCTGGCTCTAAGATGACCGGACAGGCGGCTCTGCCGCACCGTAATATTCAATTTATCAACATATTATTTGTCGATTTAGTTTAAGTAATGACAATAACAATAATAAAGGGGGACTTGATTTCTCATATCCCCCAGTGTATAATCTAATTAAGAAAGGTAATCAGATGCAAGATCTGATGCCCTCAGTAAAAATTTTAATTTTTTTTCTATGTTAAGAACATAGCATCCATCAAAACTTTCTCAGGGTTTATCGTGGATGCTATTTCTTATCATGTCGATTATCTATGTAAGTCAGAGCCGCAAAAACTACTAAAAGCAATGTGAGTACTTCCATTGTGTTCATGGGCATCACCCTCCTTTAAAAACTAGAGGGCTG
>ENA-OQAX01000098-OQAX01000098.1-human-gut-metagenome-genome-assembly--contig:-NODE-98-length-17802-cov-5.980764_pt1 | contig 17802 bp, 26 predicted proteins | sample MGYA00242741_ERZ504539 | MGnify/ENA primary metagenome ERZ504539 (study PRJEB26092, sample SAMD00036277) | human gut metagenome | host: Homo sapiens | study: EMG produced TPA metagenomics assembly of... | reverse complement strand
AGATGCCAAGCCAAAAGCGCAGATAATACTGGATGTCTTATCGAGCATTTTGGCAACGCAGATGCCGTGCCGCAGCTGCCGGAGCGGTGCTTAAGCCGCAAGGCGGGAATTGTGCGGTGTTGCCATAAGCGCCGATACAGCGGGAATCATCTGGTATTGCTCTATCTCACTTTGCACGCTGAGCGCACAAATAGGCATCAATATCAAAGTCCAGCAGCTGCGTATCCTTTTTTAAGTACAGCGGGTGGTGCGGCTGGCCGGATTTTAACAGCGGGCCTGCCGTGTACCACTTTGCGCCTGCCGCTTTGCCGTCGGCGGCAAAATCCCGCATACAGTCCATCAGGTAATCCCGTTTCAGGATGATGTTCCCCCACGCTGCCCACACGGCAGGCTGGTCCGATAAAGACAGCAGATACCGGAACGCCTTGCGGTTTTCCGCGTGCAGGGCGGGGTTCAGCGCATGCTCCATATCATCGGGGCGGGTGGCGCGCTGGGCGTACACGTTGAACATCAAAAAACTGTCATACCCGTTAGCCAGGGCAATGCGCTGGGCGCTCTGCAAGGTGGGGTCCAGGGCATCCGGGGCCGCGGTGGATGGGTTGATGCCTACGCAGATCAGCGGCTTTTTGCCGCGGGTGCCCAAAATGTAACGGTACTCGGAGTAGGTATTGGGCACATACAGCCAGCGGGCCGCATCATAATCCGGGGAAGGCTGCAGCGCCGCCTGCAAAGCGGGTTCAAACAGCGCCAGTTCCAGCCCGGCGGTGGGGCCTTTTGGGATATGCATACAAGAAACCTCCTGAGGTACAGTTAAAAAGCTGCGTTTTGGACTGCATCGTAATTACTATACCACCGCCGCACACCTTGCGCAAGAGGGAACCGCGTGATATAATACCCTTTAACCTTTCAAGATTTTATGCAACAGACTTTCTCAAAAAGGACGTGTTAAGATGGAAAAGCGCCACAATTATGCGGCTGCCGGATTCCTGCTGCTGGGGATCGGCGCAGCGGGGCGGGCGTTCCTGGGTGTGCCGGAAGGCGTTACCATGGCGGAACTGAGCCTGACCGTGCTGCTGGTGATCGGTGCCCTGCTGCTGACACGGCAGGGGCTGGCTGCGCTTGTGTGCGGGTTGGCGGCCACGGCACTGGAGCTTGTTTTGTGCGGTTCCTGGGTGCAGGCCGGCGGGGCTTTGGCCGCTGCTGCGCCGTTTTTGCGGCTGGCTGACCTGTGGCTGCTGCTGGGCCTTGTGTGGGGCAGCCTGCCTGTGGCCCGCCGCGCTGTGGACGACCTGAAATACACCCGCTCCACCCGCATGATGCTGGTTGCCTGCGGGGTGCTGCTGGCTGCCCACACGGTGCTGCGCATTGCCAGCCTTGCCGCGCCTGCCAGCGTGCCGCTGGGCAAGGCTTCTTCCGGCAGCTTTGTGGTATTTTCGGTACTGCTGCTGTGGTACACCGTGCTGATGGTCAAAGCCTACAACGTTCAGCGCACCAAACATTGAGCATACGGCCGTTCTGCGCCCTTTGGGGCGCGGGATGGCCGTATTTTTATTCTATTATTTTGCGCGGAATCTCTTTACATCTTTAATGCATAAAAGTATAATAAATTCATCTATTCCCGCGTAACTTGGTGGGTTGTGGATGAAGAGGAATGGAAGAGGTTCGGAAGAGATTAAAAGAGGAGAGTATATTCATGCAACTTGATCTTTCCCGGTTTTCACCGGTTGAGCGCAGCACTTTGCAGCTGCGTGTATTATACGAGGGTGCAGGCTACCGCAAATTTCGCTGCTCCCATTTTGAGGAATATTCGCTCTATCAGCAGAATGAGCGCTTTCTTTCGGATTCTCAGGTCATTACTTTTACCGACCTGGACGCAAGCTGCGCGCCATCAAGCCGGACGTAACGCTTTCGATCGCCAAGAACGCCCAGCCCGCCGCCGGGGAATGCAAAAAGTATTATTATACAGAGCAGATCTGCCGCCCCAGCCGGGAAAGCCACACCTTCTCGGAGATCAGCCAGATGGGCCTGGAGTGCATCGGTGCGGTTGGCGCTGCCGAACAGGCCGAGGTTGTGCGCCTTGCGCTGGAAAGCCTGGCCAGCCTGGAAGTTCCCACCGTGCTGGAGGTCAGCCATATGGGCTTTGTGACCGCCCTGCTGGACACCCTGCATGTGGATGCCGCCGCCCGCCCGCGCCTGCTGGAGCTGCTGCGCGACAAAAACGCCCACGAGCTGCATGCCGCCGCGCTGCAAAGCGGGCTGGATGAAGCCGCCGCCAACGCGCTGACCGCTATTTTAAGCCTGCACGGTCCCTTTGGCACCACGCTGGCCGCCGCCCGCAGCCAGTGCCAGTGCGAAGCCCAGCAGGACGCCCTGCTGGAACTGCAGAGCCTGCAGAATGAACTGGGCGATGCCGGACGCGGCATGCAGCTGGATCTGAGCCTTGCCGGTGATATGGAATATTACAACGGCTGGTGTTCAGCGGTTATGTGGCCGGGGTGCCCCGTGCCGTGCTGAAAGGCGGCCGGTATGACCTGCTGGCTCAGCGCTTTACCCCCGGTGCCTGCGCCCTGGGCTTTGCCCTTTACCTGGACGAGCTGGAACGCCTGAGCGCTCCCCTGCCGCCGGTACAGCAGCAGGGCACCGAGCGCCAGTGGCTGAACATCGCCCTGCCCAAAGGCCGCCTGGGCGATAAAGCCTATGGCCTGCTGGCCGCCGCCGGGTATGAAGCCAACGAAAACTATAACGAGACCCGCAAGCTGGTGGTGGAGAACCCCGAAGCCGGGGTGCGGTACTTCCTGGTCAAGCCCAGCGACGTTGCCATTTATGTGGAGCACGGCGCTGCCGACATTGGCATTGTGGGCAAGGATATCCTGACCGAATCCGGTGCCGATGTGTACGAACTGCTGGATACCGGCATGGGCAAGTGCCGCATGTGCGTGGCAGGCCCCAGGAACTTTGTGGACGATGAAAGCCGCGCCCTGCGCGTTGCCACCAAGTTTGTGAACATTGCCCGCGCCCATTACGAGAGCATTGGCCGCGATATTGACATCATCAAGCTGAACGGCTCCATTGAGCTGGCTCCCATCCTGGGGCTTTCGGATGTGATCGTGGATATTGTGGAGACCGGCACCACCCTGAAAGAAAACAATCTGACCGTACTGGAAGAGTTCATGCCCATTTCGGCACGGTTCATTGCCAACAAAGCCAGCTACAAATTCAAGTACGCGCAGCTGACCGAACTGCTGAACAAGATGAAGGAGGCGCTTGCCAAATGATCCGCATTTTTGAGTTTGACGCTTTGAAGCCTGAAGAAATCCTGAACCGTGATATCCGTGCGGAAGCCAGCGTGGAAGCAACCGTGGATGCCATTATCGCCGATGTGCGCGCCCGCGGTGATGCCGCCCTGAAAGATTACGCTCTGAAATTTGACCACGCCCAGCTGGACGAGCTGCGGGTGAGCCAGGCGGAAATTGACGAAGCCTTTGAAGCCGCCGGTGAGGATTTTGTGACTACCCTGAAGATGGCCGCCGCCAACATCCGCGCCTTCCATGAGCACCAGGTCCACAAGAACTTTGTGATGAACGATACCCCCGGCATTGTGCTGGGCCAGAAATATACCCCGATTGAAAAAGCCGGTGTGTATGTGCCGGGCGGTACTGCCGCTTACCCCAGCACCGTACTGATGGATGTGATCCCCGCCAAGGTGGCCGGTGTGAAGGAGATCGTGATGACCACCCCCGCCGGGCCGGATGGCAAGGTGAATCCCTCCATCCTGGCTGCTGCGGTGATTGCCGGTATTGACAAGATCTTCAAGACCGGCGGTGCCCAGGCCGTGGCCGCGCTGGCATACGGCACCGAGAGCATCCCCGCGGTGGATAAGATCGTCGGCCCCGGCAATATTTACGTTGCCACCGCCAAGCGCAAAGTGTTCGGCAAGGTTGGCATTGATATGATCGCCGGGCCTTCGGAGATTCTGGTGCTGGCGGATGGCAGCTGCAACCCCGCCTGGGTGGCAGCTGACCTGCTGAGCCAGGCCGAGCATGACAAGCTGGCCAGCCCCGTGCTGGTAACGGACAGCGCCGAGCTGGCCAAGGCCGTACAAGCCGAGCTGGAAGTGCAGATCCCACAGCTGCCCCGCGCCGCCATCGCCCGCGCCAGCGTGGACACCAACGGCAAGATCATTGTGACGGACGATATGAACAAGGCCATTGACGCCGTGAACATCATTGCCCCGGAGCATTTGGAAATTTGTGTGGACGACCCGTTCGCCGTTTTGAACAGCGTAAAGAACGCGGGCAGCATTTTCCTGGGCAAGAATGTGCCGGAAGCGTTGGGCGATTATTTTGCCGGCCCCAACCACACCCTGCCCACCAGCGGCACGGCACGTTTTTCCAGCCCGCTGGGCGTGGACGATTTTGTGAAAAAGTCCAGTTTCATTTATTACACCCGCGATGCCCTGGGCAAAGTTCAGTCCCGCATTGCCGATTTTGCCGAGCATGAGGGCCTGCACGCCCACGCCAAGAGCGTTACCATCCGTTTTGAAGACCAGTGAAGGATGGGGTACCGGAGCGGAAGGCCAACCGTTTAGCGACATATAATTACAGCCAATCCGGTGTGTATTTCGTTACGATTTGTTCCAAAAACAAGCGTTGCACCTTTGGAACGATTGTAGGGGGCGGCGTCCCCGACGCCCCGCGAACCCGATTGTCACCAACCGGTAAAATTGTTGCACGGCAGTTGGGGAATATGATTGCATTTTATCCCCATGTGCGGATTGAAAAATATGTTGTAATGCCCAATCACATCCATTTATTGATTGCCATTCAGCAAGGCCCATCCGGGGCGTCGAGGACGCCGCCCCCTACATCCGCCCGCGCAAGCCAGGTCATCCCGATGTTTATCTCCACTTTGAAACGGCTGACCAACAAAACTGCCGGGCATGCACTCTGGCAGCGCGGATATTACGACCACATCATCCGCTCCCCGGACGATTACAACACCATCTGGCACTACATCGACACCAACCCCGCCAAATGGGCGCAGGATACACGTTATGTCACGGACTTTCCTGATCCGGTGCGGCGGCCCGGCTGCTGCACCAACAAAGAGGTGACCCAAATGAGCCGTTATTTTACCAAAACGCTGGCTGCGCTGGAGCCTTATACCCCCGGCGAGCAGCTGAAACTGCCTGACCTTGTCAAGCTGAACGCCAACGAAAACCCCTACCCGCCTGCCCCCGGCGTGGCGGCGGCGGTGACCGGAGCAGTGCCGGGGCTGCGGCTGTATTCCGATTTGACCGAAGCCGCGCTCTGCGCCGCCATTGCCTGCCACTGCGGCGTGCAGCCGGAAAATATTTTGTGCGGCAACGGCAGCGATGAAAACCTGCTGCTGGCGCTGCGCGCTTTCTGCGATGAAACCCACCCGCTGGCATTTGCCGATATCACCTACAGCTTTTACCCGGTTTTGTGCGATTTGTTGCACATTCCGCAGCATGTGATCCTGGTGGAGGAAGATTTCTCGCTGGATTTGAGCAAGTACCACGGCCTGAATGAGACCATCGTGATTGCCAACCCCAACGCCCCCACCACCCTGCTGCAGCCGGTGGCCGCCATTGAGGAAGTGGTGCGCACAACCCCGACAGCATTGTGATTGTGGACGAGGCGTACATTGATTTTGCCGGGCCAAACGCCAGCTGCGTTCCGCTGACCAAGAAATATGACAATGTGATTGTGGTGCAGACCTTCTCCAAATCCCACAATCTGGCCGGTGCCCGCGTGGGCTTCTGCGTGGCAAACCCGGAGTTGATTGCCGATATGAACCGCATCAAGTTCAGCTATAGCCCATACAACGTCAATTCCCTCTCCCAGGCTGCCGCCGTGGCCGCCATGGAGGATGAGAATTACTTCCGTGATACGGTGGGCAAGATCTGCGCCACCCGCGCCGACACAATGGCCAAGCTGCGGGAGCGCGGTTTTACCGGGCCGGATTCCGCCACCAACTTTTTGTTCGTTACCACCAGCCGCATGCCCTGCAAACAGATTTTTGAGCGCCTGCGGCAAAAAAGGCGTGCTGATCCGCTATTTCAGCGCCCCGCGCCTTTCCGATTATCTGCGCATCACCATCGGTACCCCGGAACAGATGCAGCGATTCTTTGAGGAGCTGGATTTGATTTTGGGGTAAAGTGGCATGGGGACGGAATTACCAGACCGCAAAGGGAACCGGTTAAAGGGGTATGATTACAGTGCCCGCGGCGTGTATTTTGTTACCATATGCACCCAAAACCGTGTATGTAACCTTGATTCCGTTGTAGGGGCCGATGCTCGCATCGGCCCGCATGACGGGCTCAACCCTGATGTGCATATTGAATTATCACCGCTGGGCCGCATTGCTGAACAGGCATTATTGCAAATGGATGGTTTGCTGCATTATGTAATTATGCCAAACCATATTCATTTTTTGGTGGGCATCCAACCCAAAGCGGACGGGACGATGCAAGCATCGTCCCCTACAAATATTTCCCAGGTTGTCCGCACTGAAACCGATTACTGGGCCATTGTGCAATAAAACCCGCTCAAATGGGTTTTGGACCCACTGTATCAGGAGGGAACACCATGAACCTGTATGACAGAATTAAACCCGGCAAACGGCGGCGTGGCTGGGGCGGGGCGGTGTTCCTGGCGGTGGCCTGTGTGGTTCTGGTAATCTGCATTGGCACCATTGGCTGGGCGGCGCGTTACCACCAGCGCTACCGCAGGTTTCCACCGATTTTGCCGCCAGTGTGGAACGCGGGCAAGATCGGCGCTGCGCTGACCCGCAACGGCGAAACCTCCTCCCTGGACCCGGATGCCAGCAGCCGGTTATGCCGGTTGATCTGCGCCGCCGGGGCGGGCAAAGTGCAGCCAAGCTGCCCGCAGGGGGAGCCGCTCACCGTCCGCTACCACAGCGGCGCGGTGCTGGACTTGTGGGAAGTGAAAATACCCGAAGAGACCGCCAAAAACCCCACCGGCGTTTTTGTGCGTTATACCTTTGCCGATGGAACGGTTTACCAATATGACACGGACCAGATCCAAATGAACGAGGTCCGGCTGGCCCTGGGGCTACATTAACCCCAGGTATTAAGAGGGGCGCTGCAACAGCAGCATACAAAAGGGGGAACGTATATGATCGCAATTATTGATTACGGCGTGGGCAACTTGTTCAGTCTGGCTTCCAGCCTGAAAAGCCTGGGGCTGGAAACCAAAGTGACCCGCGACGCTGCCGCCATCCGCGCGGCGGACCACATCATTCTGCCCGGTGTGGGCGCGTTTGCCGATGCCATGGCCAAGCTGGAAGCCACCGGCCTGGTGCCCGTTATCAAGCAGGAAGTGGAGCACAAACCTCTTTTGGGCATCTGCCTGGGCATGCAGCTGCTGTTTGAAAAAAGCTATGAGTACGGCGAACACACCGGCCTTGGCCTGATTCCCGGCGAAGTGTGCCCGCTGGCAGACGATTTGAAAGACCCCAGCCTGAAAGTGCCGCACATCGGCTGGAACCGGCTGGACATTGTGCCGGGGCGGGAAAACGACCCGCTGTTCAAGTACACCAAACCCGGTGAGTATGTGTATTATGTGCACAGCTTTTACGCCAAAAACTGTGCCGCCAACACGCTGGCTGCCAGTGAGTACAGCATCCCGGTAACGGGCGCTGTGAAAAACGGCCTGGTATACGGCACGCAGTTCCACCCCGAAAAATCCGGCGATACCGGCCTGCGCATGCTGCGGGCCTTTGCAGAATTGTGAGGTGCAGCCATGAAGTTATATCCTGCCATTGATCTGCGCGGCGGGCAGGCCGTGCGCCTGTACCAGGGCGATTACGACCAGATGACCGTTTATAATGCAGACCCCGCCGCCCAGGCACGGGAGTTTATTGCCGCCGGGGCCAAGTACCTGCATGTGGTGGACTTGGACGGCGCCAAGGATGACACCACCGCCAACATGACCACCATTGCCGCCATTGCTAAGCAGAGCGGGCTGTTTATCGAGGTCGGCGGCGGCATCCGTGACGAAGCCCGCATTGAACAGTATCTTTCCCTCGGCGTGGGGCGCTGCATCCTGGGCACCATTGCCGTAAAGGATTTTGATTTTACCGCCCGCATGGCGCAGAAATACGGCCCCAAAATTGCCGTTGGCGTGGACATGCGCGATGGCCTTGTGGCTGTGAACGGCTGGAAAGAAGTCACCCCCGAACCGGGCGTTGCTTTCTGCCGCCGCTGTGCCGAAGCTGGCGTGCAGGCGATCATCGCCACCGATATTTCCCGCGACGGCACAATGCAGGGCACCAACATGGACCTGTACCGTGAGCTGTTGCAGATTTCCGGCCTGGAGATCACGGCATCCGGCGGCATTGCCCGCATGGAAGAGCTGGCGGAGCTGCAGGCCATGGGCTGCCACGCCGCAATTTTGGGCAAATCCATCTACACCGGCGCCATCGACCTCAAACAGGCTGTGGCACTGTATCAGGAATAAGGGGGCTGGGCGCATGATTACCAAACGCATTATCCCGTGCTTGGATGTAAAAGACGGCCGTGTGGTCAAGGGTGTCAACTTTGCCGGATTACAGGATATGGCCGACCCGGTCGAGATGGCCCGCTATTACAACGCGGCCGGGGCTGATGAGCTGGTGTTTTATGATATCACCGCCAGCGTGGAGGGCCGCACGATTTTTACCGATATTCTGCGCCGCGTTGCCAGCGAAATTTTTATCCCGCTGACGGTCGGCGGCGGCATCGGCAGCCTGGAAGATTTTGACCGGGTGCTGAAATGCGGTGCCGACAAAGTAAGTGTCAACTCCGGTGCCATCAAGAACCCGGCCATTATTTCCGCCGCTGCCCAGCGTTACGGCAATCAGTGCGTGGTGCTTTCTGCGGACATCAAGCGGGTGGATGGCAAGTTCAAGCTGTTCACCAAAGGCGGGCGCGAAAACACCGGCATTGACGCGCTGGACTGGCTGGAGCATGGCGTGAAAAACGGCGCGGGCGAGCTGGTTGTCAACTCGATTGACACGGACGGCGTAAAGAACGGCTTTGACCTGGAGCTGCTGGACGCCGTGGCCCAGCGCTGTGCCGTTCCCATCATCGCTTCCGGCGGTGCTGGCAAGATGGATGACTTCAAGGAGCTGTTCTTGAACCACCCCCGCGTGGACGCCGGGCTGGCAGCCTCCATCTTCCACACGAAGCAGGTGGACATCCGCGATTTGAAGCTTTACCTGCGTGAAAACGGCGTGGAGATGCGGGTATAACAGGCAAAAGCAGCCCATATAATTGGGGCTTGCCAAACAACGCAAAACACGCTAAACTATACTTATAATTTTTTACTGAGAATGGGGAAACTTTTGGGAATCCGGCTGTGCGGTTCGCATGAATCTGCGGCCCGGCAGAGTGTACCCAGCCTTTCGCCGTTTTAGATAAGGAGTTCGCCATGGAAATCACCGAAAATTCCAAAACTCTGAAATTTGATGCCAACGGCCTGATTCCGGCCATTGTGCAGGATCACTACACCAAAGAGGTTCTGACCCTGCTTATATGAACGCCGAAACCCTGGCTTTGACGATTGCCGAGGGCCGCACGGTGTTCTGGTCCCGCAGCCGCCAGGAGATCTGGCGCAAGGGCGAAACCAGCGGCAATGTGCAGCGCGTGGTTTCCATCACCGCAGACTGCGATAAGGACGCTTTGGTCGTGGATGTCATCAAGAGCGGCCCCGCCTGCCACACCGGCGCGGAAAGCTGCTTCTTTAACCCGGTCTATGTTTCCGATGAGCTGAAGCAGTTCACCTGGCAGGGGCTGTATGAGCTGATCGAAGGCCGCAAGACCAACCCCAAAGAGGGCAGCTACACCACCTACCTGTTTGACAAGGGTCTGGAAAAGATTCTGAAAAAGGTCGGCGAGGAATCCACCGAAGTGATCATTGCAGGCAGCAAGCGCGACAAAGAGGAAACCGTTTACGAGATCAGCGACCTTGCCTACCATGTGATGGTTTTGATGATTGAACTTGGCATTTCCGTAGAAGACATCACCAAAGAGCTGGAAAAGCGCCATGTTATTGACCATAAAGTGAAACAGGAGAGGATGCAGTAATGGCTAAGGAATATCTGCTCAGTTCGGTTCATGTTCACACCAAGCTGTGTGACGGCAAAAACACCCCGGAGGAGCTTGCCCTGAGCGCCTGGAAAGCCGGGCTGAAAACGCTGGGCTTCTCTGGCCACAGCCACACCCCGCACGACATTGAGTATTGCATGACCAATGCACGCACCCAGCTGTACCGCGCCCAGGTAGCCAAGCTGAAAGAGCGCTATGCCGGCAAGCTGGACATTTTGTGCGGCCTGGAATGGGATCTGTACAGCGATGACGACCCGGCTGCCTATGATTACTGGATCGGCAGCGCCCATTATGTCAAGGGCCCCAAGACCGGCAAATATTACGAGATTGACTGGCGCGAAGCGGACCTGGCTGCCTGCATCCAGGACGACTTTGACGGCGACGGCCTTGCTGTGGTGGAAACGTATTTTGCCAACGTAGCCGCAGTTGCCGCCAAAAAGCCCACCATCCTGGGTCATTTTGACTGATCAAAAAGGTGAACGGCCGCGGCAAGTTTTTTGATGAATCGACCCGCGCTACACCGTCGCTGCCCACAAGGCACTGGAAGCCGCTGCACAGGCTGGCTGCGTGCTGGAAGTGAATACCAGCTCGGTTTATCGCGGCTTCCGCGAGGATTACTTTCCCTCCCCGGCCATCCTGAAAGAATGGCTGACCATGGGCGGCAATGTGACCATTACCGCCGATGCCCACGAAGCCAAGGCCCTGACCTTTGGTTTTGAGGATGCCGCCGCACAGCTGAAAGAACTGGGCTACACCCGTGTTCTGGTGCTGGGCAAGGACGGTTTTGCCCCCTGTGAGCTGTAAAACGCAAAACACACCGCATTTTGCCGGGTGCGCACTTGCCGCACCCGGCTTTTGCTGTTATAATGGGAAAAAGCGTTTTTTCGGGAAAGTCGGAAAGCCATATATGTTGCCCGTAACCCGTAGGGGCACGCGCATAGTTCAGGGTGAAATATGCCGCAAAGCCTAACACGCGGGACGATGCCGAGCATCGTCCCCTACAAATTGTTTGCAACGTTTATTGCAAGTATTTACGTTTTTCCCCGGCGGGGTCAGTGACCCCGCCCTACATATAAATTTATCATTCATTCCAATTTCTAATTTCTCATTCCTAATTCCTAATTAACTCCTCCCTCCTAACCCCTGACTAACACGAAAGGTGTACACTAATTTATGAACTTCACTGAACTTTCTTCCTCCGTGCGGCCGGAGATCATCCGGGCAACACAGGCAATGGGATATACCGAGATGACCGAAATCCAGCAGAAGGCCATTCCCCTGATGCTGGCCGGGCATGATATGATTGCCAAGCCCCCACCGGCACCGGCAAAACCGTTGCGTTCGGCATTCCCATTCTGCAAAAGGCCGCTGGTTTCCCGGCAGGTGCGCCCAAGGCCGTTGTGCTCAGCCCCACGCGTGAGCTGGCACAGCAGATTGCACAGGATCTGACTAACCTGGCGCAGTTCCTGCCGGAGATCCGCGTGGTGTGCGTGTACGGCGGTGCCGGGCTGGAAAAGCAGCAGAAACAGCTGAAAGCCGGCTGCCAGATCGTGGTTGCCACCCCCGGCCGCCTGATGGACCACTACCGCCACCATGCGCTGGATCTTTCGCAGGTGACGACCATTGTGCTGGACGAAGCCGACGAAATGCTGAACATGGGCTTTTACAAGGATGTGCGCGGCATCATTGACCTGCTGAAAAGCAGAGAGTCCCTATCCATGTTCAGCGCCACCATCAGCCGCGAGGTACTGGATATCGGCTGGCTGTACCAGCACAACGCCGCCGAAGTAGACGTTCAGCCGGTGCAGGAATCCAGCCCCAAAATTGCCCAGTACAAGCTGCTGACCACCGGCCGCGACAAGCTGGCTGACCTGGCCCAGATCATCATCAGCAAGGATTACAAGCGCGTAATGGTGTTTTGCAACACCAAGTACAACACCGGCATGCTGGCAAACCAGCTGGCCCGGCTGCATTTTAATGTAGACTGCCTGCATGGCGATTTGAGCCAGGCGGAACGCAACCGCATCATGCAGCGCTTTAAGGCCGGCGAGATCAATGTGCTGGTTGCCACCGATGTGGCCGCCCGCGGCATCGATGTTTCGAATGTGGACGCCGTCATCAACTATGATGTGCCCGAAGAGAACGAGCATTACACCCACCGCATCGGCCGCACCGGCCGCGCCAAGCGCGAAGGCGCCAGCTACCTGTTCTATACCAAGGACGAGCAGAAGCGCGTGGACACCCTGCTGCGCCTGACCAGCAATACGGATGACTGCCGCAGCGTGCATTTTGACTTCAACCATGAAAAACTGGTGGTGGAAGAAAAGCAGAACGTGGATAAGTTCAACATCAAGTGCTATTTCTGATCTTATTTCTGCCAATATAAAATAACGTGGGGCGGTGCTTGTGCATCGTCCCACGTTTTGTACCTTTTTGTCGGCCAGTCCCGTGCGCGTTTTTCTATCCGGCGCTGGGGCAGCCCCAAACTAAAGGCAACACCGCACAATTCCCGCCTTGCGGCTTAAGCACTGCCCCGGCAGCCGCTGCAAAGGCGAAGCACACCGGAACACACCACGCTCTTTGCACAAGATAGGCCATAAACAAAGGACCAGAGCCGCACGCTTTTCAGCTAATGGCTTTGGTCCTTTTCAATTCTATCGTCGCCGGGTATCCGATTCCGGGGTTGGGGCTGTTACTCGGTTTTGCCTGCAGGCAGGGTAAAGGTGAAGCGGCACCATTTGCCCATCTCGCTTTCGGCCTTGATCTGGCCGCCGGACAGGGTGATCAGCACCTTGCAGATATGCAACCCCAGGCCGCTGCCGCGGGTGTTCAGGCCGCGGGAGCGGTCCTCCTTATAAAAGCGCTCAAACACAAAGGGCAGGGCATCCGGCGCAATGCCGTCGCCGGTGTTCTCGATGGTCACCCGCACCATGTCGTTTTCCTGCTGGATATCAAACTTGATGACGCCATCCGGCGGGGTAAACTTGATGGCGTTATCCACAATGTTGTAGACCACTTGATGGATAAAGTCCGGGTCGGCATACACCATGGTGCCCGTGGGGCCAAGGCCCTGGATATCGATCTTGCCATCCTCAATGCGACGCTCATCCGAAAGCACCACGTCCGTAACGGTGGACCAGATATCGTAATTTTTGGGAGTACCTTTCACCTCGCCGGATTCCAGTTTGGTGATATCCAGCATGTTCTGCACCAGCCGGGCCAAGCGGCCGGTTTCCTGCGATACCACGCCAAGATAATGCTTGTACTCGCTTTCCGGGATGGTGCCGTCCAGCATGCCGTCAATAAAGCCCTTGATGCTGGTCATGGGGGTGCGCAGTTCATGGGCAATGTTGCCCATAAACTGCCCGCGGGAGTATCAATGTTTTGCAGGCGGCCCGCCATGTTGTAAAGGTCGTGGCAAAATCCGCCAGCTCCTGACAGCCAGTTACGGGGGCGCGTGCGGTGAAATCGCCGCTGCCCAGCCGTCTGGCGGCCTGGCTGATCTGTTCGATCGGCCAGGTAATGCGCCGCGCCAGCACCATGCACAAAATGCCGCAGACAATCAGGATGACCGCCGAGGACAGCAAGAGCATCGTCAGGATGGAGCGGATATAGACCGCCAGCGCATGTACCGGTGTTGCAGCAAACAAATAACCCTCGCTGCCGCCCAGATTCACGCGGCGGCCCGCAATATAATACTTATCGTGCAGGGTATCGTCCATGGTCCCCATAAGAAAGATATCCTTGCCGCTGTCCATCTCTTCCTGCAAGTTCTGCGGGATCTTTGCACTTTCGGCTACATCTTTGCCGGTGTGCATCAGGATGTTGCCATCCCGGTCTGCCACAAACACAAGTGCGTCCGATGATGTATTGAACAGTTCAAAGCCGGTCTTGGCTCGCTCCACCAACTCATTGTCCCCGCCGGGCAGGGTCACAATGTTTCCTTCCGAAGCATAGGTCTCCGCCATGGCAGTAGCACCGTCCAGCACGGCAGTCAGGGCATTTTTGCGTTCCTGGGCAAAGTACGCGCAGGAGAGCCCCGTTTGCAGCATGCACATCAACACCAGCGCCACCAGCAGCAGCGAGGCGAAGGTTGCAAACACTTCCCCGCTTACGCTGCGCAGCGGGGCTGCCCCGTTATTCTCTTCTTTTTTGGCGCGGCACATTATTCTTTAACCTCAAACTTGTAACCAACGCCCCACACGGTTTTCAGGTTCCACTGTTCCGAGGCTCCCTCCAGCTTTTCGCGCAGGCGCTTAACATGGACGTCGATGGTGCGGGAGTCGCCATAATATTCAAAGCCCCACACTTCGTCCAGCAGCTGGTCACGCGTATAGACCCGGTTGGGGTGCCCAGCCAGGCAGGCCAGCAGTTCCAACTCTTTGGGCGGCGCATCCACCACTTTCCCCTTCACTTTCAGCTCATAGCGGTTCATATCCAAGTGCAGGTTGTCAAAGTCATAAACGCCTTTGTTTTCTTCATCCTTGCTGCCGCAGCGGCGCAGAACAGCCTTGATACGGGCCGTCACTTCCTTGGTTTCAAAAGGCTTTACGATGTAATCATCCGCACCCAGTTCCAGGCCCAGAACCTTATCATAGGTTTCGCCCTTTGCCGTCAGCATAATGATGGGGGTCTGGTTGTTCTGGCGGATCTTGCGGCAGACTTCCCACCCATCAATGCCGGGCATCATCACATCCAACAACACAAGGTCCGGGTGCAGCTTATCAAATTCCTGCAGTGCAGCAGTGCCATCATTGGCAATGGTCACACCATATCCCTCTTTGACCAGGTACAGGCGCAGCAGTTCACAGATGTTTTTATCATCATCCACAACCAGAATTTTTCTCGTTTGACATGGGTTTTATGCCCTCCTACTCTATGTTTTCCCGCGCCGGACAGCCGGTACGGGGGGTATTTTGATTCGACCTTTTAACATTATAAGGCATAAATGTGGAAAAATAAAGAACAACCGGTGGTCAAAACAGGTAAAAATGTGTAGAATTGCGCAAAATTATGAGCATGGCCGCGCCCTGCCCTTGCACGCAGTGCGCTGGTTGGGTATAATGATAGACAGTCAAAATATTCCGTTAAGGAGAATGAGTACAAATGAAATTAGGTATTGTCGGTTTGCCCAATGTTGGCAAATCCACTTTGTTCAATGCGCTGACCAGCACCCAGAATGCTCAGGCAGCCAACTATCCGTTCTGCACCATTGAGCCGAACTCCGGCATTGTTCCGGTTCCTGATGCCCGGCTGGACAAACTGGCCGAGATCTGGCAGACAGACAAAAAGACCCCCGCCATTGTGGAGTTTGTGGATATCGCCGGTCTGGTCAAAGGTGCCAGCCAGGGCGCTGGTCTGGGAAACAAGTTCCTGGGCCATATCCGCGAGTGCGATGCCATTGTACATGTGGTGCGCTGCTTTGACGATGACAACATCATCCATGTTGTGGAGGATGTGAACAAGCCGGAAAGCGTTGACCCCATCCGCGATATTGACGCCATCGACCTGGAGCTGATCCTGGCCGACCTGGAAGTTGTCAGCAACCGCCTGGGCCGCCAGCAGAAAGCCGCCAAAACCGGCAATAAGACCGCTGCTGCCGAAGCTGCCTGGCTGGCAGAGCTTGCCGCTCATCTGGAAGGCGGCAAGCCCGCCCGTTCCTTTGCCTTTGACCCGGATGACGACAGCCAGAACACCGCTCGCAAAGAACTGGGTCTGCTCTCCGCCAAGCCGGTGATTTATGCCTGCAACGTGGGCGAGGATGACCTGCTGGGCGGGTTGGACGAGAACCCGTACTATCCGTTGGTTGCCGCCCGCGCAAAGAGGAAAACGCACAGGCAATCCCCATCTGTGCCAAGACCGAGGAAGATATCGCCGGTTCCAGCCAGGAAGAAAAGCTGGCGTTCCTGCACGAGATGGGCATTGAATCCACCGGCCTGGATAACCTGATTAAGGCAAGCTATGATCTGCTGGGCCTCATCAGCTTTTTGACGGACGGCAAAAAGGAATGCCGCGCCTGGACCATCAAGCGCGGCACCAAAGCCCCGCAGGCTGCCGGCAAAATCCATTCCGACTTTGAGCGCGGCTTTATCCGCGCCCAGGTCATCAGCTATGACGCACTGGCCGACAACAACTTTGACTATGCTGCGGTTAAGGCCAAGGGCCTGCAGCGCACCGAGGGCAAGGAATACGTTGTGAATGATGGCGATGTGATCGAATTCCTCTTCAACGTCTGATAAAAAGGAGCAATACCATGATCATTGGCATTATGGGCGCTATGCCCGATGAAGTTGACCAGCTGTGTGCCAAGCTGGAGCAGGTGACCAAAGAAACTTACGCCGGGGTGGAGTACCACCAGGCATGCTGAATGGCCGCCAGGTCGTTGTGTGCTGCGCCGGTATGGGCAAGGCAAACGCCGCTTCCACCGTACAGGTTCTAATTACCAAGTACGGTGCCGAGAAGATCATCTTCTCCGGCATTGCAGGCAACATGACCAGCAAGATCGGCATTGGTGATGTCTGCGTGGGCGAAACCGTGGTATATCACGACGCCCAGAATGACATGATTGCCCAGAGCGCACCGTTCACCGCAGAGTACCACGGCGACCCGGCCCTGGTCAAAGCTGCACTGGATGCCTGCAACGCCTGTGGTGTTAAGGCCATTGCCGGCAAGATTGCCACCGGTGACCTTTTTGTTGGCGATGCCGCCACCAAAAAGGCTATCGAGGACAAATGCCAGCCCGACTGCGTGGAGATGGAAGGCGCTGCTGTAAGCCAGGTTGCCGCCCGCAACGGCGTACCCTGCGTCATCCTGCGCGCCATGAGCGACAACGCGGACGAGAGCGGTTATGAAGTTCTTGTCGTGAAAAAGTTCAGCATCGGCGAATACATCAAAACTGCCACTGCCATTGTGGCAAATATGATCGAAGCACTGTAATTGGGGAAAACGCTTTTAGGAAAAGTATAAAACACTTTTAGGGAAAGTATAAAACAGATGAAAATTACACGTGAAGAAGAAAGCGAAATAAAAGGCACACCTGAGGTTTCTGCTCCGGCCCCGACTGAAACGCCGGAACAGCCCCGCAGCGGCCGCAAAGCCTGTCACGCGCTGGGCGGCTATTCCGCTGTGGGGGCGGGTACTGCTGATTCTTGGCATTGCACTCCTCTTATTGGTATTCGTTGGCTATGCCGCTTTGCAGGGCATGCTGGGGCGCATCCGGCGTGCATCGGCCACCGAGGCAGTCTCCCAACAGGAAGAGACCTTTGAATCGGACGAAAACGCCGATGATACCTTGAGCCCGGAGGATGTAATCTGGAACGGGGCCGACACCAGCGTGATGCAGGACAAAGACATTGTGAACCTGCTGCTGATTGGCCAGGACCGCCGCGAAGGCCAGGACCGCCAGCGGGCCGACAGCATGATCATGGTCACGCTGAACAAAAAGACCAAACAGATCAGCATGACCTCCTTTATGCGGGACCTGTATGTACAGATTCCCGGCTACAGCGACAACCGCATCAACGCAACCTATGCCTTTGGCGGCATGGATCTGCTGGACAGCACGCTGAACACCAATTTGGTGTAGAGATTGCTGGGAATGTGGAAGTTGACTTTGGCGAGTTCCAGACCTTGATCGACAGCATTGGCGGCATTGACCTAGAACTGACCCA
>ENA-OQAX01000097-OQAX01000097.1-human-gut-metagenome-genome-assembly--contig:-NODE-97-length-17919-cov-2.221223_pt1 | contig 17919 bp, 30 predicted proteins | sample MGYA00242741_ERZ504539 | MGnify/ENA primary metagenome ERZ504539 (study PRJEB26092, sample SAMD00036277) | human gut metagenome | host: Homo sapiens | study: EMG produced TPA metagenomics assembly of... | reverse complement strand
CCCCCCCGTAAGCAAAAAGGAGGAAATTCCATATGAAAGCAGTACGACCCTGACCCAAAGGCTGCTTTCGGCCCTCGTGGCGCTGTGCATGGTGCTGAGCGTGTGCGCACCCGCCTTTGCGGATGTGACCGACCCTGATATGGCCAAGGCCGCACAGTGGTGCACCGAGCAGGGCACCATGGGTGCCAAGGGCGACCGCTTTGAACCCGAAGGCTGGACCCCGAAGTTCAAGGTGATCGAAGTGTGGAACAAGGCGTTCCCCGCAGCCTGATGCCGGCAGTGTGGATGCCGTGCTCAGTTCGGACCTTTTCCGTGAAAATGGGGCTGTTGCAAAATAGCTCTCTGAAAAATCATGAACAAAACCCGGAACTTTTCTCGGCCAAAACGGCTCAAAAAGGGTTCCGGGTTTTGATGTTATGCTGTTTCCGCCTTATCCGTTCCACCCTCTGGCAGAGGGGTCCAGCATTTCGGTGGCAGAGTAAATGAGGGCGTTGCAGATGGCTGCAGCCACATTGCTGCCGCCCTTGCGGCCCATGGCGGCGATGGCAGGCACGCCGTATCGCTCGCAGGCGGCAAACAGTACTTCCTTGCTTTCCACCACATTCACAAACCCCACCGGCACGCCAATGACCAGTGCAGGCCGCAGACCGGCTTCCATTTCCTCCGCAATGGTCAAAAGGGCCGTGGGCGCATTGCCAATGGCCAGAATGGCCCCCGGGTGCTCCCGGGCAGCGCGGTGCATGGCGGCAACGGCACGGGTGGTGCCCGCCTGCTTTGCGGCTTCGGCCACAGCGGGGTCTGCCATGTAGCAGATGGCTTCACCGTTCAGTTTTTTCAGGCCCGGCTTTGTGATGCCCGCCAGCGCCATATTAGTGTCGGTAACGATGAAAGCACCCGCGTGCAGGGCCTTGACTGCGGCTTCCACCGCGCCGGGTGTAAAGCGCAGATTTTTGGCATAGTCGAAATCCGCGGTGGTGTGGATGACCCGCTTGACCACCGCAGCCGTCTCCGGCGGCGGGGTCAGGCCCAGCTCGTCCAGTTCCCTTGTGATAATGGAGATGCTCGTCCGTTCAATGTCGGCGGGCAGATGATGCTGCGGTGTCATGTGTTGTCTCCTTTTTGCATTCCCATAGCGGCATAGATGGCGGGCATATCCAGTGCCGCACGCACACCATCGGCAAGCAGATCAAGCTGCTGCTGACGGTACTGCTCCATGGGGATAAGCTCGGCCCCGGCCGGATCGATGCCCTTCCGTTTGCACAAAAATGCGGTCAGTTTTTCGGTCAGTTCGCCGGTGTCGAACAGGCCGTGCAGGTAGGTACCGAATACACCGTCCTGCACACAGCCCTCCGGCGTGCCGTCTGCAAGGATGCAGAACGCACTGCCCCGCACCTCGGTGCGGCCTGCGTGGATCTCGTAGCCCGTCAGTTGCGCCTGCAAAGGGTTCTGTGGTCACACAGGCTGCGGTCTGGGTCAGGTGCTTTTCGGTGCCGAACACCGTCGTGGTGGGCAGCAGGCCAAGGCCCCGCAGGGTGCAGGGGGTGCCGCTCTCCTCCCCTGCCGGGTCGCAGAGCTGTTCGCCCAGCATCTGGTAGCCGCCGCACACGCCCAGCACCGGCGTACCGGCTGCCGAAAGCCTGAGCACCGCCGCTTCCAGTCCGCTTTCCCGCAGCCAGCGCAGGTCGTCCATGGTGTTCTTGGTACCGGGCAGGATGACGAGATCCGGTGCACCCAGCTGGCGGGTGCGCTGCACATACCGCACGCCCAGCAGCGGGTGCTGTTCCAGCGGGATAAAGTCGGTGAAGTTGGACACATGCGGCAGGCGCAGGATGGCGATATCCAGCGGCTTGACCGCAGCTTTTGTATCCAGCCGGTCGGAGAGAGAATCCTCGTCCTCGATCTCCACCCGCAGGTACGGCACTACGCCCAGCACGGGCAGGTGTGTTTTTTCTTCCAGCATGGCAAGGCCGGGCCGCAGGATCTCCACATCGCCCCGGAACTTGTTGATGATCAGGCCCTGATGCGGGCACGCTCGTCGGCTTCCAGCAGCTCCACAGTGCCGTACAGCTGGGCGAATACGCCGCCCCGGTCGATATCGCCCGCCAGCAGCACCGGCGCATCCACCAGCTTTGCAAGGCCCATGTTCACGATATCGTCGGCTTTCAGGTTGATCTCTGCCGGGCTGCCCGCGCCTTCGATCACGATGATGTCGTTCTCGGCGGCAAGGCTGTTGTAGGCTTCCAGAATGTCCGGGATAAGGCTGCGCTTCATTTTAAAGTAGGCGGCGGCAGGCATCTGGCCCCGGGCCTTGCCGTTCACGATCACCTGACTGCCCACATCGCTGCTGGGCTTGAGCAGGATGGGGTTCATGCGCACATCCGGCTCCACGCCTGCAGCCTGTGCCTGCACCACCTGCGCACGGCCCATCTCTGCACCGTTGCGAGTGACAAAGCTGTTCAGGGCCATGTTCTGGCTTTTGAAGGGCCACGCGGTAGCCATCCTGTGCAAAGATGCGGCACAGCGCCGCGCACAGCAGGCTTTTGCCCGCACCGCTCATGGTGCCCTGCACCATAATGCATTTTGCCTTGCTCATTGTGCCACCTCCGGCAGGGTTTCGGCCAGCAGTGCAAGCAGCTGCCGGTTCTCGTTTTCTGTGCGCACGGCGGTGCGGTACCAGCTGGCATCAAGGCCCGGATAATTGCCGCAGCTGCGCAGTACCGCACCCTTGCGGCGCAGCGCTTCGCCCAGCGCTTCCGGCGCGCGGAACAGCAGATAGTTAGCCCGGCCCTCGATCACCCGCAGGCCCAGCGCCCGCAGGCCGTCTGCCAGCACAGGCCGCTGTGCTTCGATCAATGCACGCACCTTCGCCACATATTCCGTCTCGTCCAGCGCAGCGATGCCCGCCGCCTGTGCCAGACTGGAAACCGCCCACGGCTGGCCCGCTGCCCGCATCCGGGCAAGCAGCTCTGTATCAGAGCACAGGCAATAGCCCAGACGCACGCCTGCCATGCCGTAAAGCTTGGTGAAGGCTTTTAAAATAATCAGTTTTTGCTGTTTTTCAGCAGATGCTTTGCCGAAAGGCCTTCGCCCTCCGGCAGAAAATCCAGAAAGCATTCGTCCACGGCCAGCACCGCACCCACGGCTTCGCATCTGCGCAGCAGCGCTTCCACAAGGGCAGGCTCTGCCAGCTGGCCGGTGGGGTTGTTGGGCTGACAGAGGAACACCATATTTGTACCCGGGTGCACCGCGTTCAGGAGATCTTTCGTCACCGCAAAATCGTTTTCTTCCCGCAAAAAATGCCGTTCCACCGTGCAGCCTGCCGTTTCAAGGGCGGTGGCATACTCGGCAAAAGTGGGGGCCGTTACCAGTGCAGTGCGGGGCTTTGCAGCCAGCGCCAGTCGGAAGATGAGGTCTGCCGCGCCGTTGCCGCACAGCAGCCATTCGGCGGGCACTCCCTCAGCCACCGCCAGTTTTTCAAGCAGGGCCCGGCACAGCGGGTCGGGGTAGCGGTCGGCCGTGGCAAGCGCTGCCGTAATGGCCTTTGCCACCCCTTCCGGCAGCCCCAGCGGACTGACATTGGCCGAAAAATCCAGCGGGTCGCGGCCAAACTCGGCGCGGTAGCCCGCCCAGTCGCCGCCATGGGTCAATTGTTTCATGCAAGGAACCCCCGTATCGCTGCACCCCATGCCAGCGCAAAGCCGCTTGCCACATACATCATGCGGTTGGCGCGCAGGATGTCCTGCGGCTCAATGGGGCGCAGGGCATCACCGATGGTAGCTTGGGGTAATATTCGCCAAAATAGTAAGCCGGGCCGGCCAGCTGCACGCCCAGTGCACCGGCGCAGGCGCTTTCGGTCTGGGCGCTGTTGGGGCTGGCGTGGTTGCGCCGGTCCCGCCGCCAGATGCGCCATGCGCCCTTGGCATCGTTGCCGGTAAAGGCCGCAGCGGCCACCCACAAAAGGGCGGCAAATGCGGCTGGGGATGTAGTTGGAAAGGTCGTCCAGCTTCGCGGCTGCGCGGCCAAAGTAAAGATACTTCTCGTTTTTGTAGCCCAGCATGCTGTCCATGGTATTGATAGCCTTGTAGGTCAGCGCCAGCGGTGCCCCGCCGACTGAGCATATACAGCAGCGGCGCAATGACGCCGTCGCTGGCATTTTCGGCCACCGTTTCCACCGCAGCTTTGGTCACACCCTCTGCGGTCAGGTTCTGGGTGTCGCGGCCCACGATGCGGCTCACGGCTTTGCGAGCGGCGGGCAGGTCGTTTTTAATAAGCTGAGCGTACACATTCCTGCTCTCCTGCGCAAGGCCCCTTGCCGCCAGCGCCTGCCCGCACCAGAACATCTGCACCGCAAGGCCCAGCCACGGGCTGAGCTTTGCCGCCGCCAGACACACAAGCTCGTGACCAGAAAGGTGCCCACCGGCAGGCAGAACGCCGTCACGGCACCGCCCAGCAGCTCGCCCTGCGGGGTGCCGGGCAGGCGGGCGCGCAGGAATTTTCCAGCCGGGAGATGCATCTGCCCATGAGCACCACCGGGTGCGGCAGCCACGCCGGGTCGCCGAAGAGCGCGTCCAGCACAAAACCGCCGACAACTGCCTGAAGGATCATGCCTTGCTCTCCTTTGTGTACTGGACGGTCTTCACGAGATACAGCAGATGCTTTTCCGTCCAGTCCTTTGCATCCAGCACAAGCCGCCCGCGTTGGGCCCGCACCATGCGTAATAGTCCCTGTGGGGGACGGCAAACCGCTCCATGGCGGCCATCTGGGTGCCGCCGTGGGCCAGAATGACCAGCCGCTCTTCGCCTGCGGCAAGAGCTTTATCGATCAGCTCTGCCACGGTGCGGCAGATGCGGTCTGAAAAATCTGTCTTGCGCTCTCCGTCCGGGCAGGGGCTTTCGCAGTTGGCCTTCACCCATGCCTGATACTCGGGGTCCTTTTCCATCTCGATGAAATTGCGGCCCTCAAAGCTGCCAAAGCACATCTCTTTCAGGCCGTCCACCGGCACAAGCTTTGCCTCCGGGAACAGGATGCGCGCCGTCTGGCTGGTGCGCTGCAAGGTGGAAACATAGACCACATCGGGGTCAAAATCTGCCCGGCGCAGCTGAGCAGCGCCTTCGGGTGAGAGCGGGATATCGCGCTGGCCCTGATAACGCTTCTGGGCGTTGTATTCCGTCTGGCCATGACGCAGAAGATAGATCAGCATTGAGACAATTCTCCTTTCAAAACCGTTGGGATGCCGCAGAACATCTGCACCACGCACTCTGCCCGTGCGGCCAGCAGGCAGGCAAGCCTGCCCGCCGCCTCGCGGTCTGCGCGCTGTTTGACATCCATCGGCACAACACCGCCGCCTACCTCGGTGGCGATGAGGATATCGTATTCATGGGCAAGCTTGTCTGCCAAGGCAGGCAGGTCGGCGGCATCGGCAGCCAATACCTGCACGTCCGAAAGACGCTTGCCGGGAAGTGTTTGCGCAAAGGTGCGCTTGCCGCTGTAGAGCGGCCCGGTAATAAAGATCATAGCAGCCCTCCCCACTGGCAGGCACACAGTGCCGCCAGCATCCAGAGCTCGGCCTTTTGCAAAAACCACCCGGCAAGGTCGCCGGTGATGCCGCCGAACTGCTTCCGGCTCACGGCATAGTAGCGCCAGAGCACCGCCAGCGCTGCCAGCACCAGCGCCCAGCCGCCCAGCGCCGCCATGCCCACGCACAGCACTGCGGCCAGCACCGCCAGCACCCGGCGCACCACAGTTTTGTCTGCTGCAGTGGCAAAGGTGTGTGCAAGACCGGTGTTTTTTGCCATGGGGAACGATGCCACCGCAAGGCCCGAAAGCGCCCGTTCCAGCACCAGTGCCAGAACCCACAGCACACCCACGCGGGGTGTAAAACTCACACAGGTGCACAGGCAAAATAGGCCAGAAAATAGCTGCACAGTCGGATGACCGCAAAGGCACCGCAGTGGGGGTCTTTTAATATTTCCAGCTTCTTTTCTCGGTCGCCGTAGCTGGAAAGGGCATCGCAGGTGTCGGCATAGCCGTCCAGATGGATGCCGCCGGTGATCCATACCGGGATCAGCGCAAAGCCTGCCGCCTTGCAAGGCCCGGCAGGGGCATCGCGCCACACACACACCACGCCGCACCAATAACGACACCAATGAGCGGGAAGGCGCACATGGCGTAACGCATATTCTTTTTCGTTCCAGTCGAAACTGCGGCACCGGGATGGCTGAAAACATGGCAAAGGCCACCGCAATGGTCTGCAAAACGATCATTTTTCCACTCCTTTATGATAGACCGGGGATGCCGCATACCACCCGCACTACATTGTCGGCCCGGGCGGCAAAGGCATTGTTTACCTGCGCCAGTGCCAGCAGATAGCGGCCTGTGTCACCGGCATAGTCGGCCCCGCCGCTGAACACCTCGTTGGAAACAACGATGAGGTTTTCGCACTGGGCTGCAAGGCTTTCCAGCCCGTGCAGGATGGCTTTGGCCGCGTTTTCCCCTGCTCCCGCCGGGTCGTACAGCTCGTTGGCCGCAAGGTTGCCCAGGTCTTCCAGCAAGGCGGTGCCCCGCGCAGGCAGGCGCATATTGTCCAGATGCAAGGGACACTCCACCGTTTCAAACTGCTTTGCGGCCCGCATTTTGCGGTGTTTTTCCACCCGGGCGGCACACTCGGCATCCCACACCTGCATGGTGGCAAGATAGTAGCGGGGGCCGGTGGTTTTCAGCACAAGGCTCTCGGCATATTCACTTTTGCCGCTGGCCGCGCCGCCCAGAACCAGCGTCAACATTGGGGCGTATACGGCGCAATGCCGCCCTCCGCAAAGGAGTAGCACCCGCCGTATACGGCCAGCGCCATATCCCACAGCGGGATGCTGGCCACCGCGCCGGTGCCCTCGCCCAGATGCAGCCCCGCCGTAATGATGGGTGCCTTGCCCAGTGCTTCCAGCACGATGCGCGCGGCAGGCTCTGCCGAGCAGTGGCTTGCAAACACAGCCTTTGCCGCCGCCGGACACAGCCGCACGGCGCACAGCGCGGCCACCCCGCTGATAAAGCCATCTGCCAGCACCGGCACACCGGCCAGTGCACCGCCCAGAAACACACCGCACAGCCCGCGATATCAAAGCCGCCAAGCTTTGCAAGAACATCCAATGTGTCTTCCGGGTCCGGCTCATTGCAAAGGATGCCGCGGCAGATGGCATCCACCTTGCGGGCAAGCCCTTCGTCCGAGAGGCCCGCACCGCGCCCGGTCATAAGCTCCACGGGCTGGCCCAGCAGCACTGCCGCCACCGCGCTGGAGGTGGTGGTATTGCCAATGCCCATTTCACCGGTGGCGATGAGCCTGTAGCCATCCTCTGCCAGTTCCCGGGCAAGGGCAATGCCCTCCCCAACGGCCTGCACGGCCTCGGCCCGGCTCATGGCAGGGCCTTGGGTAAAATCCGCCGTGCCTGCGGCAATGCGGCAGCTGCGCACGCCGGGCACCGGTTCGCCTGCCATGCCCATATCCACGGGCAGAACATCGCAGTGGGCCGTGCGGGCCATCTGGCACACACTGGTGCGCCGCATGGCAAGGTTTTCGGCCACGGCACGGGTCACTTCCTGCCCGGTCTGGCTCACGCCCTGCGCCACCACGCCGTTATCCGCGCAGAGCACCACCACCACCCGGCGGGAAAGATCAAGCTCCGCACTGCCGGTAAGGGCGGCGGCATCCTCCAGCATGGTCTCCAGCCGGCCCAACCCGCCCAGAGGCTTTGCAAGGTTGCCCCAGTGGGCGTGTGCCGCCGCGCGGGCAGCTTCGTTGGCAGGGGTGATACCCGCCAAAAGTGCATTCAGTTCCGTTTCGGTCATTTAGGTCATCCTTTTTGTTTTGCTGTATCGTTCTGCCGCGCGCACAAAGCGGCCCGGCAGGGGCGTGCCCGCCCAGTATAAATGCGGGAACCCCGCATAGAAATTCTCGTTTGCAAAGCCGCATTCCCACTGCATTTTTTTCGTTTTTGCAGGCAGTAAATGCAGTGCCGTTTGCGGTGGAATCCCAGTGGTGGAATTCGTGGATGGGCAGCGTTTCTCCGGCGCAGAAGAGCATGCTGTCCGCTTGGCAGTCATTTCGGCATAGCCAAAGCGCACCAGCCTTCCCACCCGGATGCCATCGCCCGGCAGAACATCTGCCATGGGCCACGCCTTACCGTCGGCATCCTCAAGGCTCCGGCCCAGATACAAAAAGCCGCCGCATTCGGCCGCTGTGGGCAGGCCCGCCTGCACGGCCTGCCGGATGGAAGCCAGCATGGTTTTGTTTTCACTCAGAGTTTTGGCGTACAGCTCCGGGTAGCCGCCGGGCAGATACAGCCCACCTATATTTTCCGGCAAAACCGCATCCTGTACCGGGCTGAAAAGCACAAGCTCCGCCCCGGCATCCCGCAGTGCGTCCAGCGTTTTCGGCATAGGTAAAGCAGAACGCCTCGTCCTTTGCCACGCAATGCGGACGGATGTGGGTGCAGCTGCTCCCGGCAAAGCTTCCGGCGCAGGCTTTTCGGTCAGCACGGCAAGGCGCTGCCAATCCAGCACCAGTGCATCGGCCAGCAGGGCGATCTTTTCCTGCAGGTCGGCAATTTCATCTGCAGTCTTCAGGCCGAGGTGTCGGCTTTCTACCGCTGCCTGCGGCAAATGGGGCAGATAACCCAGCACCGGCAGGCCGGTCTCCCTTTCCAGCAGGGCCTTGAGCATTTTTATACAGCTTTTCGGAACAATCATTGAGCAGGATGCCCGAAACATGGCTGTTTTTGCGGAAGTTCACAAGGCCCTGAATTTGCGCGGCCAGCGTCACGCTGGCACCCTTGGGCTGTACCACCAGCAGCACCGGTAGGCCCAGCGTATCCGCCAGTTCCCAAGCGCTGGCACGGGTGGTCAGGCCCTGACCATCATAAAAGCCCATAGCGCCCTCGCACACGGCGGCACCATGCCCGGCGGCATAGCGGGCAAAAATGGCCCGCACCATATCCCTGTTGGAAAGAAACAGATCCAGATTGTGGCTGTCCACCTGCAGAGCCGAGCGGTGGAACATGGGGTCGATGTAGTCCGGCCCGCTTTTGAACGCACAGGGGTCGGCCCCGCGCTTTTTCAGCGCCGCCAGCACTGCACAGGCAACAGTGGTCTTGCCGCTGCCGGAAGAAGGCGCGGCGATGAGGAATTGCATCATTTGCGTGTACCCGTAATGAGGAAGATGGGGTTATTGGCCATGAGCAGGTGCAGTCGGCCCGCCGGTTTTGTGCGGCTGACGGCGATCTGCGTTACCTCTGCGGTCAGGCCCCGGGCCGTGAGGGCGGCAATGGCAGCGCCCAGCGTTTCCAGCGCAATGGCCGAAATGCAGATGCGTGCGTTCGGATTCTTGCCGAGCACTTCATCCAGCACGGCTTCCATGCCGCCCTTGGTGCCGCCGATGAACACGGCATCCGGCGCAGGCAGGTCTGCCAGCACATCCGGTGCGCGGCCCTCGATGAGGATGAGGTTGTAAGTTTGGAACTTTGCCCGGTTTTTACGGATCAGTTCACAGGCATCCGGTTCACACTCCACGGCGTAAACGCGGCCTTTGGGTGCCGCCAGCGCAAGCTCCACGCTCACACTGCCGGTGCCTGCGCCCACATCCCACAGAGTGTCGGTGGGCATTACCGCCAGCTTTGCCAGCGCAGCAGCGCGCACCTCCTGCTTGGTCATGGGCACCTCGCTCCGGATGAAGCTTTCGTCCGGGAAGCCCGGCGCACGCAGCTGCGGCAGATCAAAGTTTTCCACCAGAAGCACGCTGAGTGGTGCAAAGCTCTGCCCCGCCAGCTCTGCAGCAGAGCCGTAGCGGATGGCTTCCGCCTCGGTGCCAAGGTTTTCGCCCACCACGCCGTGGGCTTCGCCCATACCGGCATCGGTCAGCTTCTGGCACAGAGAGGCGGGCGTTTCAGTGCCGCCGGTGAGGAAGAACACCGAACGGTTCATCATGCACTCGGCCACCGGGTCGCAGGCACAGCCATGGGCCGAGACCAGCTTCCAGTCCTGCCACGGTCGGCCCAGCCGCCGCTGAAAGCAGCTGGATGCTGGACGCCCGGATACACCCGCGCGGGGATGCCCAGCGCCCGCAGCGGCGTGAGCAGACCGGACGCACCGGAGTAAAATCCGGTATCGCCGCTGTAAAGCACGGCAGCATCCTGCCCGGGGTTTTGTGCCAGTGTTTCCAGAATGTCAGCGGGCTGGTAGAGCGCGAACTGCCGGGCCATGCAGTCTGCAGGCAGGCCCGCCAGCAGCCGCTTTGCACCGAACACAAGGCCCGCGCTGCGCACAGCCTGCTGTGCCTGCTCCGAAAGGGCTTCCCATTTTCCGCTGCCCATGCCGATCAGTGTGACCATTGCAAAATCTCCTTGCAATACGCTAAAATTTGTGTTTCCGTCTCGCCAGTTTCCGGCGGGCGGCGCAGCACCACCAGCTGTGCACCGGTATCGGCAGCGGCCTGCACCTTCTCGGCAAAGCCGCCCGCTGCGCCGCCGTCCTTGGTGACGAGGTACCGGATCTGGAACTGTGTTATCAACGCCTTATTCAGCGCCAGACTGAACGGCCCCTGCATGGCAATGATGTTCCGGTGCGGGACATTGGCCGCTTCACAGGCGGCAATGCCCTCCGGCGTGGGCAGGACGCGCGGGTAAAGCCGCGCCGGTTCCAGCCCGGCAAACACAGCCAGCTCCTTGGCACCGGTGGCAAGCAGGATATTGCCCTCTGTCCCGGCCAGATATTCTGCAGCCTGCGCTGCTGTTTCAAACACCGCACAGCCGGGCGGCAAGGGGCTTTGCGCACGCAGCAGGCGGCGGTATTCCACGCTTGCCTGCACCGCTGCAGCACGGATGTTCCTGGTGGCATCCACTGCATAAGGGTGGGTGGCATCCACGCAGAGATCAGCTCCCGCCAGCAATGCCGCCATGGCGATCCGGCTGCAGCGCCCGGCGTGCACCGTGATGCCCGCCATTTCGCCCTGCTCCTCGGCACCCAGCGGCGTTGCCACGCACACCGTTACCGCAACGCCAAGCTCTGCCAGCTTTTTGGAAAAGCGGCGGCCCTCGGTGGTGCCGCTGAACACGACCGCCTTCACTTACGGTACCCCCGCGGCGTGACCATCCGGCCCGAAAGGGCGCGGGTATTGCTGTTGCCGATGTACACGGTGGTGAACATATCCACCGGCGTGTTTTCCAGCTCGGCCAGCGTCAGCACCCGGGCGCTCTGGCCCTCGCGGCCAATGTTGCGCACAAGGCCGCAGACGGTATCATCCGCCTTGCCGTTTGCGCGCAGGATGCGCACTGCCTTTTGCAGGTAGTCCGGCCTGCCCTTGGAGGAAGGATTATAGAGTGCAACACAGAAATCTCCCTGCGCTGCGCAGGCCAGCCGCTTTTCGATGACCTCCCACGGGGTAAGCCGGTCGGAAAGGGAGATCACGCAGAATCGTGGGCCAGCGGCGCGCCCAGCACAGCCCCGCCGCTGAGGGCGGCCGTAAGGCCGGGCACCACTTCTACGGCACGTCCGGGTAACTCCTGCGCCAGTTCCAGCACAGGGCTGGCCATGCCGTAAACGCCTGCGTCGCCGCTGCACACCATCACCACGCGCCTGCCGGTATCCGCCTTTTCCAGCGCCCAGCGGCAGCGGTCGATCTCCTTGGTCATGCCGGTGGAATAATATTCCTCACATGGGAACTCCGGCTCGATCAGATCAAGATAAAGTTTATAGCCGCAGATGGCATCTGCGTGTTCCAGAACGTTCTGGGCTTCCTGCGTCAGGTAGTAAACATCTCCGGGGCCAATGCCCACCACGTAGACTACCTTTTCCGGTTCGTCGATTTCAATTTCATCGGATCAAACATTCTGCCACCTCCAGTCCGGGGCATAGGGCCGCACGGCCAGCGCAAAGGTCACGCCGGTATGGGCATATTTGTGAAAAACGAGTGTCCCGTCTGCGGCCAGCACTGCCGACCGTTCACAGACATTGTCCACGCCGGTAACGCTCTGCACAAAGGCCGAAGGCGTAAAGCTGCCGGGGGCGGCACGCAGCTGTTCCGCTGTGAAAAACTGCACCGGCCAGCTGTGGCTCTTACAGAAGGTCAGCAGGCCCGCCTCGTTTTTGTTTTTAGTCGATGCTTGCCGCCGCGTGATGCATTGCGGCGCAAGGCGGTTCTGGGCACAGAAAGCTGCAAAGCTTCGGCCAGCGTTTCGGTGCTGGTGCCGCGTTTGCAGCCCACGCCCAGCACGCCGATGCGCGGCACCAGATGCAGCGCATCCCCCGCCGGGCAGAGGGTGAGGGCAAAATCCGGGGCATCTCCCGCCGTGATCCCATCAGGCGGTGCACCAGCAATGGGCCAGTCGGATGCAAACTGCACCGTTTTGCCCGCCAGCAGTGCACCGCTGACAAGCTTGATGCGCTCCGGCTCCAGCACGGTGCAGTTCTGGTGCTTTGCCCACTCGTCCACCGCAAACACACCGTTTGTCGGTGGCTGTGGTGATCACCGGCACCGCACCGCACACAGCGGCAAGCGCCGGGCAAGGTCGTTGGCACCGCCAGGTGGCCTGAGAGGATGGGCACGGCAAAGCGGCCGCACTCGTCCAGCACCACAACGGCAGGGTCCTGCGCCTTGCTTTGGCAGTGGGGCGCAATGGCCCGCACCGCAATGCCCACAGCACCTACAAAAACAAGGGCATCGCTCCCGGCAAACTGGCGGGCCGTCCAATCGGCAAGGTGCACCTGCCCGCTTCATGGCCGCAGCGGGCCACGCTGCCGGGATATGCCGCCGCCAGTTTTTGGGCCAGTGCAAGGCCCTTTGCCGTAAAGGCCAGATAGGCGCGGGTCACTGGTCTGTCCCCTTGCGGAACTCGGTGGTAAAGGCCGGGTCGTAGAGCTTGCTGCGCTCATAATTCCGCCCCAGAAAGCCGCCTGCCACAATGAGCGCCGTTTTGGTGATGCCCGCTGCATGAACGCTTTCCGCCAGCGTACCTACGGTGCAGCGCACCGTTTTTTCCTCCGGCCATGTGGCCTTATACACCACCGCTGCCGGGGTATCCGGCGTATAGGCACCGCCTGCCAGAAGCGCCTGCTGTACTTTGTCCACAAGGCCGATGGATAGGAAAATGACCATCGTTGCCCCGTGGGCGGCAAGGCTTGCCAGCTTTTCTTTTTCCGGCACCGGGGTGCGGCCCTCCATGCGGGTGATGATGACGGTCTGGCTGACGGTGGGCAGGGTGTACTCGGCGTTCAGTGCCGCCGCTGCGCCGCAGAAGCTGGACACACCGGGGGTATCATCGTAGGGAATGCCCTCGCGTCCAGCACGTCCATCTGCTCCCGGATGGCACCGTAAAGGCAGGGGTCGCCGGTGTGCAGGCGCACGGTGATCTTACCCGCAGCTTCCATCTGCCGCATCACATCCAGCACCTGCTCCAGCGTCATTTCAGCGCTGTTATAAATGGCGCAATCTGCCTTTGCAAGGCCCAGCAGGGCCGGGTTCACCAGACTGCCCGCATAGATGATGCAGTCGGCTTTCTGAAGCAGGGCCGCGCCCCGCCGGGTGATGAGGTCCGGTGCGCCGGGGCCTGCACCAACAAAATGTACCATAACGTTACTCCTTTACCAAACAGGTGGCAAAATAACCGGCCTGTTCCTGCGGCCGCTCAAGGGAAAGATCCGGGTAGACCCGCTCGTCCGGCAGACCGCAGTTGCACACAAGTGCGCTTTTTTTCAGCTTATCTGCCTGCTGCAGGGTATCCAATAAGACAGGCAATTGCCTGCCGGCTTTCATCAATACCTTGGTGCCGGGCATTTCCAGCACGCGGTCTGTCCAGCCGCCGGGCGCAATGGTAAGCGGCGTATCCATGCCGCCGGTCAGCGGCACATTCAGCCGCGCCGCCGCCGCACAAAGCTGGGCACGCCTGCCGCCATGGCGGTGGCATAACCCCCGGCCTGCAAGATCTCCTGCAGGTAACCAAGGTGGCATAGATGGAAACATCACCGATGTTCAGCATGGCAACGTCCTGCCCGGCATCCAGATACTGCCGCACCGCGGCGGCGGCTTTTTCGTGCGAAGCCGCCAGCGCAGCCGGGTCACGGCTCATGGCAAAGTACAGCGGGACGATGGTCTTGCGTCCAGCGCTTCTCCCAGCGCACTGCGGGCGATGTCCAGCGCCAGCATCTGGCCGGAAGCAGTCTGCGGCGCGGCCAGCACCGGGCACTGCCGGATGAGCCGCACAGCCTGCAGCGTCATCAGCTCCGGGTCGCCGGGGCCGACGCTGACACCGTAAAATGTACCTTTCAGTTCTGCCATTCCTGCATCAGCTCCTTTGCCGTTTTTGTCTCGCCCAGCGGGCCGTGCTGGTTGGAGAACAGCACCGCGCCCACCCGGAACGCCCCGCCTGCCCGTCCGGTCCACGATGCATCTGGATGGCGGCAAGGATGCTTCCAGCACCGGTGCACGCAGCTGTGCGCCGTCCAGAATGTCAAGGCAGGCATCGGTGGTGGCGGCATCCATCAGGCGGCGCACACCTCATGCGCGGCACCGCACAGCGCCGCATGGGCGCAAAACACTTCAGCGCGGCCATCCGCCGTGTGGGAGTGGGTGTTCATGACCCCTGCCGCCAGTTTGACCAGCTTGCCCACGTGGCCTACCAGAAGCACTTCCTCAAATTTGGCCGTGGCAGCCATATCCAGCGTATCCCCGATGAAGTTGGAGGTCTTGACCACCGGGAACCGCTCGAACTGCGGCAGAGCGCTGGCCAGATAATCCAGCCCGTAGTTGCCGGGGGCCAGCACCAGCCGCCGGGGGCCTGGGGCATTTTTTGCACGCAGTGCGGCCTGATTCATTTCCAGCTGGATGGTATCCAGAATGGCCTGCTGGCTCATGGGTTCCACGATGCCGCTGGTGCCCAGAATGGAAAGCCCGCCCTCCACCCCGATGTGCGGGTTGAAGGTGCGCTTTGCCGTCTCGGCACCGCCCTCGATGGAAATGGTCACTGCAAAGCCGCCAGTGTAGGCAGCATTTTCAGCTTCCCCTTCCAGCGCCTCGGCGATCATCCGGCGCGGCACATGGTTGATGGCGGCTTCGCCTACGGGCTGGTCAAGGCCGGGCTTCGTCACACGGCCCACCCCCTCGCCGCCAAAGATGCGCACGCCGGGGGCATCCGGTTCCAGTACCACTGATGCGACCACCGGCAGGCCCGTAGTCACATCCACATCGTCGCCGCCGTCCTTGCGGATGGCACATGCGGCACCTGTGTCCGTGCTGCGGCACCAGAGGGGAGCCACCTCCACCACAATGCCCTTGGGCGTGCGCAGAGCCACCGTTTCCGGTTCGCGGCCGGTCAGCAGCAGACGCGCCGCCCCTGCAGCCCCCAGCGCGGCACAGTGCCGGTGGTATAGCCGCAGCGCAGCAACTTCTGCCCGCTGCGGACGTAATGCTCAAACTGAGGTTTTCCGGCGGGTGCCTTTTCGGCTTCCGGCTCCGGTGTGCCGAACAGAGCCGTGTACTGCTGTTCGGTCAGGCCGTACAGGGTGCGGATGTTCTCCGGCTGAAACGCCTGTTCCGGGGTCAGCACGCCGGAACACCACCGGGCGAAACGCACACCACCGTGTCCGCTATTTTTTCGGCCAATTCCAGCTCGTGCAGGCTCAGGATCACCGCCAGCTGACCGGTATGGGCCAGCTCCTTTAAAATGGTGAGCAGTTCGATCTTGCCCTTGATATCCAGAAAAGAGGTCGGCTCGTCCAGCAGGATCACTTCCGGCTGCTGGCACAGTGCCCGGGCCAGCAGGATGCGCTGGCGCTGGCCGTCGCTGATACGGTTAAAATCCCGGTCTGCCAGCTGCGCCGCGCCCACCAGCTCCAAGGCTCTGTGCACCTGCTGCCTGTCCTCGGCAGACAAAATGCCCAGCCGTCCGGTGTAGGGATAGCGCCCCGCCGAAACAAAGTCAAAACAGGTGGTCAGCTCCATCCGGCGGCTGTGCGGGGCCATGAGGGCCAGCTTCTGCGCCCGCTGGGTACCGGTGTAATCGGCAAGGTTTCTGCCTTCCAGCAGCACCGTGCCGCCCATGGGGGCCAGCTGGCCCGCCAGCGTTTTGAGCAGGGTGGATTTTCCTGCGCCGTTCGGCCCGATCAAGGTCAGGATCTGCCCCGGCTGCACCCCGAGGCAAATATCCGAGAGCAGCGGTGTCTTGCCATAGCCGATGGCAAGCTCCCGCGCAGTGCAAAGTGCTTTTTCGTTCATCATGCGCCCTCCCGCTCTGAATTGCGCCGCACCAGCAGCCAGATGACCACCGGCGCGCCGAACACGGCCGTGACCGAGCTGATGGACAGCTCCGTGGGCGCGAACAGACTGCGGGCCAGCAGGTCGCAGAACAGGCAGAAAGCCGCACCGCCCAAGCAGCACCCCGGCAGCACATACAGCGGCTTTGCGCTGCCCAGCAGCTGCTTGACAAGGTGCGGCACCGCGATGCCTACAAAGGAGATTGGCCCCGCAAAGGCGGTGACACAGGCCGCCAGCAGGCTGGAAAGCAGCACCAGCGCTACCGAGAAAGGCTTGACATTCACGCCCACGCTGCGGGCATATGCTTCGCCCATCTGGTAGGCGGCCATGGGCTTGGAAAGCAGAAAGGATGCCGCCAGCGCAGGCAGCACCACCAGTGCCGCAGCCTGCACATTGGCCCATGTCACGCCGGAAAAGCTGCCCTGCGACCAGTTGTGCAGATTGACGATGTTGGAATCCTGCGCAAAGGCCACCACGATATCGGTGATGGCGGAGCAGATATAGCCGATCATCACACCGCAGATGACCAGAATGCTCATGCGCTGCACCCGCCGGGCCACCGCCAGCACAAAGGCCATGGAAGCCATGGCACCCGCAAAGGCAGCCGCGATCATCGTGGCCGAGCTGGTCAGCATCCCGCGGTCCAGAAACACCACCATGGTCAGGGCCACCGCCAGCTTTGCGCCGCTGGAAACGCCCATGACAAATGGCCCGGCAATGGGGTTTGCAAAAAAAAGGTCTGCAGAAGGTATCCCGCTGCGCTGAGGGCTGCCCCCAGCAGCGCCGCCATGACCGCGCGGGGCAGGCGCAGCTGCAGGATGATGTTCCCCGCAAGCGCATCGCCGCCCTTGCCCAGCAGCGCCGTCAGCACCGCACCCGGTGCAAGGGATACGCTGCCCCAGAACAGGTTCAGCGCAAAAAGCACAGCCACGGCTGCCGCAAGGGCAATATAGGCGGCTGCAAGGCGTCTGGTACGGGTCATAGGCTTTCCTTTCTGTAAAATTTTTCCTTCTTTAATCCACATGGGTGAGGAATTTCAGGGTACTGGCGGCAGGTGTGCCCTTGGTAAACACCCGGTTCATATCCACGATCAAGTCTGCCAGCTCCATGCTTTGCTGGAACAGGCTCTGGGTGGTGCACCACACCTGACCGTTTTGCACCGCTTTGAACTCGTTCAACAGTGGGAAACGCTCGGTCAGCTGGCTCACCGATGCGATCATACCCTCGATGGCGCTGTTGTAGATGAGCACATCGGCATCCTTTGCACCTGCATAGAAGTCCTCAAGCGGCAGGTTCATGGTAGCAAGGCTGTTACCATTGTCCGTCAGGTCCGCAAAGACATAGCTGCCGCCTGCCATTTCGATCATGCGGGCCACATAGTCACTGCCCTTGCGCACAGTGGCAAGGTTGTTGGTGGTCAGCGAGAAGAAGGCGCAGCTTTTTCCCGTGGGTTCCTGCGAGAGGATGGGCTGAACGGCTGTCTCCTGCGCGGAAAACACCTGCTCGGCCTGTTCTTCCCTGCCCAGCAGGATGCCGTAAAGCTTGATCCACTCCATGCGGGCCAGCGGGTCGCTCTCGTAGCTGGAACGCTGACCACCAGCCACCCGGGGATGCCCAAAGGTGGTTCC
>ENA-OQAX01000096-OQAX01000096.1-human-gut-metagenome-genome-assembly--contig:-NODE-96-length-17923-cov-2.426725_pt1 | contig 17923 bp, 25 predicted proteins | sample MGYA00242741_ERZ504539 | MGnify/ENA primary metagenome ERZ504539 (study PRJEB26092, sample SAMD00036277) | human gut metagenome | host: Homo sapiens | study: EMG produced TPA metagenomics assembly of... | reverse complement strand
AGCTGCACGTCGGCCAGGAGCAGGCCGACCCGGCCACCGACTCCCGCGCGTGCCGATCTACCAGACCACCAGCTACGTCTTCCACAACTTCGACCACGCCGAGGCCCGCTTCGGACTGGCGGACCCGGGCAACATCTACGGCCGTCTGACCAACTCCACCCAGGGCGTGTTCGAAGACCGCATCGCGGCCCTCGAAGGCGGCACCGCGGGCCTGGCCGTCGCGTCCGGCGCGGCCGCCGTGGAATACGCGGTGCGCAACATCACCCAGTCCGGCGACCACATCGTCGCAGCCAAGAACGTGTACGGCGGCACCTTCAACCTGCTGCGCCACACCCTGCCGCGCGACGGCATCACCACCACCTTCGTCTCCGCCGAGAACCCGCGAGGAGTTCGAGACGCCATCCAGGAGAACACCAAGCTCGTCTACTTCGAGACCTTCGGCAACCCGAACGCCGACCTGCCCGACTTCGAGGCCATCACCGCCATCGCCCACAAGCACCACCTGCCGGTGATCGTGGACAACACCTTCGCCTCCCCGTACCTGTTCCGCCCGCTGGAGCACGGCGCGACGCGTTGTGGAATCCGCCACCAAGTTCATCGGCGGCCACGGCACCACCCTCGGCGGCGTGATCGTGGAAGGCGGCAAGTTCAACTGGGCCGAAGTGCCGGGCAAGTTCCCGACCCTGACCGAGCCGGATCCGTCGTACCACGGTCTGAACTTCTACGAGGCTCTGGGCGGTTCCGCGTTCGTGACCCGCATCCGCGCCATCCTGCTGCGCGACACCGGCGCAACCCTGTCTCCGTTCTCGGCCTTCTTGCTGCTGCAGGGCACCGAAACCCTGTCGCTTCGCGTCGAGCGCCATGTCGAGAACGCGCTGAAGGTCATCGACTACCTGAAGACCGTTCCGGAAGTCGAATCCATCTCCCACCCGTCCATCGAAGGCCGCAAGGACAACGAGCTGTACAAGAAGTACTTCCCGAACGGCGGCGGCTCCATCTTCACCTTCGACATCACGGGCGGCAAGGACGCGGCACGCGTGTTCATCGACAACCTGCACCTGTTCAGCCTGTTGGCCAACGTGGCCGACGCCAAGAGCCTCGTGATTCACCCGGCCTCCACCACGCACTCCCAGGAGACAGTGGGAGGAGCTCGAGGATCAGGGCATCCACCAAGGCACCATCGCCTGTCCATCGGCACCGAGAACATCGAGGACATCCTCGATGACCTGAAGGGCGGCTTCGAAGCCCTTCGCGCTTCCGGCTTGGCCAAGTGAGGTCGACAGGAAGGTTGACGGCCCGATGAGAAGGGGCGCGATGCTAATGGGGTGCATCACGAATCATCGAGCCGCATGGGGTGCCTTCCGCCTGATCGCTTGACCCAAGGAATAGAAAGCTCGCACTGATGTCATGCAGTGCGGGCTTTCTTGCGTCTGTATGCCTCACACTGTTTGCGCAGAGGCATGAATAGTGTGAGACCTGAGACGACATAATCCTCAAGGATGAGGGCCGGCGCGTGGCCGACCGCCCAATTCAGTCTGGCGCACGATGGGGCGCGCCGTTATTTCTTCATAAGTTGGAATCATCATCCGGGCATAAGGCCCGGCCCAATATGGGAGAGGCATTATGACGTGCAGAACCCGTCCGCATCGCGCGGCATCGTTATTCAGGCCGTCGACTTGGTCAAGAACTACGGCACCGGCAGCAATATGGTTCACGCCCTGCGCGGCGTGAACGTGAGTTTCGACGCGGCAAATTCACCGCCATCATGGGCCCATCCGGTTCCGGCAAATCCACGCTGATGCACACGCTCGCCGGTCTCGACTCCGCCACTTCCGGCCATATCTTGTTCGGCGGCGCGACCTGACCCGCATGGACGACAAGCAGCTCACCTTGCTACGTCGCCACAAGATCGGCTTCATCTTCCAAAGCTTCAACCTGCTGCCGATGTTCACCGCCGAACAGAACATCCTCATGCCACTGACTCTCGCCGGAGACAAGCCCGACCACGCCTGGTTCGACCTGCTCGTCGATACCCTGGGACTGAAGCAGCGCCTGAACCACCGACCGAATGAACTGTCCGGTGGCCAGCAGCAGCGCGTGGCCATCGCCCGCGCGCTGATTACCAAGCCGAAGCTGGTGTTCGCTGACGAGCCGACCGCAACCTCGACTCCGTTTCCAGCGCCGAAGTGCTTGGCTTCCTGAAGCGTTCGGTCAACGAGCTTGGCCAAACCATCGTCATGGTCACGCACGATGCGGTGGCCGCCTCCTACGCCGACCGTGCCATCGTATTCGCCGACGGACAGATCGTGGCCGACGAGGCGAATCCCACTGCCGAAACGATGAACGAGCTGCTTATGGCCGAACGCGAACGCGCCACGCGCACTGCCGTCACCAGCACACGCGCCGACACGCTCGCCCGTCTTGCCGGTGTAAAGGATGTGCCCAACCTGCCCATCACCGACGCTCCATTGCCCCCAGCTGGGAGAACCGGCACCATGCGCCATGCCCGCGCCGCCGCCCAGCACGCTCGCTGAGCCGGAAAGCGAGAGACAGGACACCCCCATGTTTTCCATCACTCTGAAACTCATGAAGAAAAGCGCCAGGATGCTGATTCCGGCAGGCATCGCCATCCTGATCGGCACTGCGTTCATCGCCGCTACCTTCCTGTTCGGCAACGCGATGAACGATGCGCTTGCCGCTCAGAACACCGCCCAGCTCGGCGGCGCGAACTACGTGATCAGCCGGATAGCGGCAAGGACCTGACCGATAAGGACCAGGACTACATCTACACGCGCACGGTTAACGACTTCCAGCTTGACCGCATCCGCGCCACCGAAGGCGTCAAGGCGCGCGCGCCAGCTACGCGGGTTCCGTGACCGTAACCCCGTGGCAACAAGCATGCCAGCAGCTACGTCATCACCACCGCCGCAAAAACGTACGCTGCTGCCGGTCACCATCACGCAAGGAGACCAGCCGGCGGACAGCAACGAGATTGCCCTGACCAAGTCCGTAGCCGACCAGCTTGGCGTCAAAGTAGGGGACCGTGTGACCGTCAACTCGCAGGCGGCGCAGTATGCGGGCAAGACCGGCGATTCGGCCGGTAATACCGGTGACGCTGGTGATGAGTCGGCCCAGAACGCCAGACTGGCACGGAGACTCGCACGACGGTGATTCCGATGCCGCGTCCGGTGCGTCCGTCTCATCCGATGGCGCCAACACTGCCGACTCCGGCATGACCGTGCGCGTGGTAGCCTTACCGACGACCCGAACGGTGCCTACGCCTGCTACGGTGGCGCTTCCGTGCTTTCCGACAACGTTATTACCGCGATGGCCGGCAGCAACGATTTCGGCAACCTGCCTGTCTACCTCTCTATCTCGATATCGACGATGCCAGTGACACGGCTGCGGCATCCACCGTGAAACAGGTCAGCACACTGCTCCCTAAGCATTTCAGCGTGCAATCCCGTGCCGCGCTCGTCGAGGAATCCGTCAAAAGCATGAGCTCGGGCGAAACCAGCATCACCACCATCTTCCTGCTGAGCTTCGGCATACTTGCCATGCTGGTCGCGGCACTCGTCATCGCCAACACCTTCCAAGTGCTCGTGGCACAGCGCCGCCGCACACTCGCCCTGCTGCGCACCATCGGCGCGAAAAAAAGGCCAGCTGTATGGTTCCGTGCTGTTCGAAGCGGCAGTGCTTGGCTTCGTCGCATCCGTGCTTGGCGTGGTGCTTGGAAGCCTGCTCATGTGGGGCATGTGCGTCAGCAACATCATGCAAGAGGGTATGCGATTCAATTTCTCTTGGCAGGCCGCCGTCATACCTATTCTCTTCGGTATTGTGGTGACGGTGCTCGCATCCCTGGGATCTGCACGTTCCGCTACTGCGGTGACGCCATTGGAGGCATTGCGCCCGATTGAACTGACCGACAACCGTCGTTCCAGCCTCACGCGAGCCATAATCGGTATTCTGATGGTGGTGGTCGGTATCGCCATGGTGGTATTTTCCATCTGGCAGGTACAAGCCACCAATGGCGGCGAGAATGCGAGCAGCGATCAATTCACGATGATTCTGCTCGTAGCCATCGCCGGCGCGCACTGGTGTCCTCGGAATGGTGGTCACCGCGGTGTTTTGGATGCCGGCCCTCATGAAGGGAGTTGGAGCGTTGGCCTCGCTGACAGGCCCTTCCGCAACGGTTGCGCACGCCAACATTCAGAAGAATCCGCGACGCATCGCAGCAACCGGTGCCGCTCTGCTCATCGGCGTCACCCTGGTTTCCACCATCGCAACCGGTGCCGCCAGCGCCAAAGAGACTATGAATGGTGCGCTCGCCACCCGTTATAGCGTCGACATCGTGGCCATGGGCGATGACATCAGCCAGCAAATGGTCAAGGATGTAGCCGACATCAACGGCGTGTCCGACACGTTGTATGCGCCGGCGGTTTCCGTGACCTTGGAGAAAGCGGATGGAACCCAGCCTACGTCCGCATTGCTGGTCGGCGTGAAGAATATCGATCAGGTCAAGCAGGTCATGCGTGCCAACTTGGGTAACGCCTCCATCGACAGTGATAGCGTGCTCATGCCAACATACAATGCGCAAACCGGCAAGGAACTGCAGTTCGCCAATGGTACGGCTGATTTCTCCACCGAATGGAACCAGGACGGCGACGCTACGCGTTCGCTGACATTGCAAGCAAAGCAAGCCGATTACCGTCGCGTATCCGCACAGTATGGAGCTGTCGGATTCGTGGATGAAAGCCATTTCACCAATGGTGACCTCGATGCCGCCACCCATGTGTTGCTGGTCAAGGCAGATACTGACAAGTCAGGAGTTTCCGTTGCCGGCATCTACAACGACATGCAGGCCGCATTGGAGAAGAGCGCTGGTGCGACAGTGACAGGACCGATCGCCGAACGCAGCGAATGGGCGAAGATGATCGACTCCATGATGATGCTTCTGGTGGGATTGATCGCCGTGGCCGTGCTCATCGCACTTGTCGGCGTGGCCAACACGCTGTCGCTGTCAGTGATCGAACGCACCCGAGAATCCGCCACATTGCGCGCCATCGGCATGACCCGAGGCCAGCTGCGACGCTCTCTTGCGGTGGAAGCCCTGCTCATCTCGCTGGTATCCGGCATCGCGGGCGTACTACTTGGCACCCTGTTCGGCTGGCTGGGCGCATACGTGTGTTCAGTATGTACGGCAAAGTGGTGTTCCCGTTCATGGGGCATTAACGGCATCGTACTCGCCGTGGCAGCGTGGCAGCATTGCTCGCCAGCGTATTCCCCGCACGCAGGGCAGTGAGCACGCCTCCTGTTGAGGCGCTCGCCGAAGCCTAAGCTTCATAGCAAACACAACGAAAAGGACTCCTGCCACAAACATGGTAGGAGTCCTTTTTGCGTATCATGCATACGCAAAACAACAAATCAATCAGACCAAATGGTTTTCGTAAGCGAACACCACCGCCTGCACACGGTCACGCGCATTGATCTTCGCCAGAATATGCGCCACATGCGTTTTCACCGTCGGCAGGCTGATGAAAAGCTTATCGGCAATCTCCTGATTCGACAATCCATGCGCGATCTCAATAAGCACTTCGCGCTCGCGATCGGTCAGTTCATCTAGTTCCGGATCGGTGTACGTCGAATCAGAAGTGGAAGAAGCAGTGGAATTTCCATGTGCGCCAACATTCGCAGCCATGAAATCGCCTTCCATCATTTTCTCGATAAGACGTTTTCGTGGCGGACGGTGCGATAATCGCATTACCTTGAAAAACCGTGCGAATCGAATTCAGCAATGTTTCCGGTTCCGTATCTTTCAGCAGAAAACCGGAAGCTCCGGCAGTGATCGCAGCCATAACATATTCATCCAAATCGAATGTCGTCAGAATGATCACTTTGGTATGAGTGACTTCTGATTGCGTTCCATCGGCAGCAAAGCGATGCCGCAATGCACTGATCTGCCGAGTCGCCTCGATACCATCCATGCCGGGCATACGCACATCCATCAACACCACGTCAGGATGCAGCGTTTCCGCCAACGCCACAGCTTCCGCGCCATCGCGAGCCTGCGCCGCAACCGCCATATCAGGTTGGGAGCCGATCACCATGGCGAAACCGGCACGTACCAATTCCTGATCATCGGCAATGACCACACGAATCTTCTGTTCCTCGCTCATACTCTCCACCTTATCGGCATTGTTCCGCTCACAGCGCGAAACAAACCCTTAAATCTCCCTGAAAAACTTGAATCGGCTATCGAGACACGCGCTGCAGCTGCTCCTCCAACGGCGCTGCGGGCCTCAACCGCAGTTCGCTCGCACTACCGGCATGAGCGTCATCGCTGAAACCAGTCTCACGAAGCACGCCAAGCAGTTCGCGCATACGCTTAAGCGCGGCGCGCCCCTGCTCGCCAATGGCTTTGAACGCTGCGGAAATCTCGTCGGCGGTAGGCTCCTTGCCTTGTGCTTCGGCGCTGTCCAACATATGAATACCATCGACGGCCTGGCTGATCACGCTGTTCAACGTGGCGGTGACTTCAGCCTGAATGCTGGCACTGATACGGTCACGTTCCATATTCGCCGCGAGAATACGCTGCTTCTCCTGTTCGGACACCAGTGCCTCTTCGCGAGTCTGCAATACCAGTGCGTTTGAATCGCTGGAACGCGCCAACGTGCCCACGCCATGATGCCGGCGCACAGCATCAGCACTGCAACCGTATGCATGACGCCGGTAAAGAACGCTGCACTACTACTTGACGTGGCTGAAACCGGTTTTGTTAGCCCGCGGAAGCGGCGATGGCGCCGAACAGGGTAGTGTATCCGTGCTGGTCGGCCGCGATTCTCAAGCCCATCAGCACCGAACAGGTAGCGGCGGCAAGACCGGTCCAGCGCCATGCGTGTTCACGCCCATACAATACGGCTGAATACAGCGCACACAGCGACGCTACGATATGTCCAACCTCAATCGATCCCAAAAACACCAATTGCACAACCGACAATACGAACACAATAAGCGCGCAAGTCTCGGGGAGCCTTCGTCGAAGAGCCAGCGCCAGCAAGCAGCATGCGGCGATCGCATGAGAGAGCTGCGCATCGCGTGAACTATCAAAAAAGAACGTAATCGACATGCGATTCAGCAGCATGACCAATATCACGGCGCCAACGGAATCCATGAGCACATAATGGTGCTGCGTCCACGCGGAAACACGTTCCACCCAATTCAGCCCTCGCGAATTGGATGTATTGGCAAGTTCTACGGATTTCAGTTTCAACGATGTGAGCAAATCATGCAGATTGGGTGCGGTAATGCGCAAGTGTTGCAGGGCGTTCGAACGATGATCGCGACCGGTTGGTGGGTTGGTTTCCTGCGTCTGTTCCGATGGTTGATCTGGGATTCGCGCCGATATGTTGACGGCTGTGTGAGGTGCGATTGCTTCGTCGGATAATTTCGCTTTGCTGGATATGGTAGTTGTGTTGCAAGATTCGGACTGTTCCGAGGCATACTGTTCGCCGGTTTCGTCTGTCGCTGGCTCTTTACCGCCGTAAGGCAGGGTGGCCATAACTTCGAAGCCTCCGCCGAGTTGAGGGCCAGCCTGCAATGAGCCTCCGGCCGATTCGATGCGTTCCTTCATGCCCAACAGGCCGTAACCTGGCGTATGCCCGTCGATATTGGCCGCCGTGCCACGACCATTGTCGGTGACGCTCAAAGTGAGCAAACCGTTGTTCCATGACTCTTTGATATGCACATCGACGTGCGGCCCCGCATACTTGCGGATATTCGTCAGCGCCTCCTGCACTACATGGTAGGAAGCTATCGAGGCTTGTTCACCGAGTTGTTCTGGGCTGGCGGTGCCGGTGATATTCCGTCGGATTCGAATGTCGGGGGAGACGTTTCGCGCTTGTTCCACAAGATTGCCGATATCGTTATAATCGGCGTGCGGTGAACCCCCGAATACTCCCAGAAGACGTTGCATGTCATGCAGTGCGCGTTCCGATTCGTGTCGAATCGTCTCCATGGTGTTTCTAGCCACCGCGGGATCATGCGTGCCTGCATAGCGGCCGCCATCAGACTGCACGATGATGATTGACAGGGTGTGCGCCACCACATCGTGCATGTCACGTGCGATGCGTGCTCGTTCCGCCAACGCGGCGATATCGCGTTCGTCCTGGTCTCGCGCGGCGATTGCCTCATTGCGTTCCCGCATCATGCGAACGGTTGCCAGACGGGCACGCTGCCAGAACGCTACAATGACGGTGGAAATGATACATACTTCGAAAATCGGCGTCAGCACCAGCATGTATTGCGCCACCATGTCGGCGACTTCCGACATGGATGTTCCTGTGTAGATGGAGCCGAGAGTGACTTCCGTGACCATTGCGCCATTTGGATTTGAGCCATTCCAACTGCTCCACGTATGCACTTTGCCACCGGTGAGCAGCGGCCCATTGGTCATGGTCCATGCCATCAACGCCGAAGCCAGAAGACCGATGGCCAACGCCAAAAATAATGAAGGCTTTCGTGTTTTTGGGATTGCCGTAGACGATCACCGAATACAGCATGACCAATGCCAGAATATCGGCGCCCAATATGCAAGGGCCGAATATGAGATGCGTCAAGGCCAATGCCACACAGAGCAACGCTCCGGTCTGTGGCCGCCATCGACGAATCAGCAGCGGGATCAGCATTGCCGCTTCCCACGCCATCTGTATGGAAGGATTAAGGTCAAACAGCAATCCCGGATTATAGGTGATGCTGCCGGTCACGCCGAACAGCAGAACACCTATAACAAGCGTGAGGATGAGATCGCCTGCGAAGACATGACCATGCATCCACGACAAGAGACGCTGCTTGAAATTCGACATATGCTCCACCCTAGCGCCAGATACGCTGTGGCGCCATCATGCGCAGGAATGAAATGGCGGTAAGATAAAGCCGCTTTTGTGAGGTAAGGTTGTCTCCGCGTGTGGGTGGGATGGAAGCCATCAAGAAGCCACTACTCGCATTGAATATGCCGATGACGCCAAAGGAAAGGTGAATGCATGACGTTGCTGAGCGAATACTACGTGCCCGGATTGCATATTGAGGATCGTTCCATCAAGGTGCCGTTGGATTGGACGGGCCACGAGCCCGGTCATGGGTTCGATGGCGAATCGATCAGCCTGTTCTACCGTGTGGTCACCGCTCCCGAACATGTGCATGACGACCTGCCGCTACTCGTGTTCCTGCAGGGCGGCCCAGGCGGTTCCGGTCCACGTCCGCTCGGCCCAAGTTCCGATGGCTGGATCGAGGAAGCGATCAAGCATTTCCGCGTGGTATTGCCGGATCAACGTGGTACGGGGCGTTCGTCTCGTGTCGACACGCATGTGATTGAGGGCATGGACGGCGACGGCAAGGCCGGTGCCGCGTTTTTGAAGCGTTTCCTCGCTGATTCGATCGTTCGTGATTTCGAGCATCTGCGTCGCACCGAATTCGGGGGCGCACGTTGGGTCACGCTTGGTCAAAGCTATGGCGGATTCCTGACATTGACGTATCTTTCGCTGTTCCCGCAAGGGGTTATCGCCAGCTTCACTACGGGCGGTATTCCGCACGTTCCCGCCGATGCGACCGACGTGTACCGTCATACGTTCCGCGCATGGCGGCAAAGACGAAGCAGTTCTACGAGCGCTACCCGATCGATATCGAACGTGCCGCTACGGTTGCCGACATACTGCGATCTCGCAAGGTCACATTGCCGAACGGCGATCCGCTTACGGTGGAACGCTTCCAATGCTTGGGATCCGATTTCGGTATGAAGCCAAGTTTCGAACGCGATGCATTGGATTCGTGATCAGGTCATTCCTTGACGGAGACGGTTCGGCCTCGACATCGACGGAACTGTCTGACGAATTCCTGTCTTCCGTGATGGATGCGACCTCGTCTCGCCCACTGTATTGGCCGTTGCAGGAGTTCATCTACGCCAACGGCGAGCTGAAAACGCCGATTCGCTGGGCCGCCCAGCGCGTGCGCTGCGAGCATCCGGAATTCGCGGGTGACATTCGTCCGCTTAATTTCACCGGCGAGGCCATGTTCCCGTGGATGTTCGAGCAGGAACGTGCGTTGCGTCCGTTCAAACCTGCCATGGACGTGCTTATGGAAGACACGCACTTCGGCACGATCTACGATGCCGACCAGTTGGCTCGCAACGAGGTTCCGCTGCAGGCCGCCGTCTATTTTGACGACATGTACGTCGATTCTGGATTGCAGCTCGACACGCTGTCTCGCGTCGGTCGTTCACATTATTGGACTACCAACGAGTTTGAACATGACGGCGTGCATGGTTCCACCGTGTTCAGACATCTGTTTACCGAGGCGTTGAACCGCGGAGATTTTGGCGGAGTTGTTCTGACGATTGTTCGGCAACGACGAGTATCGATAGCAAAGGAAAGAAACATGGCCAATCCAACCATCGGATTCATCGGATACGGCAATATGGCACAGGCGATCGCCGAAGGCCTAGTCAACGCTGGCGTCGTCAATGGCGGCGACATCGTGGCCTGTGCCGCGCATTACGACAAGCTGGAACGCAACGCCGCCAAACTCGGCGCAAAAAGCGGTGCGTACCGCCGCGCAAGTCGCCGAAGCAGCTGACATGGTCGTCATCGCCATCAAACCGTATCAGATCGAAACCGTGATCGCACCGATCATTGATCAGCTGGCGCAAGAGAACACCATCGTCGTGTCCATTGCGGCAGGCTGGGATCTGAACAAATTCCGCGACCTGTTCGGAACGTCTTTCGAACAGGCACACATCCAATGCACCATTCCGAACACGCCGATGGCTGTCGGCAAAGGCGTGCTGGTCACGGAAATCGACAACACGCTCACGCAGGAACAGACGGAAACCTTCGAAAGCCTGTTTTCGTCAATCAGCCTGATTGAACGCGTGGACACCGCACACATGGGCATCGGCATGTGCATCGCCGGCTGCGCGCCGGCCTTCACCGACATGTACATCGAAGCATTGGGCGATGCCGGTGTGAAATATGGATTGCAGCGTGCTACCGCGTATCGTCTGGCTGCCAAAATGGTGGAAGGCGTGGGCGCGCTCTATTTGGCCAACGAAACGCATCCGGGTGCCATGAAAGACGCTGTCTGCTCTCCGGGAGGCACCACCATCAGGGGTGTCGCATCGTTGGAGGAAAGCGCGTTCCGTGGTGCCGTTATCAAAGCAGTCGACGCCATCGAAGCCTAATACTAAGCTAGGGAACCATGTCTCTTACTATCGGAATCGTCGGACTGCCGAACGTCGGCAAGTCCACCATGTTCAACGCATTGACCCGTAACAACGTGCTGGCGGAAAACTATCCGTTCGCCACCATCGAGCCGAACACCGGCATCGTGCCGCTGCCGGACAACCGTCTGCCGGTGCTCGCCAAGCTCGTGCACACCGAGAAGATCGTGCCGGCAACCGTCACCTTCGTCGACATCGCAGGCATCGTCAAGGGCGCCTCCGAAGGCGAAGGCCTGGGCAACAAGTTCCTCGCCAACATCCGCGAGGCCGACGCGATCTGCGAGGTCGTGCGCGCCTTCGAGGACGACGACATCGTCCACGTCAACGGCAAGGTGGATCCGGCCGACGACATCGACACCATCAACACCGAGCTGATCCTCGCCGACCTGCAGACCATCGAGAACGCGCTGCCGAAGCTGGAGAAGGATCTGCGCGGCAAGAAGATCGAGCCGGCCTACATGGAGGCCGTCAAACAGGCGAAGACCATTCTCGAAGCCGGCGAAACCATTGATAAGGCGGCTCGCGAAGGCCGTTTCGACAAGGATTCCGTCTACGATCTGCACTTGATGAGCGCCAAGCCGTTCATCTACGTGTTCAACGTGGACGATGTCGAACTGCAGAATAAAGACATGCAGGCCAAGCTCGCCGCATCCGTGGCTCCGGCCCCCGCCATCTTCCTCAACGCGCAGTTCGAAGCCGATCTGACCGAACTCGATGAGGCCGACGCGCGTGAAATGCTCGCCGACGCGGTCTGAGGAGTCCGGCCTGGATCAGTTGGCGCGAGTCGGCTACGATACGCTCGGCCTTTCCACCTTCCTTACCGCAGGTGAGAAGGAAGTGCGTGCATGGCAGATCCACAAGGGCTATACCGCCCCGCAGGCTGCCGGTGTGATTCACACGGACTTCGAAAAAGGCTTCATCAAGGCCGACATCGTCTCCTAACGACGATTTCGTGGCTGCCGAAGGCTCCATGGTCAAGATCAAGGAGGAAGGCAAGCTGCGTCAGGAAGGCCGTGACTACGTGATGCAGGACGGCGATATCGTCAATTTAAATTCAACGTCTCGAAGTAAGTGTTTCTCTGGCTCCCTCTTTTGAGGGGAGCTGTCGCTACAAGCGACTGAGAGCGCACGGGTAAGGCCTGAGAAGTCGTCTTCTCAGGCCTTTGTCATGACATTGTTCTGCAAGGATTGGCTGCTGCAGCAACATAATGTGTGTTTTATTATTCGGCCTTGGCGGCTTGCTGATCAATCCAATTGTTGACGTCGGTGACCGCCTCGTCAAGGGTTGCTTTGGCGGCTTTGTAGTATTTGGAATCTACAGGTTGGCGATTTCCGCTCCGAATGGCCAGAGCGCAAGCTTGGCCATCTTGAACGATTGCAATCCGAACGGAATACCGATAATGGTGATGCAGTTGAGTACGCCGGCTCCCAGATAGCCGAGCGCCATCCACCAGCCGACCAGCACCACCCACAGGATGTTGGCCAAGGCAGAGCCGACTCCGCCGCCGTATTGCACGGTTTTGCCAAACGGCGTCAGGGTGAGTCCCGCCATCTTGAACGCTTGAATGCCGAGCGGGATGCCGATGATGGAGATGCACAGAATCAGTCCCACCACTGCCCATCCGATTGCGATGGCCAACCCACCAAGAATGATCCACAGGATATTGCCGAGAACTCGCATGATTAGTCCCTTTCCGATTCCGGTCGATGCCTCGCATGTCCGGCTTCACTATTTTGCCAGACATCATGACGGAAACACGAGACGCAACCCTTGGCTCGCCCCTGATTCATCCTCGGATCGCTACCCAGGCGGATCGTATGCGGTAAGCCCAATCCTTTTGTAAAGATTTTGTGTATTGTCGGGCATGCGTGGGTTTCACCGTCGATCTGAATGATGATAGGCTTCTCGATGTCTGCCGTACGAAGACCCATCAAGGAGATGCCATGAACCTGTATCGCTACGCGATGTTCATCGCACGCGCCTGCCGTGGGTCGTTCGTCGGCAATGTTCTGTTTGCCAATCCACAAATGGCCCTATTCTCGATGCTGGTGTAGCGGGGACACGCCTTATGCCGGGATGTACCGATGGCCCATCCGCAGTCGACGTCGCATGAATCGCTCACCATAGCCATCAACTTACGCAAAGCCGCGAATCGTTTGCCGTATATGAATGCGGAACGGATGGCGGCTTTTCCTTTACCCCGGACTCATCGGTGTCCCCGCGTCTTGACACAAGTATGGGGCCGGATCGCCCACACATGCCGTTACCAACAGAAGGAAATGCTGTGACCTCACAGAAAACCGCGGAATTCGGGTCCGCCGCCAGTTCCGTAAAGCCTATTGATCCGCACACCCGATTCATCATCGTAGGCGTGATCGTCGTCGGCTCGTTCATCGCGCTGCTCAACCAGACCGTCATGTCACCGGCCTTGCCGGCACTGATGCGTGATTTCAATATCACCACCGGCACCGTGCAGTGGGTGACCAGCGTCTACATGCTGGTCTCGGGCATCATGGTGCCGATTTCAGGCTATCTGATTGATAAATTCTCCACCCGAAAGCTCTTCGCCGGAGCTCTTGCCACTTTCATGGTCGGCACACTGCTGTGTGCCGTCGCGCCGAATTTCGTGCTGTTGCTCGTCGGACGCATACTGCAATCCGTCGGCTCCGGCGTGCTGTTGCCATTGGTCGCCGTAGTGCCGATGCTCGTCTATCCGCCGGATAAGCGCGGCACCGCCATGGGCATGGCCGGTATCGTCATGGCCGCCGGCCCGGCTATCGGCCCGGTTGTCGGTGGTCTGGTGATTGACAGTTTCGGATGGCGCCCGATGTTCATTGGCATCGCAGTCGTGGCACTGGTCATCCTTGTCGGAGGCACGATGATGCTCAAGAACGTCAGCGAGTTGAAGAACCCAAAGCTCAACATCCTGTCCGTGATCCTTTCGACCATCGCGTTCGGTGGCCTGCTCTATGGCTTCTCGTCCGCTTCCACGATGGGATGGAGCAGTCCGGTCGTCATTATCTCAATCGTCGTTGGTCTTGTGGCCTTCGTCGCATTCGTATACAAGCAAGTCAAGCTCGATGAGCCATTGTTGCGCGTTGACACCCTTGCCACCCGCAACTTCCGCAACTCCGCGATTCTGGTCACTCTGATCAACGCCGCAGTCGCCGCAACCAACGTGACGTTGCTATCTTCATCCAGAATGTGCTCGGCCAATCCGCCACCGTCACCGGCATGGTCATGCTGCCCGCCGCGGCGGTCGGCATCATCCTGAGTCCGGTCGCCGGTGCCGCATTCGACAAATTCGGCCCGCGCGGCGTGGGTATCGGCGGCCTTACGCTCATGACCATCTCTCTTGGTCTTCTCGGCACCATCAACACCAGGACATCAGTGCTGTTTGTCGCCGTGTTCTGCGCATTGCAGGCATCCGGTCAGGCTATCGCCAACATGCCGATCAACACTTGGGGCGTCAACGCTTTGCCGAACGACATGATCGCCCATGGCAACGCCATCGCCAACACCGGCCGCCAGATCGCGGCAGCCATTGCGACCTCGCTTCTGGTCACCGCAGAAACATCCGTGACCGCCTCGCACATGTCCCAGGGTGTGAAGTCCGCCACGGCCAGCGGCATCGCGTTCTCCTACCTGCTGTGCGCCGCCATCTCGCTGGTCGCCCTGATCATCTGCATCTTCACCGTCACCAGTCGTGCCAAGGAGAAGGCAGCACGCAACGCCGAGGCCTACGAGGCGCAAGCCTCCGCCGAAGTCGCGGCCGAAACCACTGAAGGCCAGCCCGTCGAGCATCACTACGCCGGCGCATACGTGGCCCCCGCCGCCTCCCTGTTCAAGCAGGCCCAGGAACAGTCCATCGGCGGGATCATGGACGATCAGCCCTACAGCTGCCTGGACAGCGATGACATCACGCATGTGGTGCGCGAGTTCATCCGCCTCAACGTCTCCAGCCTTCCCGTGGTGAACGGCGATGGCAGGCTCGTCGGCTTCGTCAGCGACGGCGATGTCATGAAATCGATTGCCACCTATGAATCCCGTACGGTTTCCACCGGCACCGGTTCGACGATGGTGGTGTTCGACGACGAAACCGTGGCCTCCAAGGTGCAGGCGCTCTCCGGCAAGAAGGTGATGGACATCGCCACGCGTAAGGTCGTTGCCGCCACGCCCGACCAGCATGTTGGAGAGGTGGCCCGAATCCTCGCCAAGAAGCAGTTCAAGAAACTGCCGGTGGTGGATGGTGATGGCAGACTCGTCGGTGTGATCCGCCGTAAGTCCGTGATGGAACATGCCTTCGACGCGCTGTTCCCAAAGGATGATCGGTGATTCGGCGTCATCATCGCTGAATAGAATGAATGAATATGAGCTTCCCTTCTCACGGGGGAAGCCTCATGCTTTGTCCGCGGAGTCTTACGGCACCTGCGCAAGGGCAACGTCACGCTTTCATGATGCACTATTGAATAGTGTGTTCCTATCGTTGCATGGTGACGCTAACGCATGGCGTCACGATACTGAAGCCTGCCATCTAACGGCGGGTACGGCTCGTTGCTGGAGTCGTGCACGCATACGCGCGTCGGCGTGCGTATGCCGTGATGTGACCTTTGTAGTGGAATTGAAGAGTTGAGGGGCTTCTGCTGTTTTCGTGGGTTAGGTTCTTGGTTGTGGTAGGTGTATGTCGAGTCCGTCGCAGCGGAGCATGACGAGCGCGATGAGGCTGCTGACGCGGTGGAAGCCATAGGTCATGCGATGGTGACCTTGATGCGGCTGTGGGGCTTCATCCGTGGAGCCAGCGTGATCATCATTTCGACGATCACGGCGCTGTGGCTGTTGCAAGGCATTCCCGTGGTCGCCGGCACAGGCGGATTCACGCACGTCGACGATGTGCATGAATCCGCGTATGGTATGCTCGCCGACGCGGCCGCTCCTGTGTTCGCGCCAGCCGGTTTTGACGACTGGGCATGCCTCGGCCGCGTTGATCACGGGATTCGTGGCCAAGGAGGTCGTGGTCGGTTCGATGTCGCAGTCCTATCACGCGGACGGAGCGGATGATACGGCTTCCCAACAGGCCGGAGAGGGGACGTTGGGACAGAAGCTGCGCGCCTCGTTCGACCAATCGTCATACGGTCATGGCAGGGCCGCAGCCATCGCCTTCCTGCTGTTCACGCTCGCCTACACGCCCTGCCTCGCGACGGTCGCGGAAATGCGACGCAATTCGGCACGAAAATCGCGGCGCGTTCCGTTCCGCTGAGTCTGGCCGTGGCCTACGTCATCGCCGTAATCGCCTTCCAATCATTGCGATTGATATGGTGAACGGTAGAGGACGGTTCGACATTCCTGCACGTGGTTGGCGACTCACGTCACGTACGGTCGGCCCGCAGGACGATGGTCGGGGCGATATCGTTACACGTATCGTCGGCGATGTTGCGGCAGGATTGACGGTGCGGCAGATCGCCGCCGAACGACATCTGCCGGTCGATTTCGTCGACATGGCCATCGAACGCGCGCGAGAACGAGGATCGCTTGACGTGGTGGATATGCGGTCGCGGCACGCCTGCGGAGAGACGGTATGCCGACCCGACCCCGCTTCGTTGGTGTGCGTGGGATGTCCATTCAGGTTTTTCCCATCTTCGGACTCGTAAAATAGGAGAGGTTAACAAGACGAAGAACGATGACATCCGTCGATTCGCAAGGGGTGGACGCATATGGATTATCAGTATCAGGCCGTTGAACAGCCTTCCAATCCCCGCAAAACCTGGCCGATTGTCCTTTCCGTGGTCGTGGCGCTCACTGTGGCATGCGGCGCAGGAGTGTACGTCTACCACAACAAACGGCAGGAGGCGTTGGACACATGCCGGCAATCGCTTGCGGAATTCAGCTCGGCCCGTAAGGCCGTGCTCGACACATCCGAAAACGGTAGCGAACTGCAGAAATTGATCCGTGGTGCGCTCGGCGTGAACGACATCATCGACGCGTTCGCGGACGCGGCCACCAGCGCAGAGAACACGGTCGATACGGAAGGCTGTAAGGCGGACGCCACCATCACGCAGCTCAATCTCGTCTCCAAAACATTGGACAGCGCCACGGACTCCCTGAATAACAGCCTGAAGGACATCCAGGAGAAGAACGGCACGAATGCGCTGCAGCAGGATTCGCAGAACGATTCGGATGACACGACAACGAACGGACCATCCTCCAATACTCAGTCCAATACGTCATCGGGGCAATTGCTCGACGTTCCTTCGAACGGTTCTTCCGCCACGGAATCGTTGGATGAATCGAAGAAGGAACTGCAGCAGTCGCTCGATAAGGCGGACAAATTGGTCAACAAGCTTGGCAAGGACGAAACACTGACGTTGACTGGCCGTAAACTGCTGTCCGCATTGTCCAAAGCTGTGGATTCCGGTCAAAAACTCATTGAAAACAGCAATATCAAGGATTCCAAGTACTACAAGGCAGCCAAAGTCACGCTCGATGAGGCCATCGATGTGGCCGAGAATTGGGTGGACAGACAGGCGTCCAAAGCGCAATGACGATTCTCCCTCGTGTTGCTTCCATACGCGCGTCTAAAGTTTCCCGGAAAAAACGTCGACGATTATGACATCAGAGAATATGACGCCATGACGGATGGAAGCGTAAGAGGGGAT
>ENA-OQAX01000095-OQAX01000095.1-human-gut-metagenome-genome-assembly--contig:-NODE-95-length-17940-cov-2.883344_pt1 | contig 17940 bp, 18 predicted proteins | sample MGYA00242741_ERZ504539 | MGnify/ENA primary metagenome ERZ504539 (study PRJEB26092, sample SAMD00036277) | human gut metagenome | host: Homo sapiens | study: EMG produced TPA metagenomics assembly of... | reverse complement strand
ATGGAGATTGCAAAAAAATACAATCTGAAGGTTGTTGAAGACGCTGCGCAGGGAGTAGATGCCTGTTATAAGGGAAAAGCTCTTGGTACCATTGGAGATTTTGGGTGTTACAGTTTCCATGAGACAAAGAACTATACTATGGGAGAGGGCGGTGCAATCCTTTTTAACAGGGATGAATATCTGGAGAAGGCAGAGATCCTGAGAGAAAAGGGAACTGACAGAAGTAAGTTTTTCCGCGGACAGGTTGACAAGTACCGCTGGATAGATTATGGTTCTTCCTATCTTCCAAGTGAGCTGAATGCAGCATATCTTTATGCACAGCTGGAAGCAAGAGATCAGATTTTTGCCAAAAGAATGGAGATATACAATTATTATCATAAAAATCTGGCTCATCTTGCACAGGAAGGTAAGATCGAACAGCCTTATGTGCCGGAGGAATGCAGCCACAATGCCCATATGTATTATATCAAGGTGCGTGATATACAGGTAGAACCCGGCTGATTGCTTACCTTCGGGAAAAAGGAATCTGCAGCGTATTTCATTACGTGCCTCTTCATTCTGCACCTGCGGGACAGAAATTTGGAAGATTTTCAGGGGAAGATGTTTATACTACAAAGGAAAGTGAACGTCTGTTGAGACTGCCGATGTTTTATAATCTGGATATGGAGGATGTGAAGTATATCACAGATACCATAGCTTCTTTTGACGGATTCTGATAATCGTGTGCCGCAAGTCTGTTTCAGGAATCAACTTGTCGGCACATCGGACGGAAAACAGAGACATATATTAAGAGGAAATATTATGAAAAAATGGAAATATTTATTAAAGGTTGTTATGGCTGTGGGAGTCATTGCAATGACTGCTGTTCAGATCTGCGCTGCTGCGGAAGGAACTGCGCAGGCTGCTGTTTCAGAGGTTACACCCGTATCCATTTCAACTAATGAGATTTCAGGCTGGCCTGCAGGTCCTGAGATCACATCTGAGACAGGGGTACTGATGGATGCAGACAGCGGAACTCTTCTGTACAGCAAGGGCGGAGATGAAATCCGTTATCCGGCAAGTATTACCAAAATCATGACACTGCTTCTGGCGGTGGAGAACTGTTCCCTGAAAGAAGATGTTGTCTTTACGGAAACAGGAACACGTGATATCAGTTGGGATTCCGGCAATATTGGAATGCAGGTGGGAGAAGTGATGAGCATGAGAGCATGCCTTTATGCACTTGTGATCCGCTCTGCAAACGAGGTCGCAGCCCAGATTGCAGAACATGTAGGCGGCACAGAGCAGCACTTTGTAGATATGATGAATGAACGTGCGGCACAGATCGGATGCACAAATACACATTTTGTAAATGCCAGTGGTCTTCCGGATCCTGACCACTATTCTACTGCACATGACATGGCGTTGATCATGCGGGAAGGTCTGAAGAATAAAAAAATTCCGCAGGATCATCGGCGCTACAGATTATACGATCAAACCTACGAACATGAACAGTGAGTCAAGGGTACTGCATACGCATCATCCGATGCTTGCCCCTGAGAGCAGTTATCATTATGATGGCTGTATTGGCGGCAAGACAGGATATACCAGTGAGGCCGGAAACACTCTTGTGACAGCAGCAGAGAAGAATGGAACTACTTATATTACAGTGACAATGAAGGCGGCAGACCTTGCAGTTGCCAGTACGGATTCCACAGCACTGTTCAACTATGGTTATCAAAATTTCACAAAAGCACAGGTAAATGGTGGAGAAGTATCAGTTCCAAACGGAGTGACTGTGGATAACCTGACTGTTCAGGAGAATTCACAGAATGGAAATACAGTAAATGATTACTATTATAATGATTATCTGTTGGGAAGCGTTGAAGTTCCGAAAGCTACACCTACACCGGAACCTGTAGCGGATGCCCTTTCTGATACATCCGGAGGAAATACGGATCAGGCGGATCAAAATGAGAAATCAGATACTGTCGGAGAAGAAAAAACTTCTGCGGGGATGCCGGAACTGCGAAAAATACTTCTGATCATAGGAGCGGCAATGCTTCTTCTTATTATCATTCTGAGCATTGCACTTGCAAAAAAGGAAAAAAGATATTATGGCTAAGTCTGCATATCATGTGGATTTATGCGAACAGATATAACAGAAAACACAGAGAAAGACTAAAGAAAAGAGGAAAATAAAATGGGAAAAATCAAAGTTACAGAATGTGGTGGAATTAAGGGATTAAAAGTGGTAGAACCTACAGTTTTCGGAGATGCCAGAGGATATTTCATGGAAACCTACAATTACAATGATTTCAAAGAAGCAGGAATTGATGTCGAATTTGTACAGGATAATCAGTCAAGCTCACATAAGGGTGTACTTCGCGGACTCCATTTCCAGATCAATTACCCACAGGATAAACTGGTACGTGTTGTAAATGGTGAGGTATTTGATGTGGCGGTAGATCTTCGTGAAGGTTCAGAAACATATGGAAAATGGTTTGGAGTCGTACTTTCTGCTGAAAACAAGAAACAGTTCTTCATTCCGAAAGGATTTGCACATGGTTTTCTTGTGCTTTCCGAGCATGCGGAATTCGTTTACAAATGCTCTGATTTCTATCATCCAAATGATGAGGGCGGCCTGATCTGGAACGATCCGGATATCGGAGTTGAATGGCCGATTCCGGAAGGAATGGAATTAAGCTTTTCTGACAAAGATACCAAATGGGGAAGCTTTAAAGAGTACCGTAAATAGGAGAATGAGCGATTGAATACAATTTTTTCTTTACCGATGGATATTTATAAGAACAGACGGCTTGTTGCAAAGCTTGCAAAGAATGATTTCAAAACAAGATATGCAGGTTCTTATCTGGGAATTGTGTGGGCGTTTATCCAGCCTGTGATCACGATCCTGGTATACTGGTTTGTATTCTCTGTAGGTTTTCGTTCCGGAACAGGGGATCTGGGAGTTCCTTTTGTTCTTTATCTGGTAGCAGGTATTGTGCCATGGTTCTTTTTCCAGGATGCGCTGATAGGGGGGACAAATTCTCTGCTGGAATACAATTATCTGGTAAAAAAAGTCGTTTTTTAATATCAGTGTGCTTCCGGTAGTCAAGATCATTTCTGCCATGTTTGTGCATGCATTCTTTGTGTTGTTTACGATCATCCTGTATGCAGCGTATGGGAAATTTCCTGATTTCTACTATCTGCAGATTATTTATTACAGTGTATGTGTGTTCATTCTGGTATTGGGCTTATCCTATGCCACAAGTGCAATCGTTATTTTTTTTTCAGAGATCTGACCCAGATCATCAACATTGTGCTTCAGGTAGGAGTCTGGCTGACTCCGATCATGTGGATCGTTGAGGCTTCACCTCTGATGGGACATCCTGTGATCATGAAGATCCTGAAACTGAATCCGATGTATTATATTGTTTCCGGATACAGAGATACATTCCTGATGAAAACCTGGTTCTGGGAACATGCAGGATGGACGGTTTATTTCTGGATATTTACAATTCTGTGTTTCCTGTTCGGAAGCTGGGTATTTAAACGTCTGCGCATTCATTTTGCAGATGTACTGTAACTAGTACAGCGAATATTAATATAGCAGAAACTTAATTTTCGCTGTACTGGTAAGCGCGAAATAAGTCAGAGGAAGATGAAAAACACAGGAACATAACAGAAAGGAAATCACGTGGAGAACAAGAAGTAATTCAGGTGAAAGATCTCACCAAAATGTATAAATTATATGATAAGCCTTCGGACAGACTGAAAGAAGCGCTGGGGCTTACCAGAAAGAAACTTTATAAAGAGCATTATGCACTTCATGATGTAAATTTTGATATTTATGAAGGAGAATGCGTGGGAATTATCGGAACCAACGGTTCCGGTAAATCCACGATCTTAAAGATCATCACAGGTGTTCTGACTCCTACTTCGGGGGAGGTGAAGGTAGATGGAAGAATTTCTGCCCTGCTGGAATTAGGTGCGGATTAATATGGAATATTCCGGACTTGAGAACGTATATCTGAATGGAACGATGATCGGTTTTTCAAAAGAAGAGATAGATGCCAGACTGGATGACATTCTGGAATTTGCAGATATTGGAGATTTTATTCATCAGCCTGTCAAAACATATTCCAGCGGTATGTTCGTGCGTCTGGCTTTTGCTGTTGCGATCAATATTGATCCGGAAATCCTGGTGGTAGATGAGGCGTTGTCTGTAGGCGACGTGTTCTTTCAGGCAAAATGTTATCACAAGTTTGAGGAATTTAAGAAACAGGGAAAGACGATCCTGTTTGTAAGTCATGATCTTGGAAGCGTTTCCAAGTATTGTGACAGAGTTATTCTTTTGAACAAAGGGGTAAAGATGGATGAAGGTTCACCAAAAGCAGATGGTTGACTTGTACAAACAGCTTCTGGTAGGACAGAATCCTGTAAAAACAGAATGAATCTGACAGTACAGAGCAGATTGTGGCAGAGGACAGTGAAGGACTGGGAGATTTTCAGGTAAACCCCAATATGCTGGAATATGGGAGCCGTATTGCTGAGATCACAGATTTCAGAGTCATTGATGATAAAGGAAGATGTTCCAATACTGTTGAAAAGGGAAGCTGCTTCAAAATCCGTATGAAAGTCCGGTTTAATGAAGAGATTCAGGAGCCGATCATGGCATACACCTTTAAAAATATTCAGGGTACGGAAATCACAGGTACCAATACCATGTATGAAAATGCAAAGATAGACACTCCGAAAGGGAAGTATATGTACTGTAACATTTACACAGAACATGAACCTTCAGGGCGGTGAGTATCTCCTGTCATTTGGATGTACAGGGTATAAAAACGGAGATTTTACGGTATTCCACAGACTTTATGACGCATGTAACATAACAGTTATTTCCAGTAAAAATACAGTTGGATTCTATGATATGGATTCAAAGGTGGAAGTACGGTGCGAAGAACAGGTCTGAGAAAGTTATGATGACAAATATCAGTGCGAAAAAATAATCAGCGCGAGGACTATATATGGAAGAAAAAATCGGGAAGTAATTCTGGATACCACGTGCTATCCGGGAAAAGATCTATACAGTGATGGTGCGATAGAGGATGAAATGCTTGCAATTTCCAGAGATTTTGCACCGGAAGAATTTAATAGAGTGATCAGTGAGAGAAAGAGCTGGCCAATTCTTTATCATTTTTCTCATATCAGGGAGAATATTCTGAGCTGGATTCCCTTTACAGGAGAAGAGAAGGTTCTGGAGATTGGTTCCGGATGTGGTGCTGTGACAGGAGCTCTCTGTGAAAGGGCGAAGGAAGTTACCTGCATCGAGCTTTCTATGAAAAGAAGTAAGATCAATGCATACAGACATCAGGATCAGGATAATCTTAAGATCCTTGTGGGAAACTTTCAGGAGATCGAGAAAAACCTTACTGAGAAATACGACTATATTACTTTGATCGGTGTATTTGAGTATGGAGAATCCTATATCCGGAGTGAGAATCCCTATGTGGACTTTCTCAGGATCATATCAAAGCATCTGAAGCCGGATGGAAAGATCATTCTGGCCATTGAGAACAGACTGGGACTGAAATACTGGGCCGGATGTACAGAGGACCATTTTGGAACTTTATTCGAAGGATCCAGGGATACCCCAAAACAAAAGGGGTTAAAACTTTTTCAAGAAAAGAATTTAATGGAATTTTGGAGGAAGCAGGAAACTTAAAAGCCGACTGGTATTATCCATATCCGGATTACAAATTTCCAATGACTATTCATTCAGACAGACATCTCCCTGCAAGCGGAGAGCTGCATATGAGGGACTACAATTTTGACAGACTCCGTCTGGATCTGTTTCAGGAATCTCAGGTGTATAATACACTTTTGAGCAATGATCTTTACCCGCAGTTTGCCAATTCCTTTCTTCTTGTGATCGGAAAAGAACAGCCACAGACAGCACCGGTTTATGTGAAGTTTTCCAATGAGAGAGATCAGAAGCTCTCCATTTATACGGAAATCAGTGAAGCAGCAGATGGGCAGCTGACTGTGAAGAAAGTACCGTCGCAGAAGAAAGCGGCAGCTCATGTACGGAATCTGGGAACTATCTGCGAAGAACTGACCGGAATGTATAAAGAAGAGGAAATTGAAGTAAACCGCTGCCGGATCAAAGGTGACTGTGCGCAGCTGGAATATCTGACAGGTATCACCCTGGAAGATAAGCTGGATCATCTTCTGGAAGAAGGCAGAACAGAGGAACTGGAGAAATTATTCTTCTCTTATATACAGAAAGTAAAGAATATTCATGAGAAGAAACCCTTTGAGAAAACACCGGAATTTGTAAGGGTATTTGGAAATGTAAACCTGCGTTCTGATCTGAAATGTACAGAAATATCCAATATTGATTTTGTTCCTGCAAATATTATCCTCTCTGAGAATAAAGTATCTGTGATCGACTATGAGTGGACCTTTGCATTTCCTGTACCTTCACAGTTCCTGGTTTACAGGATGATCTTTTATTATCTGGAACTGAATGACAAACGAGGAATACTTAAAGAACGGGATTTCTATGAGAAAGCAGGAATCCTGCCTGAAGATATAGAAGTTTATGTGGAGATGGAACATAATTTCCAGCAGTATATTCTGGGTGAGCATACAGCAATGAGAAATATGTATGCCCAGATCTCTCCGGGCCGGGTGGAAGTAGAAGATTATTACAGAGAAAAGAAACAGGAATCTCTGGAAATGCTTCAGATTTTCTGGGATAACGGAAAGAGCTTTAATGAGGCTGATTCTGTGAGATATCTGTTCAGAAACGGGAAAATTCAGACGGAGTTTGAACTTCCGGAGAATACCACAATGCTTCGCCTTGATCCGGGCGAAATGTCCAAGGGACTTAAAAATTGTAAAGCTGACATGGGAAGATGAAAGTCAGGTAAAGTTTCACACAGATGGCTGTGAAGTGTCCTCCGGAGAATTCTATTTCGGCGGTGACGATCCGCAGATCATAGTAGATTCTGTTCCTGAGAACAGAAAGTCCATAAAGATTGAGATGGAGATCCTGGACCGGAAAACCACAGAAAAGAAATTCTGGAAAGTATATGCAGAGCAGAAAAGGGCAATGGAGCAGATGAGTCAGGAGCTTGCGCAGAAGAAAGCTCTGGTCGATCAGGTGGAAGGCAGTAAGGCATGGAAAGTGTATCGTGCCATCAAAAGGGTTTAGTTATGGGAAATATACTTTGGAGTGTAGATAAAAAAATATACAGTGACAAAGAAGATCATACTCTGGCCATTACCGGATGGGCGATAACCAGAAATCAGTCAGAATGTGATTTCATTCTTTATGGCTCGGGAAAGGAACTCTTCGTTCCTGAACCTTCGCGTTGTGAAAGAGCGGATGTTGCCAAAGATTTAAAAGAAACAAAAGATATAAAAGAAGTGGGAAATGTCGGATTCACAGTAAAGATACCGGAAATTATAAAACTTGCAGAAGAACATGAGAAACTGCAGCTTGCGCTGAGAGCAGGAGATGAAAAAGAAATCATCTGGGAAGCCACAGCTGCAGAAGTGAAGGACTTTTGTGAGGAAGTCTTATTGAATATCATATTGATGAGGAACAGATTACACAGGAGAGTATCCTGACAGTCAGAGGCTGGGTTGTAAACCAGCTGGAGCCGGATGAGATATTTGTACAGGGTACAGATGGGAAGGTTCTGGAATGTACGATCACCAGACAAAAGACGTCCGGACGTGGAAGAGGCAAAGGGGATTTCCGAAGAAGAGAAAAGAAATCTGGGATTCAGTATTACTGTCAATCTGGAGAATACAAACGATCAGAATATCTGCATCTGTTTCAGGGGAAAAGATGTACAGAAAAATTTATACTGTAAATGTAAAAAAAATAAAACGGGAAAATACCGGACTGTATCAGCAGATGAAACTGCTGTCTCTGAAGAACAGGCAGAAGAATCAGGAATATATAAAGAAAAACGGCATTGGAAGATTTATCCGTTATGTGAGAAATTCCCAGCTTAAGGACGGAGATCAGGATTATGAAGACTGGCTGAAAGATCATGTCGCATTCCGAAAGGAATTAAAAAGACAGAGAAATGCTGTTTTTTCTTATTCACCGCTGATCAGTATTGTGATGGTGGTGACGGATACAGATGAACAAAGGTTAAAAAGTGTGATCGATGCTTATACAGAACAGACCTATGGTAACTGGCAGCTGTGTCTTGCAGATGCATGTGAGGGAGAGGAAACAGGAGAGTTTCTGCGGAAAAAATATAAAAAAGAGATTCGCCTTTCCTACAAGAAGGTTACGGAAAACAACGGCATTTCGGGAAATCTTAATGCATCTCTGAAACTTGCAATGGGAGAGTATGTTCTGTTTGCCGGTCAGGAGATCATACCTGAACCTGATGCACTTTTTCAGATGGTCAAAGCGATCACAGAGAAAAAAGCGGATATGATCTATACAGATGAAGATGAGATCAGCGCAGACGGAAAACATTATTCTGAGCCGGAATTCAAGCCGGATTTCAATCTGTTCAGATTAAGGGAAAATAATTATATCGGACAGTTCTGGGCAATCCGGAAGGAAATTCTGGAACAGGCCGGAAAGTTTGATCCGGAATATGATGGTGCACAGGATTATGATATGCTCTTAAGATGCAGTGAGCAGGCAGAAAATATTGTGCATATTCCAAAGATCCTCTGTCATTCCATGAAAGCAGAGAACCTGATCACAGAAGAACAGGAGAAGAAAAACTGGGAAGCAGGCAGAAAGGCACTGGAGGAGCATTACCGCAGGGCGGAGGTTTCTGCAACAGCGGAACTTGCAGACAAGAAGGGATGGTACAGAAGCCATCTGACTATTTCCGGCGAACCGATGATTTCTGTGATCATTCCAAGTAAAGATCACATTAATGATCTGGAACTGTGTATTTCATCCATAGAAGAGAAGACAACATGGAAGAATTACGAGATCATTATTGTTGAGAACAACAGTGTGGAAAAAGAAACCTTCGTATACTATGAGACACTGAAAAACAGATACCCAAATGTAAGGATCCTTACATGGAAAAAAGAATTCAATTATTCTGCGATCAATAACTTTGCAGTAAGAGAGGCGCAGGGAGAATATCTGCTGTTTCTTAACAATGATGTGGAAATCATTACAGAGAACTGGCTTGAAGAAATGCTTCAGCTTTGTCAGCAAAAAAAGACGTGGGAATGGTCGGTGCGAAACTGTATTATCCGGATGATACCATTCAGCATGCAGGAGTGGTAGTTGGTCTTGGTGGAGTTGCTGCCCATGTATTATGTAAACTTCCCCGGGATGCGGAAGGATATATGGGACGTCTGCGCTGTGTGCAGGAGATAAGTGCAGTCACTGCCGCCTGCATGATGGTAAAGACTTCTGTTTTTTAAAGCAGTTAGAGGATTTGACGAGGAGCTGAAGGTTGCATTTAATGATATTGACCTCTGTATGAAAGTGAGAAAATATGGAGTGAAAATTATATTCACACCGTATGCAGAACTGTATCATTATGAATCCAAATCCAGAGGATGGAAGATACACCGGAGAAACAGCTGCGTTTTTCCAGAGAAGTAAACTGTTTCCGGAGAAAATGGGAAAGAGAGCTCCTGAAAGGAGATCCCTATTATAATCCCAATCTGACATTAAACAACACAGACTGTTCTCTGAGAAAACAGGAGAAGAACGGAGATTAACATGCCTAAGGAAATATTTGAAGTAGTAAGAGAAAGATTTCATTTATCAGACAGGACACAGTATATTGTGCAGGGACACTGGCCGAAAGATGCGGTGATGGAGGCATATCTGGATCAGCACAAACTGAAGGTGTCTGTGAAAGAAAATGAAAATGTAAGTGCACTGGAACGTTTTAAAGATCCGGAGAAAATGCAGGGAATACAGATTACGGCAACTGTTCAGATACCGGAAAATCTGGAGGGGTATCATAAGCTTGTGATCTATGAGAAGTTTTCGGATAAAAAACATGTCTGGTTTTCCATCACTGCCGGTGAACTGGATAAAAAAAAGAGATAAACCGCAGGTATATTTTGAAGAAGAGAGTGCAGAACAGGGAACTGTACGAATCAGAGGGTGGGCCATTGCACCGAAGCCTGTGACTGTCCGTATCTTTGATGCGGATAAAAAGCCGGTTGCCGCTGAAATCCAGAGAACAGACAGGGTGGATGTCAACCAGCTGTTTGAAGAAGCACAGGATCCGGGAAAGACAGGATTCTTCTCTGAGATCACCAACGTTTCGGGAAAATGCCTGTATGTAGTGTTTTATGCAGGCGAGAAGAAAACTGTACATGTGGTTCCTCTGAGAAAAGCTGATATTCTGGCAAAGAAATTAGACAAATATGTAGAAAAAGGAATCCGCTACTGGAAATCTCAGGGTGCGGCGGCTCTTGCTGAGAAGGTAGTGACAAAGGTTAAAAATGTACGTCAGGGACCGCCATCCTATCAGAAATGGATCAGACATCATCTGCCGGACAGGAACGAACTGGAGAAACAGAAGAAAACATCCTTTGGATACAGACCCAAGATTTCTTTTGTAGTACCGCTGTATAAGACACCGGAGAAATATCTCAGAAGACTGACAGAATCATTTCAGGAACAGACTTATTCAAACTGGGAACTTTGTTTCTCTGACGGAAGCGGCGCACAGTCACCGTTGACGGAATTGTTAAAAGAACTGACAGCGAAGGATAACAGAATTAAATACGTTTCTCATGAGGAGCCGCTTCAGATTTCAGAGAATACCAACAGTGCCATTGAAATTGCAACAGGTGATTTCATTGCCTTTGCAGACCATGATGATGAGCTGACGCCGAATGCATTATTTGAATGTGTGAAAGCAATAAATGAGAAACCGCAGACACTGGTGATCTACACAGATGAAGATAAGATGTCTATGGATGGACATAAATTCTTTCAGCCGCATTTTAAACCGGACTATAATCCGGATTTGCTGTGTACGGTCAATTATATCTGCCATCTGTTTTGTGGTATCACGAAAAAGTAATTGAAAAAGTTGGCGGGCTGCGAAGTGAGTTTGACGGTGCACAGGATTATGATTTTGTGTTACGCTGTGTGGAAGCAGTAAAGGATGAAGAAATCTGTCATATTCCAAAAATCCTGTATCACTGGCGTTGCATGAGGACTCCACAGCAGAGAATCCCGAGAGCAAGCTTTATGCCTTTGAAGCCGGAAGACGTGCAGTACAGGCTCACTATGAGAGAACAGGAATCCACGCAGAGGTTTTTAAGGGTGAATATCTGGGGCTGTACAGAACGAAGTTTATCAGAGATCATGATCCGCTGATTTCTATTATTATTCCGAATAAAGACCATATTGATGATCTGAAGAGATGTATGGAATCCATTGAACAGAAATCTACGTACAAAAATTATGAGTACATTATTGTAGAGAATAACAGTACAGATTCTGCTACTTTTGAATATTACAAAAAACTGGAGGCAGAGAATCCGAAGGTTCGCATGGTATACTGGGACGGAGTCTTTAACTATTCTGCCATTAATAATTATGGTGCATCTTTTGCAAAGGGTGAGTATCTGCTTCTGCTTAACAATGATACAGAGATCATTAATCCGGACTGTCTGGAAGAACTCCTGGGTTATTGCATGCGTAAAGATGTAGGCGCAGTGGGTGCAAGACTTTATTATGAGGATGATACGATCCAGCATGCAGGTGTTGTGATCGGTTTTGGCGGAATTGCAGGACACTGTTTTGTCCAGCAGAAGAGAGGTACCACCGGATATTGTCACAGAATTATCTGTGCACAGGATTACAGTGCGGTTACAGCTGCCTGCATGATGGTGAAGAAATCTGCATTTGATGCAGTGGGAGGACTTTCAGAGGAACTGGCTGTTGCATTTAATGATATTGATTTCTGCATGAAGCTGAGAAAGGCGGAATATCTGATCGTGTATAATCCATATGCGGAATTATACCATTATGAATCCAAATCCAGAGGCCTTGAGGATACTCCGGAAAAAAGTGGCACGATTTAACAAAGAAATTGCCACCTTTGAGAAAAAAAATGGCCGGAGATCCTGGAGAACGGAGATCCTTATTATAACCCCAATCTCACTCTGAAGAGCCAGGACTTTTCTCTGAAAAGAATCTGAAGATGAAATTGCTATAAAATGAATGTGAAAGAAGATATGTTAAAGAAAAAGAAAGAGATCAATGAAAAAACAGAAATTTTCATTTTTGTATTTCTGGCGTTTATCCTGCTGACAACCTGGGCGATGACACAGCCTTTTAATTCAGGGCCGGATGAACAGATGAGATATTATGTTGCAGATTACATTTATAAACATCATGGAGCTCTTCCGGGGGGAGATGATCCGGCTGTCAGGAATAAAGTGTGGGGAATTTCCTATGCATATTATCCGGTTGTATCTTATATGGTGTCTGCATTATTTATGAGAATATCCCGGCTTTTTGCAGATCCGGGATACTCCATGTTCAAAATTGCACGTATGGCAGATGTACTGTTTGTCACAGGTGCAGTGTATTTTGTTGTAAAAGCTTCGGGCAAACTGTTTCCGAAAGAAAAATATTCCAGAGAAGTTAGATGGCTGTTTGCAGCACTGGCAGGATTTATGCCGCAGGCAATCTTTGTGGGAACTTTATGTGAATACAGACTCACTGGCACTGCTGGCAGCAGCCATGATTCTGTATGCATGGGCCTCTTATCTGAGAGAAGACTGGACATGGAAAAACTGTATACTCCTTGCAGTGGGAATGGCCGTATGTGCATTGTCTTATTATAATGCATACGGTTGGATACTCTGCAGTTTTTTCTTCTTCTGTTTTACGGTATTACTCTGCAGAGAAGAAGCTTTTTCACAGAGAGTTCGTTTCCTTTTCAGCAGAGGAGCAGTGATCGCAGCAGTTACTTTAGTTCTCTGCGGCTGGTGGTTCATCCGTAACGCAGTTTTGTATAACGGAGATTTCCTGGGAAGGAAATCCTGTGCGGAATGTGCGGAAAATATGCTCAGAAGGATTACAGACCTTCACTGTATCCGACGCTGCAAAGCTGGGATGGAACTGGAAAGATATTATCCTTTATCAGGATCCCGGCTGGTATCATAACTGGATTCTGACAGTGTGTGTAAGTTTCATCGGTACTTTTTGGACAGATGGAAATTTTATATGCCATATACGGTCAGCAAACTGTATATGCTGTTCTTTGCTGTTGGAATCATCAGTGTATTTTTTGTAAAAGAGACATTTTGATCTGAGAAAAAAAAATGTATGTTGCACAGCGGAAAGCAGTTGGAAATGACAGATGGAAGATCAAAACAAAGGTGATATCCCGAGAGTGGAATAAAGAAGGTATTTTCCATTTGATGATGGTATTTCTGATTATGATTCCGGTATTTCTGTTTCTGTATTATGTTTATTACAGTGATAATCAGCCACAGGGAAGATATCTTATGCCTGCGTTATATCCTCTGATGTACTTTGTTACGCTGGGCTGGAATAATATTCTGACAAAAACAGTGAAAAATGAAAAGGTGCGGAGTTTGATATACAGAGTACTGACTGTACTGCTGGTGATTTCGCCATTTGCCTGCTGGGCATTTTTAATCTTGCCTTAAAAGAAATAAAGGGACTGCCGCATGAAAAGCTCTTGCGGAAGTCCCTTAAATTTATCTATTTTATCTATCAAAGAAATGGTTACTGTCTGGTATTCAGAAGTAGACTTCAGGATTTGATCACTTTGATCATCAGGAACAGGAAAAACAGCAGGAATGCTGCCCCGATCGCCCCGATGATATAATAAGGAGCAGTTGTATGGGAAGCAGAATATGCCTGTGCTGCCTCCATATTCTTCTGACCGGTTACTGCGGCATCATTTGTCTGCTGCTCTGCGTCTTCCAGAATCGCAGTTCCTACAGGAGTTCCTCCAAAGTAATACTGGCGTGTGATCTGTCCGTCAGAAGAAGTATCTTCTGTGGTCAGATTATCTTCTGTGGCACCGTTTGGTGCAATGACTGTACCACCGGAAAGACGGTTAAAATCATCGTCTGCGATGGTAAGGGGTGCAAAATTGTCAAAACCATAATTGAGAAGCGCGATCGCTTCATCATCGGTAACACCGGATGCGCCATTTAATACAATGCATACCAGCTTCATGTTATTTTTGGAAGCTTCACATACCAGGGTACTTCCGGAAGCTTCTGTGTACCCTTCCTTACCGCCGATACAGGGTTTATAATAACCGTCGCTGGTGCTGTTTATCATGGTAAAATTGTTTGTAAGTACACGTTCACCGCCGGAAACATTTTGTTGCCGGAAGTGTATAGGAAGTAGTTGCTGCAATAGTGCGGAAAGTGTCATTTGCCATAGCTGCTTCCATGATCAGAGCCATATCATGGGCGGTGATATGCTGGTTCTCATCAGGAAGACCGGTAGGATTGGTAAAGACAGTATTGGTGCAGCCAAGTTCCTGTGCCCGGGTATTCATTATCTGTACAAAAGCATCCACAGAACCTCCCACATGTTCAGCTACCTGCAGTGCGATATCATTGGCAGAGGCAACCATGATGGCATATAAACATTGTTCCATGGTGAAAACCTCATCTAACTGTGAGGAAATATTGGCTCCTCCGTCAGTAACACCGGAAACACCGGTTGCAGTCATGGTTACCTGTTCATCCAGACTGCTGTTCTCAAGAGCAACCAGGCAGGTCATGATCTTGACTGCGCTTGCAGGGTAAAGGGGCTGATCTGCATTTTTGGAATACAGGACTGTGTTAGTGGAAGTTTCCATTACAATTGCTGCGGCAGACGAAATATCGGAAGCCTGGGGCCATCCGTCGATACCGTTGGTGACTACGACAGACGGATCTGCTGTCTGTGCGGCGGCGTCTGTATTCTGAGCTGTTTCTTCAGCAGCAGATACCGGAAACTGTGAAAACATGGTGACAGCACCAAGTCCCAGAGCCAGCAGGGCTGCAGTGATTCTTTTTCTTTATCATCATGGTATATAATACTCCTGTACATAAAAAATGTTGAAAGTAACTGTTCATTGTATGTGAACAGTTACATAAAACGATAACATAAAAACAATAACAGTATAACACATTTCTCTCCTTTCTTGCAAAAAATATCATACAATGTTAAAAATAAAAAATCATAGTAAAAATCGAGGTTATCATATGAGTAAAAAACCATCTGCAGGAGGAAAAATCCAGTGGACGAAAAATGTTCAGGAAGCTTTCCCCCTATACGATCCGGAAAGGGTTCCGCTACATGAAGCATTATGGACTAAAGGAATTCTGGATCAGGCTGCATGAACGTTTTGAACCGGAAGAAGTACCATATGGTCCATGGTACCGGGCTTACATTCCGACGGAGGAAACACTGGAAACACAGAGGAAACAGAAATTTGATTATTCACCGCTAATCAGCATTGCAGTTCCGGCTTATCAGACACCTGTAGAATTTTTGAGACAGATGATAGAATCACTGATCGTTCAGACTTATTCAAACTGGGAGCTGTGTATCGTAAATGCAAGTCCTGACAATGAGGAGATGCAGAAAGTACTGGCAGAATATTCAGCCGGAGATTCCCGGGTAAGATTCTGCAATCTCAAAGAGAACCTTGGCATTGCAGAGAACACAAACCGCGCGTTTGCAATGACAAAAAGGTGAATTTGTGGGGCTTCTTGACCATGATGACCTGCTGGCACCCAATGCATTATATGAGATCGTGAAAATACTGCAGGATCATCCGCAGGCAGATGCGCTTTATACAGACGAGGATAAGGTTACAACAGAACTGGACGAGCATTTTCAGCCACATCTGAAACCGGATTTTAATCTGGATCTCCTGCGTTCCAATAATTATATCTGCCACTTTTTTGTAGTGCGAAAGAGTATTGTAGAAAAGGCCGGAGGTTTCCGAAAAGAATTCGACGGAGCTCAGGATTACGATTTTATCTTCCGCTGTACGGAGAATGCCGGAGAGGTTTTACATGTTCCGGAAATCCTGTATCACTGGAGAACACACAAAGCCTCCACTGCAGATAATCCTGCCAGTAAAATGTACGCATTTGAAGCCGGCAAGAGAGCAATAGAAGCTCATCTTGAGAGAACAGGTACAGAAGGCGAGGTAAGCCATACACAGGATCTGGGCTTTTACCGGGTGAAATATCCGGTGCAGGGAAAACCTCTGGTGTCTGTTATCATACCAAACAAAGACGAGAAAGAGACTCTTCAGACCTGTCTGGAAATGCTGGAGAAGAATACCGGTTATCAGAATTTTGAAATCATAATCGTGGAGAATAACAGTACCACTGATGAGATTTTCCGATATTATAAAGAGCTTTCCGGAAACCGGAAGATCCATCTTTTGAGATGGGGAAAAGAATTTAATTATTCTGCCATCAATAACTTTGCTGCGGCACATGCAAAGGGAGAATATCTGCTTTTCCTGAATAATGATGTAAAATCCATCAATCCGGACTGGCTGGAAGAAATGCTTGGAGTGTGTCAGCGTCCGGAAGTGGGCGGTGTCGGAGCAAAGCTCATTTATCCGGATAATACAATCCAGCATGCAGGATGTGTGATCGGAATGGGCGGTATTGCGGGGCATATGTTCGTAGATATGCCTGCGGACCATACCGGCTATCTGCATAAGGCATCCCTTCTTCAGGATATGAGTGCAGTGACTGCCGCCTGTCTGTTGATGAAGAAAGAGGTTTTTGAGCAGGCAGGAGGATTTACAGAAGAACTGGCTGTGGCATTTAATGATGTGGATCTTTGCCTGAAAGTAAGAAAAAACGGCTATCTGATCGTATATGATCCCTATGCGAAGCTTATCATATGGAATCAAGACCAGAGGAGCTGAAGACAGCAGGAGAAAGTGCGCCGTTTTCAGACGGAGATTGAATATATGCGATGTCACTGGATAGACATTCTCAAAAACGGAGATCCCTGTTATAACAAAAACCTGTCTCTTACCAAATGGAATTATTCTCTGAAGCCAATCCCGGGAATGGAGACAGAAGCAGGACAGAAAAAAGAGAAGACAGGGAGGAAATCATGCAGGAAGTATCAGTGATCATTCCGAATTTTAATGGGATGGCTTATCTGGATGGCGTACTTGCAGGTCTGGAGTGTCAGACTGTAAGCAATTTTGATGTAATTCTTGTGGATAATGGATCCAATGACGGAAGCTGTGCTTTTGTTGCTGCAAGGTATCCATGGGTCCATCTGATCGAACTGCCGGAGAATTTCGGATTCTGTAAAGCGGTCAATGAAGGGATCAGAGCATCACGCTCACCTTATGTACTGCTTTTAAACAATGATATTGAAGTAACGGAGAATTTTATAGAAGAAATGCTGTCAGCCATCAAAAGGCATCCCAAAGCTTTCTCCTGTGCTGCCAGAATGATTCAGTTTCATGACAGGGACAGGCTGGATGATGCAGGAAACTATTACTGCGCGCTTGGATGGGCTTATGCAAGAGGTAAGGGGAAAGATATCCATACCTATGAAAAGGAAGAGAAGATTTTTGCTTCCTGCGCAGGAGCTGCTATTTACAGAAAGAAGATCTTTGATGAACTGGGATATTTTGACGAAGAACATTTTGCATATCTGGAGGACATGGACGTGGGATACCGGGCCAGAATCTACGGATATGAAAACTGGTATGCACCTGATGCCATGGTATACCATGTGGGAAGCGGTACCAGCGGATCCAGATATAATCAGTTCAAGATCCGGTATTCTTCCAGAAATAATATTTATCTGATATACAAAAATATGCCGGTGTTACAGATTATTATCAATCTTCCGTTTCTTTGTTGCAGGATTTGGAATCAAAATTCTGTTTTTTAACGCTGAAAGGATTCGGAAGAGAGTATATTGCGGGAATTAAG
>ENA-OQAX01000094-OQAX01000094.1-human-gut-metagenome-genome-assembly--contig:-NODE-94-length-17940-cov-5.862123_pt1 | contig 17940 bp, 26 predicted proteins | sample MGYA00242741_ERZ504539 | MGnify/ENA primary metagenome ERZ504539 (study PRJEB26092, sample SAMD00036277) | human gut metagenome | host: Homo sapiens | study: EMG produced TPA metagenomics assembly of... | reverse complement strand
GAATGGACATTTTAATATTTTAAAAAAAAGAGAAAGTAACTGTTATTAAAAGAAATTTACAGTTTGTTGCTTTCTGCAAAATTGAAAATTTGCATTTGAAAATGACAAAATCTGCTGACAAATATTTGCAGGGTATAAAACAGAAAACGGCAATTTAAGCAACCCCAAAAGACTGCTTAAATGCGTTTTCTATACTTGTTAAGATTGCTTTTTCTTGTCGCGTATCAGGTTCTTTCCAGTGCGTCGCTGTGCATTTGGTATGTACTCCAAGAGGTCCGATATGGAGCAGTCCAACGCTTCACATATAAGATCCAGCTGCTCAAAGCTCACACGCTCCGCAAACTCATTATAGAGATGGCTGATCGTTGTGGGCCGTATACCAGTCTCTTCGGCCAACCTTGCTTGCGTCCAACGCCTGTCTCCGAGGATACGCGACAAATGATTTTTGATCATCGAATCGCCCCTTACGCACAAGTGTAGCGCAAGGGGCTTTGTGGCGTCTCGCTTTTGTCGGAAAATAACGCCAGGGGTTATAAATAGTTACAAACCAGTAACTCTTTGTACTCGGTCGGCCCCGCCGCTGGCAACTGATTGAGCCTTGTGAGAGGTTCGATCTGGCAATCTCCATACAGATCATGGACCAACGGACAATCATTGTAAGACAGCAGAAAGCGGCCTTTGATGTTGTGGAGCACATTGGCCAGTCTGACGTGATCATCCGTGGTAAATGGCGCCCGGTAATAGGATTCCGTGCCGATATATGGAGGATCACAGTAAAACAGTGCATCCGGGCGGTCGTAAGTATGGATCAAGTGTTCGAAGTCCAAATTCTCAATGATAACCTTCCGCAGCCTCTCCTGCACTGCTGAAAAAGATGCAGAAATGTTGCTTGCTATCTTTGGTGCCGTTGCGAAGGTCTTCCGGTCAGAACCAAACGAAATCTTGATCAGATACAGGCTGCGGGCCGCACGTTGGATGTCTGTCATTCCTCGAATATGTTCTTGTGCGGCATAGTCGAAGAAGACCTCCCGCGAATCAGGCAGCCCATCCAGCTCTTTTTGAAGGGCTTCCGGATGGTATTTGACGCAGCGGTAAATATTGATCAGTTCACCGTCAGCATCATTGAATACCTCCATTTGGCCGGGCACCGGATCACGGCCAAAGAGCACCCATCCGGCTCCGCCGAAAACCTCAATATAACGACCAACCTTATCCGGAAAACGGTTTAGAATTGCGTTGCGCAGGGCGCTTTTTCCGCCAATCCAGCCGAGAAAACTTTGCATAAGATCATCCTTTCTAAGGGGCGAAAGATGATCTTATCAGGGGTCACTTTTCCATCTGCGTACCGAAATAGAAGGCGACAACCATGGTCACCACAGTCATCACCGTGTCGGGCTGAAACTTGCCGGTCAGCGCCATGGCAGCAAAAACGCCAATGACCACCATGGTGACAATCGTTTTGACCTTGATCAGCGCCGCAAGGTTCTTCCAGAAATCGTTCACACAACCACCTCCTTCCCGTGGATGATTTTGAGATCATACTCAGATGCCACTACATGCTCCACCCGGCAGCCGCGGGCGTCCCGCCAGCCCGGCGCAAAAATCACCGCGTCGGCGTCCGCCATCTTTTCGAGCGCCCGGGGCAAGCAGCTGCAGCGGCGGCTTGTCCAGGTGTTGGAAGTAGGTGTCCAGCACCTCCACATCATCGGTACGCAGCGCCACAGCCGCGTCGGCGATCAGCGCCTTGCGCTCGGCCATGATCGCGTCATACTCCCTGCCGCGCATCGGCTGGGAGATAAACAATTTTTTCACCGTATCACCCCACCATATTCGGCCTTGTACAGCCCTGCTTCAATCAGCTGCAGCTCTGCGCACTTGCGCATAATGTACCAGGCATCGCCGCTGGATACCGGCCCAACGTCCAGCATCCACTGGTTGCCATCTGCACAGGTTTCGCGGTATAGGCCCGCCGCGATCAGTCCCAGGCCATCGCACAGGGCGCGGATGGTTGCGCGGTCGCCGCTGGAGATACGGCCAATGGTAATCCGCTGCTTGTCCAGCTTGTTTGGGGTGGTATCCTCCGGTGTGGGCGCGGTGTGGCCCTGCAGGCCCGCCTGGATCATCAGCTGCTCATAGTCCTTATAGACCCGGTTGCAGTCCAGGCTGGTGCCGTAGCCGGGGATGCCCAGCGCGTTGCGGCTGGAATACTGCCAGATGCCATACGGCAGGGGGCAGGTGCATGTACTGCTGTACTGGGCTACCCAGATATCATATTTGGACAGCGCCTTGTAGTCCAAGCGGTTGCGGATAAAATTGCAGCTGGCATACAGGATGCCGTAATACCCTGCGGCCTCAATCTCCGACAAAAAGGCCTGTACAAGTGCCGTGCGCTGCGCGTTGGTCAGGCGCAGGATGCACGGCTCGTACTCGATGTCATACGCCACTGGCAGGCACAGGTGCTTGCCCTTGATCGCGGCCAGGCAGCAGCGGGCCTCCTGGCGGGCTTCCGCCGGGGTACTGGCGTAGCTGTACCAGTACACGCCGTACTGGATGCCCAGCCGGGCACACTCAGCCGCGTTGCGCTCAAACTGGGGGTCTTTCTGGCTGCTGTAACGGCCATACCCGGCGCGCAGCATGGCATGGCGGATGCCCTTGTCATACGCCGCCTGCCAGTTGAATTTGCCCTGATGTTTTGACACGTCGATTGCATAATTCATGTATTCCACTTCCTTCATATTGTGCGCTACGCTGCTGTAGCTGCCCAATTTTTACCGCGCTGCTGGCCGTGCTGAAATCAGCATCCAGCCAGTTCAGCGGGTTGGTGCGCTGGCCTTTCCAGCGCACTTCAAAATGCGGGTGTGCTCCATAGCAGTTGCCAGTATCGCCGCTGTAGCCGATCAGCTGGCCCTCGTATACCGTCTCCCCCTGGGCCACGCAGAGTTTGCTCAAATGGGCGTACAGCGTCTCCAGCCGGCCGCCGCGGTAATCCGCATGGCGCAGCTTGATCATGTTGCCGTAACTGTTGGTATCCCCCTGGGTGCGCTTGCCGTTCCAGCGGTAGGCCGTCTCCACCGTGCCACCCTCTGCGGCATATACCGGCGTGCCCACCGCCGCGCGGAAATCCAGCGCCCGGTGCAGGCTGCCGTCATTGTAGAGCCAGCCTGCGGTAATAATGTGCTGGGCCAGGGGCCACCTAAAACATACTTCTCCATTTTTCAGCCGCATCTTTATCCTCCTTATTTTGTCCTCTTCCACATATTTACCGCCAGATAGGGCGGCATGTTGTTGTGGGCTTCCCCGGAACCGCCGGAGGCGACTGTTACGGTTTTGGATTCCCAGTTCGGAATACCCCAGCCGCCTGATTGCGTTTGAACATACGCATCCGCAGAGTTTCCGGTTTTGGAGCGTATTACGTTGCTTCCGTTCGTCACAGACAACGAATAATTCGGTAGCTCGCTTTGTGTAAGTTTATGGGTAAATTCACCCCCTGTACCACCTGCGGGATAACTACTAGAAGCGCCAAGCAAAAAGCGTTCAGAAATTCTTTCCCAAGTACCGCCAAACAAAGTCGCCGGGCTTGTATTGCTTACGGTTATGTAAATGCTGCCAATCGGCCAGGCTGCAAGTTTTGCTTCTGCGATGGCCTTCTTCACCGCCGCCGGTGTTGCCGCAATACCATCATTGGTCGAACTTGTTGAACTGGTCGAATCACTTAATTTCACACCACCCAGGGTTGAACTGGTAGCGGCAGGATAGGTACTGGAGGAGGCCGGTGTCATATAGATCTGGTTGCTGTGCAGCGTTCCTTCACGCTTAGCATTATCATACTGGGCTTGCGACAGGTAGTTGATCACCAGGCTGTCCAGCTTTGTATCAGTTGCCATAATCATATACCTCTCGTTACAATCGCGCTGATCGCCGTCAGTCCACTCGGCAGCCCAGTCAGTTTTCCGTTGCTGATGCTTAGGCTCAGACTGGTGCTGCTTGGGCCGCCGTACATGGCGCTCTTGTAGTACTTGTCGCCCGCAAACGCGATCAGGCTCGTAGTCTGCTGGCCCCAGCCGCCGGAACTGGTCATGGTGCCGTATCCCCAAATCTTGATTGCCCCGTCAGTACGCCTAAAACTAACGCTGGGGTTGGTGTCCGTAATGGCATAAGCCTCCACATTGTTATTGCCACTGCCGCCGGAACTCCCGCCGCCGGTATAAGTACCTGTCACACCAAAAATGCTCACACCGCTCTTAATGTTCCCGGCCACCAGGTTTGCATCGCCCTTGATTGTTTGTGTCCCGCTCAGGTATTGCCCAGATGCAATGCTCTGGTTGGTTGTCTTCGGGATGTAAGTTGCTGCGCTTTTTTTGGTCACATCACTGCCAATATAAGTGCTCGATATCGCATTCACGGTCACTTTGCTCAGTCCGTCATATCCGCTGTCCGGGCTTACCGTCTGGGTGCTCTCGCTGGGCGTAACCGTTTTGGTCTGCAAGTTTGGCGTGTTTCCGCCACTGCTGCTCCCGGCATAACTGCCTGTCACATTAAAAATCTTTACACCGCTCTTAATATTGGCCGCAGTCAAATTGCTGTCACCCTTAATCGTCTGGGTTCCATTCAAATACTGGCCGGATGCAATGCTCTGGTCACTCGTTCCCGGCGTATAAGTGGCGGCGCTTTTCTTGGTTACGCTGCTACCGATATACGTGTTCGATATGGCTTCCACCGTGACGGAACTTAAAGCGTCGTAACTGCTGTCAGGATTTACGGTTTGGGTATTCTCACTTGGGGTAACTGTTTTGCTCTGCAATTTTACGCCGCTGGAACCACCACTCACAAAGCCGCCCTGCATGTCAACGGCATTGCTGCCTAAATACACACCCATGCAACTGTCACCACCTTCTGAGCGTAACGTTTGTCGCGCCAACGCTGGCTGCCGTTATGTCAATGGTTTTTGCGCTGCTGCCGTCCCATGCGCCCTGACTGGTTCCGTTCAGTTTGATGGTCAGTCTGTTATTTAGTTTTTCGGCGCTCGTTGCGGAGCCGCCTGCGTTGCTGGAACCGGCATAGTTTGTGGTTCCGGTGACTTTGTCCCCTGTGGCACTGTGGGCGATTACCCCTTTCGGCAGGTCGGCAGCCTGCACCGTATCACCGGTCAGGTCGAGGACAACTGCATCATTGATAATAACCTTATTTACGGCCATATCAGCCTCCGATCGTCAATGTCTGGCCACCAGCCGCATTATCAACGTATGTGGCCGGGATCGCCTGCACAGTAACTTGGGACAGGCAGTTATACGCTTTGTCGGGCAGCACAACCTGCTGCTCAAAGGTCGGCGTAACGCTCTTGGCCTGCGGCTTCATACCTTCGCTGCCGCTCATAGAGCCTTTCACGCCCAGGACCGTAACGCCCTCGCGGATATTTGTGGGCACCAGCTTGGCCTGTTCGGTCGCTGCGATAGTCACTCCGCCCGCGCCATCATGAAAGCCCATGGGAATGGTGTACTTACCAGAAACGGTGCTGATTTCACCGTTGACTTCGCCGTTGTTGGGCATTGTGCCGGTCATTTTAGCGCCACGCGCGTAGAATGTTTTCCCGTTCAAAACCTCCGCCACAGCTGCGGTAGCATCGCTGGTATCCGCGTCTTTCGTGCTGGTACCGGTAATAGGGGCGCCGGACTTGTCGTGCGCTGTGATACCTTTTGCGAGCTTGTCCGGGGTAATGGTATCGGCAGTCAGGTCAAGCTTCGTTTCCTTGCCGATAACAACCTTGTTTACGTATTTATTGGGCATTGTAGTACTCCTCTCCTATAATCAGTGTGTAACCGTTGGAATCGTTGGTTACCTCGTACTGAGGTATCTTTTTGATTGTTATGTTCTGCTGCAATAGCCGCTTTGCGGTAGGCAGGGTCTGTGCCGAGAGCAACGGCGTGATGTCATATGGCCCTGCATACTCCGGCGCGCTAACCACTGCGGTGCCTGTAATGCGCACCGATACGGCGCTCTGTTGGGCCACTCGCACCTGGATCATGCACCATCAACCTCCTGGAATAAGGTCGGGCTCATTTTGAGCGCCAGAATCTCCGTCTGCGGCTGGTCAGTGCTATCCCGTAACGTGATGCGGGTGTCCATGTACAATGTTTCGCCGCCCAGGAATTTGTACGTTTCTTCCCGCGTCCAGGGGATAAGGATGATGTTCTGTCCTTCCTGCCGGGTGCAGTCATCCGGCCAGACGTTGGATTTGATGGCCGGGAAACCATTATAATTTTTTTGCTTAAATACAAATTCGATCCGGCTTATCTCGTCCAGGCTCATGCCGATTTCCACGGGCAGCACAAATTGCGTTCCCTGTTTCATTCGTTTTTCTCCTGGTTCGGCTGGTTCGCCGCTGCCATTTCCTCTGCCGCCATGTTCTCACGCACGGCGTTCAAAACGTTCTCCAAAATCAACTCTGTGACGGCAAACGGCAGCGTTGCTTCGTTAATTGCGGCAATAACTTTGCGTTTGCATTCTTTAATGCGTTTGTTGTCAGTCATGGGGCATCCTCCTTACAGCCGCGCATTTACAGCGTCTTTCAAGGTTTTGATAGCGGCAAGAAGCTCCTCATCCAGAGCCACGAAGGAGGCCCTGTTGTTCTGGCTGGTGATATTGCCGCTGTCGTCCAGTTCCATGTAGGTGTAGCTCACTCGCTCGCCCTCGGCAGTCGTCACAACTGCCACGCCGGATAATTTCTTCATGCTAATTCCTCCGATTCATCCAATAAAATGTCTGCGATTTCATCTGCGCCGGTGTCCATAGTCAACAGGTCGTCTGCGGCGGTGGTGCTTTCATCCTGCGCACGGGCGGCGGTGCTGGCGGCCAGCTCAATGCCTGCCGGATCACCGGCAGGGTAGCTGCTGTCACTGCGGTCGGCATAGCTGCCCTCATAGCCGCGCTGGGCGGCTATGCAGAGCCACACAAACTGCTGCTTGGTGCGCCGTGTATAATGGCGTACTGGCCGCAGTTTTCGGCCCAAATGTGCCCGGTACCATCGCAATCCGTCAGCAGCCAGGCGGGCTGCCCATATTGGGCGATGGTCTCCGCATAGCGCGGGTCAAGGGCAATCAGGCACCAGCCTTCGAGGCCGCACTGGCCCTTGCCCCAGTCCGCAAAGGTTGGCAGCGGCGTCTCAAATGCGGCCATTTTCAGCGCGCCGAAGCTGGTAGGCACCACGCGGGATTTGCTGCCCCAAACGTCCAGATTGTGTACATTCAGCTTGCCGGAGACACCCACCCGGGTCGTGTTAAAATCGGCGTCGCTGTCATCGCTGCGGTTGTAGGTGATCTGCATCCCAACGTAAGATGCCGGGTTGAGGCCGTCAACCCAGCCGTACTTGGCGTACTTGCTGCATGCCCCAATGTAGGAGCTGCCAGCCTCAGAGTACAGCACGCCGGTCAGGCCGATGCTGCCGGTGTTGATGGTGGCATACCATGCGACGTGCCGGTTGTCCAAAAATACACGCTCACCGGCCTCGGTGCCCATACGTATCCACGCGTTGTCCAGGTCGTACACGGTGGTGTAGTTGAGGTTATGCAGCTGCCCGGTCGTGATATTGCCGCCGTTGATGATGGTCTTGTCCTGGTTCCATGTGCTGAGGTCGGAAAATGTCACCACGCCGGACAGGCTGATCTGTGCGCTGGTGATCTCTGTTCCGCCTGCCGTCAGCTTGATGGTGCTGCTGGTTCCGCTTGTGCTGGCCGTCAGCTTAATTTCGCTCACCGTCTGTTTGATCGCGGTCTTGGTCTCGCTGGTGGTCAGATAGTCGCCGGTGCTGGCCGTCCATGCGGTGGGTGCGTTGCCCATCTGCACCATGGGGTGCATGATGGTCAGATCGTTGGTAACGGTGGCGAGGTCATTTGCAGTGCTGACGAACAGACCGTCTGCATAGCCGTCAGCGGTCGCCGTAAAGGCTGCCCAGCGCAGCTTCCAGCCGTTGTCCAGCTCAATGTCCTGCTGGGCCTGCTTGAACGCGGAGCCGTAATAACTTTTTGCGCCGCTGCTGCTCTTGGTCTCGAACTGCAAAAACAGGCTGTCCGTGCCGGAGTTGAGCTTGTACAGTACGCTGGCGCAATAGGTCATGCCCTTGGCAATCACCAGCGTTTTGTCCGCGCCAAAGTGGAAGCGAGTGTTCTGCGCCCTATTGGTCACTCGGACGGATTCACCACTGATCGTGTATGTTCCTTTTTTGCTCAGGTCATTGCCGCCTGCATCCAGGGTCGCATTGTTCCAGTCGTCGGTGCCCACAATAATATTGTTGCCGCCGGTGATCCGCTGCGTTACCGTCTGGGTAATGCTGTCGGCTTTCTGGTCGATCGCGGATACTGATTCTTTAACGGTTTTGAATTCCCGCTTTGTGCTGTCCAGGTCGTTGGAAATGGTTGTGGTGGTTTCTTTCAGGCTGCGGACTTCCGTTTTGATTTCATCCGCCGATTGGGAGATCAGGCTTTTGGCGCTTTTCTCTGTTATGTAGTCCCCGCTGCTAGCTGTCCACGCGGTCGGCGCATTGCCGTATTGCAGCATGGGGTGCAACAGTTCAAACTTGTTGGTGTAGTTGCCTGTTCCTGCGTGGGTAGAGCCGCTGCCGATATCCACCCATTTTACGATAGCGTCGCTGGATGGTGTCCACAGCCCGTACCGCAGCACCCAGCCGTTTGTCTGCTTAATTTCGATCTGGTCAGCAGCTTTGATGACCGCCCACGTATTGTTATAATTGATTTCCATGCACAGCTCATCCGTGCCGGAAACAGGCTTGTACATAACGGACAGGCACAGGGTAACGCCCGCTGACACATGTTCGTTCACCGTCTGCCAATGGAAATACCGATTGGAGTTTGCGTTTATTACGGTCGCGCTGCCGGTATCGTTGTACGTGACCGAACTGCCGCTGACCGCGTTGCCTTGCAGCTTGGCGTTCTTTAAGCTCTCACTGCCCAGGATCAGGTTGCCGCCGCCGGTGATTTTGGTGTCTTTTTTCACCTCAGAGGAAAGCCCGTCCACCGTTGCTTTCAGGTCGGTATACTTTCCGGTCAGGTCGCTGGCCTTTACTTCCAGGCCGTCCACGCTGGTTTTGATCTCCAGCATTTTGCCGGTCAGGTTCTTGTAGCTCTGGCTGTTCACGGCGCTGGAACTTTCCCGGCTGGCGCTGCCCACGCTCTCAAAGCTGGCTTTGCCGGAGGAGATTGTGGCGCTCATCAGGTAGGTGTCGAGCTCCCGCCCGCGTGCGTCCTTAACGTGCACGATCTGCCCGCAGGCAAGGCCGGAACTGCTGGGCACCGATACTTTGCAGGGGGTGTAGGTCACGTTTTTCAGCACGTTGTACAGGTTTTGGACAACGCTTTTCAGGTTGGCTTCGGTACCGGTTGTCAGCAGCAGGTTGCCCTGCACTGCATAGGTGTTGGTGGCAGTGGTGCTGTCGGGGTAGATGACCCCCACGTCACTGTCCGACTGCCGGATCTGGACTTTCTCAATGGCTTTGACCGTGTAGTCCTCGTAGCTCAGGCTGTCAGCATAATAGGCGGTGCTGTTGCTGGCCCCGTCCGGGGTGATTTTAGCAGTGCTGTGCTTGTCTGTGTAGGTCAAGAATTGCAGCTTGCCGTCTGCATTCATGTGGGCGTAGCAGCCTGCTGCTTCCGCCGCCCAGGAGATAATCTGTCGGCAGGTCAGGTCGTCCGCGTAGAACGCCTGCACGCTGTAGCTGCCATTGATGGGCAGGCTGCTGCTGGCAAGCGCGACCCCCGCCCGCTGGCAGGCCAGCTGAACCAGCTGCCAGATAGTTTTGGGGAACTGTGCCTGATTGGCGTGCAGCCAGCCGGAGAAGTCCGCATCCAGCTTGGACATGGTGTCGTAGGCCGTGACCTTGTAGCTGTTGCGCTTGGTGCGGGTGGGCTTTTCGGCATAGAAAACACCCACCTTGGTGCGGTTCCCGGCATCGTCCTGTCGGTACAGCGTCAGGGCGTCCCCGGCAGTAATTTGCAGGCTGCCGCCCGGGTCCGCCCAGATTTCGGCTTCAATGTAGTCCGAAAACGCAGAGCCGATGGTGAACTCCTGCCCGGCGTTTACCGCAGTGTGCAGGGTGAGGCTCTTCACCGCGCTGCCGGGGGAGCCGCCCTTTAACTCGGTGCCGCTTGGGAGAGTGAGAATTGGTTGGAGCAAATATACACCTCCTTTGGTTTCAGTTAGGAGGTAGGAGTGAGGAGTTAGGAGTTCATGGTGTGCGCGTGTGCGCACGGGTTGAAAATTGGGCTGCAGTCCCGTAGGAGCGCACATTGTGCGCCCGTCGCCCTGTGGCAAATCCCATTGAGGAATATGTGGCAAAGTTTTGGAACGGTCAAGACCGTTCCCTACAGAACGAAACCTAAAGGCTGCATTAACTCCTACTTCCTACCTCCTAACTCTCAATCAGCATTCGATAATGTTAAACTTCAAATTCTTCCACTGTTTCGTCTTGGCATTGTGCCAGGCGATGCCGTATTTGCTGCAGTAGCAGGTGGTGGTTTCGGTCTCGGTGGAAGATCCGGCTTTGGGATGGGTGAACTGGAATGTGGATTTGCCTGCAAACAGCCCGATGGTGTACTTGTATTCGTCGTCAGTCAGGCAGCTGTAGACGATGGGCCAGGTGGCAACCTTTTCCCGCACCACTTCGCGGTGCATGTACCCGGCTTCGTCGCGGCCGGAATCGCTGGAATCCAGGTCGGAATAGCTCGGTTCAATGTCGCAGTCCGGTGCGTACAGGGATTTGCCATCGATCTGGAACAGATTGGTCAGGGTCACGTTACACACCTCCTGTGGCAGTCAGCTGTTTGCGCTGCCAGCGCTGTACGGCGCGGCCTACGTCCTCGTCGGTCAACTCAATGCCGTACACGGCGGAGAGAATCTCCCGCAGCACGGAAACCACGGCTTCAAAGCCCGCCATCTGGCCCGCCTGCAGGTCCTCCATGACCTCGGCCACAGCCTGCTTGATGGTGTCCAGCGGAGCTTCCACGTTGGTGCCGTGGCTCTGATCTCCCAGCACGGCGAGGAACTCCCGGTTCGCCGGAATAACCGCGCCTTGTGCCAGATAGGGAATCTGCGGCGCAGTGACGTGCCCGATGCTGAATCCCAGGCGATTGCCACCCACAACCGGCACCCAGTCCGGGATATCCACCGACAGTGAATTCAGCGCATCGATGGCGCTGTTCAGGCCGCCCACAACGGCAGAGATCATACCATTGATGAAGCCGATCAGCGAATTGACAGCACCTTTTACCGTGTTGACGATACCGTTCCAGATATCCCCGACCCGATCACTCAGACCAGTCCAAAAGGCGTCCCATGCCTGGCTCAAACCCGATTTCAAAGCGTTGAATTTATCAACGATCCCGTTCCAGAAGTTTGTCCACTCTGTTGTAACGCTCTTCCACCATTCCTGCGCACAGAAAGCCACACTGTCCCAGAAGTCGTTCCATCCGGCAACAAAATCATCCCATTTTCCGGAGAACCAGTCGCAGATGTCCTCCCAGTTAGAAACGATGACCGCAACCAAAGCGGCGAATAGCGCAACAATTGCCGCAATTAGGAGGGCAGGCCAGAGGCCGATGGTAGAAACAATAGAGGCAACAATGCTGCCCAGCCATCCTAAAATGGCAGGGATTGCGACCTCTGTGATCCACGCGCCGATGGCAGGCAGCAGCGTTCCCGTGATCCAGGCGCTCAGTGCCGGGATCAGAACCGCGGTCAGGACAAGAGGCCAGGTGTTGGCCAGCAGCTCGACAAGCTGCTGGATCAGCCCCAGCCAGTCAATGGCCGCGAACATTCCCATAATGGTCTGGCCCACCGAACTCCAGTCAGCCTGAGAAAGGGCGGTATTGATGGCCGTCAAAATCCCGATGGCAAGCGTTCCCAGGTCGCTGCGGCCTGCACCCAGTCGATATTGGCAAGCGCCGCGCTGAGCATGGCTGCCACATCCAGCCCCAAGGCGGCCCAGTCAAACGTCTGCACAAATCCGTGCAGCGTCTGCAGAAGGGCCATAAACTTGTCGCTCAGGACCCGGCCGAGAGCCGCCCAGTCGATGGTTGCAAACAGGCCGTTCAGCCCCGTACCAATGCCCGCTCCAAGAGTCACCCAGTCAAAGCCCTGGAAAAATGTATCGATGAAGTGCAGGACGGTATTCAGTCCATTACCTATTGTGCTGCCCAGCAGCCCCCAGTCCAGGTTCTGCACAGCACCGTTCAGCCCATTGTACAGGTTGGTGGCCCACCGGATCGCGGTGGCGTCGATCGGCCCCCAGTCGATGGCCGCCATGCCCTCGTTGAGCTTCTGCGCCACCAGCTCGCCCACCTGATACCAATCGCCGGCCTTGATGGCATCCAGGATGCTGTCAAGGAACGGGCTTTTCCCCTGGAAATCATAGTTCGGCACGATCTGGCTGGCTCCGGCACCGCCCCCGCCGCCGGAGCCGGTATCCTGCTGCGGTTCGCTCAGCCGTTCCAACTCATCAAAACCGGCAAGGCTCTTGCTTGCATCCTTGACCTGCTGGGCGGTTTCTTCCGCGGCGCTGCCCACGCCGGCGACACCGGCAGCCGCATCCGATGCGGCAGAAACCGTTGTGCCGGTCAGGAAAGAAACCAGCTGCGCAATGTAACCGAACACGGTTGCCGCCGCGCTGGCCAGCGCCGTCAGCGCCGGGGTCAGGACCTGGATCAGCGGGGCTGCAGCGGTCTGCGCTGCGCCGCTCAGGTTTCCGAGCGCGGTGCGGAGCGATGCCGAAGACAGCAGCGCCTGCCCCATGTAATTGGTCATGTTACGCAGACCGGCACTGATCACATTGAATACCAGTGCCCCGGCCGCAATGCTTCCCAGGCGGTTCAGGAAGGTCTGTAAGCCTTTACCGCTCTGTGCCAGGCTGCTGGTGATCTTGCCGATCCCCGACTTGACCAGTGTTCCGAGGTCTTCAGCACAGACCTGGCGCCCTTCTGCAGAGTGGAGAACGCTCTGGACGCCGCGCCTCCGATTGCCGCAGCGATCATGCCGCCGGTGTTGTTCCCGGTCACACCCAGATTGCGCAGCTGATCATTCAAGTCCTGTGTCCGGCCGCGCAGTGCCTCCAGTTCGCCCTGCAGCTCCGTATATCTGGCGCTGCTGGTGCCGCCAGCGTCATCCGCAGCCTGCTTCATCTGCTGTACCGTCTGGTTGACCTGGTACTGTTTGGCGCGCAGCTGCTCCGCGTCGGCGATCATCTTCTGATAGACCTGGTCACTGGCCATAGCGGCCGCATACTGCTGCTCAACCGCAGCATTGTTTGCCAGGTCCGTCTGGGTCGGCTTGTAGGTCACGAGCTGCGCATCAAAGGGAGCGCGTGCCTTTGCCTCATACTCGGAGATCTTGTTCAGCAGGGCGTCATACTGCTGCTGCAGCTTGCCGGCCTCGGCCTGCGCTTTCTGGAAATCCCGCGCAGAATTTTTCCCGGCTGCAGACGCACGGTTCTCAATCTCGGTCAGCTCCTGCACAATAGGGGACATTGCTTCGCGGGTGGCTTCCATCTGCTGTTCCAAAGCCTGGATCTCCCGGCCATGGAAGGCGCGTTTGACTGCGTTGGCCACTTCGGTCACCACAGTTTTCAAAGCGCGGCAATCCTTCATCAGCTGGCTGTTGTCCAGCCGGGTATTGATGCGCACGCTTCCGCTTACAGACAAATTCATCACCCCTTTATGCAGTGCTTAATCAGTGCTTATACAGTGTTTATTTCCGGCCGTCGAGCAGCTCCTCCAGCCGCCGTTTTTCGGCCAGTTCGGCGTCGCTCAGCCGCTCCCGCAGATCGACCTCGGATCTGTGGTCGCGGTAATATTCCCGTTCCCACTTATCCAGCGGTTTGTGATTCTGCAGCTTATTTCGGATGCTGACCACAGTCGAGAGCGGTCCCTCCCCAACGGCGGAAAAATAGCCCAGGAAAGTGAACCAGTGCAGGTACGGCAGGCTGCGCACGTCGCACCCGGCCACCTTGTTGACCCCGGACGCGATCATCGAGGCATCCTGCTGCCAATCCATCAGCCGGCGCGGCGGTTTCCGATTCTGGGGCGGCAGCTGCCCGCCTTCGATGAACTCCGCCAGTTTTGTCATCGCTTCGCTGTAGTCGCCTTCCGGTATACTGGCAAAATCTTCATAGAACAGCGCCATGGCGATGTACCACCGCTCCATCTCGCTGTCATTCGGGTCGGTCAGGTGGTCGATGATATCCAGCACATCCCGGAAGTCGGTGTTCACACGGTACGGCGTCCCGTCCACCGTCACCACTTCCGGCAGATCCCAGCCGTTCACTTCGCAGCCTTGGCTGCCGCACGGCGCTGGGCGCGGTTGGCAGCCGCCTTGGCAACGGCGCTGCTGGCCTTATCTTCAATGCCGCGCTTGGCGCCGGCTTCGATGATGGGGGTCAGCGCCGCCAGCAGGTTCGTCACGACCCGCTCGCCATTGGTGGCGGCCGCCGCCAGGTTCACCCCGCCCAGAATGCGGTCAAAATCGTTTTCCGGGCCGAACACCTCGGACAGCAGCGATTTGATTTTGACGTCATATTCCCGCAGCACCTTCAGGAATGCCGCGGCCTTATCCTCATCGCTTGCCGTCTCATCACGCAGCGCCTGCTGGCGCTCACCGATTTCCTGATCCATCTCGATCAGGCGGTCCCGCGCCTCAAAAAAGCGGTTATACACGTTCGGGTCGGACGGGTTGAAACGCAAAACGCCGCCCCCGGCCGCCTCGCCGCCGTTGATCTCGAATTCCTCTACGCCGGTATCAATGTTCAGTTTGACCATGGATATTTCCTCCCTGTTCAGAGTGATAATGCCTGATCCAGGCATCACAAATGCGCCCCTGCTTACCGCAAAGGCGCATCTTGTCATAACTGGATCAAATCCGGGTCAGCTGCCGCCGCCGGAATCCGCAGCGGTGAACGTCTTGGTCTGCACGTTGAAGGTCCCCTTGGTCTTCACACCGGTGTAGTGCACGTTGAAGGGGATCTGGTAGCCGGTCGTATCGCCGCCGTAGCTGGTGATCTCGATGTAGCACTCTTCCTTCACCGCGGGGAAGGCCCCGGACTGTTCTGTTTCCCACAGGTGGACTTCCACAATGTCGGTCTTCAGGTCATCCAGCAGCAGGTCGCCGTCGATGATCTCCTGCAATTTTTCAAACAGCGGGCTGTCCTTGTCGGCGTAGTACGGCTCCACCGAGCCGGACTTGTCGTAGCTGGAGATCTTGATGCTCTTCTGGCCGAGGATGTTGTTGGTGGTATCGACCTGGGCGTTCATCTCGGCGCTGTACTCTTCCAGGTCCTGGCCGAGACGCTCATACGAAGCCGTTCCAGCCGCCTGGCCGAAACTCGCGTTCAGAAAATGCGCCATGTATTTGCGTTCGATCTTTGCCATTGGCTTTCACCTCATTTCTTCACTTGAATTCATCGGGATAAAACTGCTCAAACGTGACCGAGAGCGTTACCATGTAGATCGCCGTGCCGCAGCCATCAACGCTGAACAACTGCCCGTTCTGGGCACTGGCCCGCGCCGACGTCTGGGTGTTGCCGAAATTCGGTACGAGCCTGCGGGCATTCTGCTCCTGCACCCAACGCTGAAAGCCCATCAGCCAATCGGCGTTGATCTTGGCCGCCACATCATCCTCCGCAGATTTTTCGAAGGTGAAGTACAGGCCAAAATTGTACTGGTTGGTCAGCGTGACATCACCCAGGATGGTCTCAGTTCGCTCTACCTCCTGCAGACCCTGCGGGAACACAGCGCCGTTGGAGGGGATCTGGTCGGTGTAGTCCACCTGGAAATTGCCCAGGATGTTATACCCCGTGTAGGTCTTCAGCCAGTCGATCAGGCGCTGAAGGTCCGTTCTGGTTTCGGTATCCTGCATTATTTTGCCCTCCTGTCCAAATATCGCTGCAGGTCGGCGGTCATGGCCGCCCCTTCGAAAGCAACGACCGTCTCATCCCAGTATGGCCCTGCATGGGGTTCTTGGTGCGGGTGTAGTTCAGCGGGTTCCCGCTGCGGGACAACCCTTTGTAGATATACACCGCATGCGGGGCCTGCGTTACGATCTCCGGGACACGAATATCAGTCTGCGCAATGGTTAGCTTGATGGTGGCGCCGCTTCGGTATGGCATGTACCGCTGGATACGGCGCAGCACGTTGGCCGTGTGGAACATCTGCGCTTCACCTTTTTCGCCCAGTCCCAGCTGGTCGATGATTTGCTTTCCTGTGGGCAACTTGATTTTCACGTCAACGTCCATCTCAGGCCCCCGCCTCCACGTGACACGGCTCCCCGTGCCAGAACTTCTGTTCCACCCAGTTGACGGTGACAACGTCATAGACGTTCGGCAGGAGCTTGCTCCACTCCTCCCGCGTGGCGATTTCCGGCCCGACGCCGGCAACCACGCGGTCGCCTGCCATCAGCACATAAGTGCCAGCCACGTCGTCGGCTTCGCCGGGCATGACCCGCGCCGCCGTTTTCTGCGGGATGATCAGCAGATACTCGCTGCTGCGCCTGGCGCCGTCCTCGTTCACGGTCTTGCTGCGGCGCGTTTCGTAGTACACGCCCTGCAGCACAGTCCGGCGGCAGGAAAACGGGTTTAACACTGTATGGTACACCGTCACGGTCCTGTCGCAGTGCGGGTACGTCAGAGGCGGCCCCGTTGCATGATATCTCAGCATTCAGCCGCACCCCCTGTACACATCGGCATACAGGCACAGGCAGCGGTAAAACTCCTGTTCCTGCGCCGCGGGCGACGTATCCGGGGCGCTCACCGCGGCCCGGCTCTCGCTCACACTGCCCACGCTGGCGCTCTGGATCGCGCCGCCCTCGGCCTGCAGACGCTCGAAAGCGTACATGCGTCGGCGATCGCGCACACCGCCATGTCCCGCTGCTCGGCTCGATCCAGGTCACCGTGTAGATCCGCTCATACCGCGCAACCTTGGTGCCGGCGTCCCGCTGTACATCTGTCCAGGCGTCCTGCGGGATCGAAGATCCGCCATACTCGACGGTATAAAAGCTGTAGTTCGTCATGCGTCAGCCCTCATCCGCCTTGCGGCGGGGCTTCCTGCCGGCCGGCTTTTTGTCAGGCTCGGCAGCGGGTTCGCTTTCGGCCGTGGCAGCGGGTTCGGCGTCCGGCTCTGCGATGGTGCTGATGTCCGCATCCACGGTGCCAGCCTGCGGCCGGCCTTCCTGGCTGGCGCCAGCGGGAACCGTAGCCAGGGGTGTCGGATCAGGGATAAAGCCTACACGTTTCATCCGGATCAGCCTCCTGCCACGGGTTTGTAGCTGGCGTACACGCCGGCCAGCTTGTTGGCGTAGAGGTCCGCGATGCTGACCAGGCGGTAGCCGTACTTGTAGGCGTCGCCGTCCTGGTTGGCATCCGGGGTCACGATCTTGGGCGCGGCGTGCTTGTGGTACTGGATGACAGCGGGCTTGTGCACGATGACGAAGTTCAGGTCGGACGCACCGTCCGCCTTCTTGTAACCGCCAGCTTCCTCGCCGGTGCCGCCGGAGAGCTGGTCGATGGCCGTATGGAACCGCTTCTGCGGCACCTTGACGATTTTTGCGAAGCCGGTCAGGATCTCGCGGCTCTTGGTGGTGTCCAGGTCCGAGATCATGCCGTACAGCGTAGGCGTGATGTACAGGTACCGGTCGCCTTCCGAGACCTCATCCTCATCCATGGCGGTGGTGGCGGCGCGCAGCGCAGCAACCACGGCCGCGCCATCGGCCAGGGTCTCCTCCTTCTTGCCGATGCCGGTCTTGGAGCAGTAGGTCGCAAACCGGAAGGCGTCGATCTCCGGGCCGACCTTCGTGCGGATGAACTCCGCCGCCAGGCGGCCGAAGGCGATGCCCGCCGTCTCCCAGGTCGTCCATGGAATCGACCCAGAACACTGCGGCCGCCGGTCGAAGTTG
>ENA-OQAX01000093-OQAX01000093.1-human-gut-metagenome-genome-assembly--contig:-NODE-93-length-18020-cov-2.086011_pt1 | contig 18020 bp, 25 predicted proteins | sample MGYA00242741_ERZ504539 | MGnify/ENA primary metagenome ERZ504539 (study PRJEB26092, sample SAMD00036277) | human gut metagenome | host: Homo sapiens | study: EMG produced TPA metagenomics assembly of... | reverse complement strand
TAGATGGTGAAACCTCAGTTGTTTTTTAAGAATGATAAATTCCGTATTTTTGGAAAATTCACTTACAAGAATACATTGGAGAACTTTTTATGGAGTCGGGTATACCACCAATAAGCATTATGAGCGCAGTGACTCTACCAGTGAATATCGTTATAGCGGTTTCCAGATTAATCCGTGGTTTTTTATTCCGTTTGGGTAAAAGTAATTTTCTTTGCCGGTCCCCAGATTGACTTGAGTTATGATAAAAATGTCCGAGCCTGCCAAACATTTAATTAATCAGCCTGATTATAAAAGGTTGGGAGGTACCGCCAGCGGATATTCTACTTTCAATTCGGGAGTAGGATTTTTGTTGACTTACGACAGTCGGGATATTCCTGCTAATGCTTATAAAGGTATTTATCTGGATTTTCGTGGATTGATGTATCAGAAATTCTTGGGAGGAGATAATATTTCTACCGTTTGGAGGTGGACTACCGCCAATATAAAAAGGTAGGAAATAGAAAAGTTATAGCTTGGACTGCTCAGACCAAGAATGTGTTTGGGGATGTTCCTATGAACCAATATGCTTTAAGTGGCACTCCTTTTGATCTTCGTGGGTATTATATGGGGCAGTATCGTGATAAATCCTCTCATGTGGTGCTTGCCGAATATCGTCAAGATGTTCAATAGGATAAAAAGTACATGGGGTAAAGCGTATGTTGCATATTTGGGTTTGTTGCATGGGGAGGGTGCGGTTTATGGGGCCTACCATGGGTAAGATTGAAGGAGTTCTTCCCAATGCTGGTGTGGGACTTCGTATTGAGGTGCAGCCGCGTATGAATGTACGTCTGGACTTCGGACGTAATTTTGCCAATGACCAAAGTTTGTTCTATTTCAATATGACAGAAGCATTTTAATGGAAGTAAACACTATGCAGACCGAATATATATTAAGAGCGATGGATGCGGCTTTAGCTGCCGGTAAGGAAATTCTGAACGTTTTATAATGATCCTTCTTCTGATTTTCAGATTGAAAGGAAAGCCGATAATTCTCCACTGACTCTTGCAGACCGTAAGGCGCATGAAACCATTATGACTTATTTGCAGGAAACAGACTATCCGGTATTGAGTGAGGAAGGAAAGCATTTGCCTTACGAGAAACGGGCGCAATGGGATACGTTGTGGATAGTCGATCCCTTGGATGGAACAAAGGAATTTATAAAACGAAATGGGGAATTTACTGTCAATATTGCTTTAGTAAAAGAAGGAATTCCTGTTTTTGGAGTGATCTATGTTCCTGTCAAAGAAACGCTTTATTGGGGTGAACTGACAACCGGCGCTTATAAAATGGAAGGAGTGACCGGACGTGCAGACCGTTCACTGGAAGAAATGAAGGCATCGGCATTCCGTATGCCTTGTGCCGAAACAAATGAAGTTTTTGTTATTGTTGCTTCCCGTTCCCATCTGTCGGCCGAAACAGAAGAGTATATTAAGGAAAAGCGAAAGATATACCCTCATGTGGAGTTGGTATCTGTGGGCAGTTCCATCAAGATTTGCAGGGTTTGTGAGGGACTGGCCGATGAATATCCCCGTTTTGCCCCTACTATGGAGTGGGACACGGCGGCCGGTCATGCCATAGCCAAGGCATCCGGAGCAGAAATATATCAGGCGGGACAAAAAGAACCGTTGAAATATAACAAGCCGGACTTGCTGAATCCTTGGTTTATCGTTAAACGAAATTAATATCCGGAAACGATGCTGACATTTAAAATGATTATTGTGTTTTTGGATTAATAGGGATGGTGACTGCGCTAGTCCTTGATAAAATGCGTCCCGGAATGATTCTGTTCTCTGTTACTGTACTCTTTCTTTGTTTCGGTATATTGACTCCGAAAGAGATGTTGGAGGGATTCAGTAATAAAGGGATGATTACCGTAGCGTTGCTTTTCCTGATCAGTGAAGGAGTCCGGCAATCGGGAGCGTGGGACAGTTGATAAAGAAACTTCTGCCTCAAGAGAAGACAACGGTCATGAAGGCGCAGGCACGTATGCTGCCCGCTATTTCTTTTGTTTCTGCTTTTCTCAATAATACGCCGGTGGTTGTGATTTTTGCTCCTATTATTAAACGTTGGGCGGAATCTGTCCGCATTCCGGCAACTAAATTCTTGATCCCTCTTTCATATGCTACCATACTGGGGGGAATGTGTACGCTTATCGGGACTTCTACTAATCTGGTGGTGGATGGTATGATTTTAGATGCCGGATATAAGGGCTTTGGTATGTTTGAATTAGGCGGGTGGGTATTTTCATTGCTTTGGCAGGAGTTGTTTATTTGTTGTTTCTTTTCTTCTAGGTTGTTGCCGGAGGTACGGAAAGACACGGTAGGCGACGAACATGGGGAAGCGGATGCGTCTTCTTTTCATCGTGTTGAAGCGGTGATAGGTGCTCGTTTCCCGGGTATCAATAAAAGGGTGGGGGATTTTAATTTTGTCCGTCATTATGGCGCTGAAGTAAAAGAAATAAAAACGAAGCGGAGTTAGTATTGTAGAGAATCTGTCACGGGTGAAGTTTCATGAGGGAGATACGTTGGTGCTATGGGCGGATGATTCATTTATCTCTACATGGGGAGATTCTTCTGTATTCGTGTTATTGGCCAATGGCAAAGATACCGAGCCGAAAGCTGGGAGAAAGAAACGTTGGTTTGCATTGACTTTATTGGTGTTGATGATTGTGGGGGCAACAGTAGGAGAGTTGCCTTTTATGGAAGAATTACTTCCCGGTATTGATCTTGATATGTTCTTTTTTGCAGCTGTAACGACTGTGATAATGGCATGGACCAAACTTTTTCCGGCACGTAAATATACAAAATATATATCATGGGATATCTTGATAACCATTGCCTGTGCGTTTGCTATAAGTCGCGCCATGGTAAATTCCGGAGTGGCGGATGTCATTGCGCATGGAATCATTGATATGAGTGATGATTATGGTCCGCATGTGTTGCTGGCTGTTTTGTTTATCATTACAAATCTGTTTACCGAACTGATAACCAATAATGCTGCCGCTGCATTGGCTTTTCCGCTTGCCCTTTCCTTATCCAATCAGTTGGGGGTAAGTCCGATGCCCTTTTTTGTTGTCATCTGCATCGCTGCATCTGCCAGTTTTTTCCACTCCTATCGGTTATCAGACTAATTTGATTGTGCAGGGTATCGGAAACTATAAGTTTACGGATTTTGTACGTATCGGTTTGCCGTTGAATATATTGACATTTATAATTTCGGTTATTCTGATACCGCTGATATGGCCTTTTTTGATGAAGTTAAAGACAAAAATGAAAATAGAGAATGGAAGAGGAAAATATATATCCTATCTTTGACCGTATGCTTTCCCGGAAAGATAAAGAAGAACTGCTGGGACAACGGGGAGTTATGCTGTGGCTGACGGGACTTAGCGGTTCCGGTAAGAGTACTATTGCCATAGCTTTGGAACGTGAATTACATAAACGTGGTTTGCTCTGCCGTATATTGGACGGGGATAATATTCGTAGTGGCATCAATAATAATTTGGGCTTTTCGGCAGAGGATCGTGTGGAAAACATCCGTCGCATAGCCGAAATAGGCAAGTTGTTTGTCGATACGGGAATCATTACCATTGCCGCTTTCATCAGTCCCGGTAATGAGCTTCGGCAGATGGCTGCCCGTATTATCGGGATAGAGGATTTCCTGGAAATCTATGTCTGCACTCCTTTGGTAGAGTGTGAGAAACGTGATGTGAAAGGACTTTATGCCAAAGCACGTCGGGGTGAAATCAAGAAACTTTTACCGGAATTCCGCCCTTTTCGAAGCTCCGGAGCATCCTGCCTTATCTTTGGATACTTCTAAGCTGAGTTTGGAAGAGTCGGTCAATACTTTGTTGGAGTTGGTGCTCCCCATTGTTGGTAAAAAAGGAGAAAAAATATAATTCATTATAAAATGGAAGAAAATTATAAATTGAGCCACTTAAGGGAACTGGAAGCGGAGTCTATCCATATCATTCGTGAAGTGGCAGCTGAATTTGAGAATCCTGTTATGCTTTATAGTATTGGTAAAGATTCGTCTGTCATGGTACGTTTGGCAGAGAAGGCTTTCTATCCGGGAAAGGTGCCTTTCCCTTTGATGCATATCGATTCTAAATGGAAATTCAGGGAAATGATAGAGTTCCGTGATCAATACGCCAAAGAACATGGATGGAATTTGATAGTGGAAAGTAATATGGAGGCTTTTAATGCCGGAGTAGGGCCTTTTACGCATGGCAGCAAAGTGCATACCGATTTAATGAAGACACAGGCGTTGCTTCACGGGCTGGATAAATACAGGTTTGATGCCGCCTTTGGTGGAGCACGTCGTGATGAGGAAAAGTCACGTGCCAAAGAACGTATATTCTCTTTTCGTGACCGTTTTCATCAGTGGGATCCTAAAACCAGCGTCCTGAGTTGTGGGATATTTATAATGCTAAGATTCATAAAGGGGAAAGTATCCGTGTGTTTCCATTAAGCAACTGGACTGAGCTGGATATCTGGCAGTACATCCGTTTGGAAAATATTCCTATCGTGCCGCTCTATTTTGCCAAGGAACGTCCTGTGGTGAATATAGATGGAAATCTGATTATGGCTGATGATGACCGACTGCCCGAAGAATATCGGGACCGTATTGAAATGAAGAAAGTGCGTTTCCGTACTTTGGGGTGTTGGCCTTTGACCGGGGCCGTAGAGAGTGATGCCGATACGATTGAGAAGATTGTAGAGGAGATGATGACCACTACTAAAAGTGAGCGTACCACCCGTGTCATTGATTTCGATCAGGATGCCAGTATGGAGCAGAAGAAACGTGAGGGATATTTTTAAATGGATAAGTAGAAATTTAAAATGAAGAAATGGGTGATGGAGAATAAACTGAATATAAAGGAATATTTAGATAAGGATGAACAGAAAGACTTGCTACGCCTGTTGACAGCCGGTTCGGTAGACGATGGAAAGTCTACCTGATAGGACGTCTGTTGTTTGACAGCAAGAAGTTGTACGAGGATCAGCTTGCCGCTTTGGAACGTGACAGCAAACGTGTGGGGAATGCAGGTGACCATATAGATTACGCTTTGTTGTGCGACGGGTTGAAAGCAGAGCGTGAGCAGGGTATTACGATTGATGTAGCTTACCGTTATTTTTCAACGAACAACCGTAAATTTATCATAGCCGATACTCCGGGACATGAACAATATACCCGCAATATGATTACCGGAGGTTCTACTGCCAATCTTGCCATAATCTTGGTAGATGCTCGCTTGGGTGTGATTACGCAGACCTGCCGCCATACTTTTCTGGTATCTTTATTGGGAATAAAGCATGTGGTGCTGGCGGTGAACAAGATGGACCTTGTCGGGTTTCGGAGGAGCGTTTCAACGAAATCGTGACCGAATATAAGAAATTTGTAGAGCCATTGGGAATCCCGGATGTGACTTGTATTCCTCTTTCGGCACTTGACGGTGACAATGTGGTGCAGAAATCTGAACGTACGCCATGGTACAAAGGTACTTCTTTATTGGAATTGCTTGAAACGGTTTCCATCGAGAATGACCATAATCTGACTGATTTCCGTTTCCCGGTTCAGTATGTATTAAGACCGAATCTGGATTTCCGCGGTTTCTGTGGAAAGATTGCTTCCGGTGTCATCCATAAAGGAGATGAGGTGATGGCTTTGCCTTCCGGCAAGAAATCTCATATCAAGAGTATTGTTACTTATGATGGTGAGTTAGAGTATGCTTTCCCGCCGCAAGCAGTGACATTGACTTTGGAGGATGAGATTGACGTGTCTCGCGGAGATATGTTGGTGCATGCCGATAATGTGCCTGTGATAGATCGTAACTTTGAAGCCATGTTGGTATGGATGGATGAGGAGGCGATGGACCTTGATAAATCTTTCTTTATCAAGCATACCACCAATACAGGACGTACCCGTATAGATAGCATTAAGTATAAAGTGGATGTGAATACGATGGAGCATCTGTCTGTTGAAAACGGTAAATTGAAAAAGGAGGATCTGCCTTTGCAATTGAATCAGATTGCCCGTGTGACATTTACTACCGCCAAGCCGCTTTTCTTTGATTCTTATCAAAAGAATAAAGCTTGCGGTTCTTTTTATTCTGATTGACCCCATTACCAATAACACCAGTGCGGTGGGGATGATTATAGACAGAGTGGAAGCCAAAGATATGCTGAATGCCATGGAAGTTCCTACTTTGAATCTGGCAGCTATGGGTATTGGTGAGGAACATTATGAAGCCATAGAAAAGGTGGTGAAAGAATTGGATCGTCAAGGCATTTCAGTCAAGATAGAAAAATAACAGCGTACAATTAAAAAAAGAAAAGTAATGGGATTACTTGAATTCAACAAGCTGCCGATTAATACATTGGTAGGCGCCGATTGGAAAACGTTCAAGGCGATTACTGCGGGAAGGGAAATTGATCCGGCGTATAGAGGAAAATACCGTTTGACGAAAGCAGTATGCCGTTTGCTTTCCACCTTGGCTCCATTGCAGGAAAAGCGATACAGGAAACTGTTGGCCGACAAGCCTTTGGAACACGATCCGGTCTTTATCCTCGGACATTGGCGTAGCGGGACTACCTTTATGCATAATGTGTTCTCTTGTGACAAACATTTCGGATATAATACTACTTATCAGACGGTGTTTCCTCACCTGATGATGTGGGGACAGCCTTTTTTCAAGAAGAATATGAGTTGGCTGATGCCCGACAAGCGTCCGACGGATAATATGGAACTGGCTGTAGACTTGCCTCAGGAGGAAGAGTTTGCATTGGCCAATATGATGCCCTATACCTATTATAACTTTTGGTTCCTGCCTAAGTACCAACAGGAATATGCTGATAAATATTTGTTATTCAATGATATCAGTGATGAGGAATTGAAAGTGTTTGAGGATATATTCACCAAACTTATTAAAATTTCTCTTTGGAATACAGGCGGAACACAATTCTTAAGTAAGAATCCGCCTCATACAGGACGTGTAAAAGAGTTGGTCAAGATGTTTCCGAATGCCAAAATTCATCTATTTGATGCGTAATCCGTATACGGTATTCGAATCTACAAGGAATTTCTTCACCAATACAATCCAGCCGTTGAAACTGGAGGATATTTCTCCGGAAGCGCTGGAACAGAATATCTTGTCTGTTTATACCAAGCTGTATCATAAATATGAGGCGGATAAACAATTCATTCCTGAAGGAAATTTGATGGAAGTGAAGTTCGAGGATTTTGAAGCGGATGCAATGGCTATGACCGAGCATATCTATAAATCTCTTTCTATTCCCGGATTCGAAGCAGCTGCTCCGGCTATCAGCCAATATATAGGCGGAAAGAAGGGATATAAGAAGAATAAGTATAAGTATGACGACCGTACGGTCCGGTTAGTGGAAGAGAATTGGAAGTTTGCACTGGATCAGTGGGGCTATTCCATCTAAAAAATAATAATCGCCACATACTGTTTTTATAAGGAATTGCGGGCATGATTATCTTCTGCTGACAGAAATCAGTGTATATTATTGGGCTTCGATAATTACACGACGGTTGAATGCCGGAGGAGTTAAGGTGTTGACACCACCCATTCCGCTGATAATCAGATTGTTTTTGTTGACACCCAATTTAACCAGTTCATTAGCCACGTTGTTGGCACGGTCTTCACTTAACTGCTTGTTCCATGCAGCGCTACCTGTATCACTATCAGCATAACCGGTTACTTTCAATTTTAGTCCCGGGTTGTCTTTTTACCAGATCTGCGATTTGTTGCAAATTTACAGTAGAGTTGGTAGGAAGAACCGCTGAACCGATCTGGAAAAATACAGATTGAGGAGCCGGAGCAATTTGGTTCACTGTCACTTGTTCTGTAACCACTTCAGTGGGTTGGTTGGCAAGTTGGGCCTTTAATTGACGGTTTTGTTCTATCTGTTGAGCCAAAGCGGTATTGATGGCATCCATTTGTGAAGAGGTAAGTGCCATGATAGCATCTACATCCGGAGCAGGTTTGAATCCTCTTTGTGGAAATTTATAAGTGATACCCACTGTAGCACCTGCCATAAAATCAGGGCCTTTACTGGTGGTTTTTCCATCAAATTTGTTTTCTGTACCCATTCCGTAAAGTTCCAGATTCAAGTCCCAGGCACTGGCCAGATGGAATGTATTGATGATACCGAAATTGAATGCCAGTGAATTACGACGTGGAGCATCATATGAGTGGGCAAAACCGAAACCTACGAATGGCACGAAGTCGTATATGCGGTCTTCATTATATCCGGCTATCATGTTACTGACATTGAATAAGATGTCACCATGCAAATTCATGTAGTTGAACTTATCCTGATAGTATCCTTCGCTTAACATGTGAGGTTTGGAATATGCGGAAGGTTCACTGGAAAAACTCTTCGACTGCAAACCGCTATATTGCAAACGTAATCCTAAGCCGGGAGTAAACCATTTACCGATTGATATTTGAAGAGCGGGAGCAATACGTTTCTTGAATTTACCAAGATCGGACTGATCGCCGAACAGTACTTGTGCACCTCCACCAACAGAGAAGAACCAATTATCGAAGAAGTGATTGGTCTCTACCTTGTACTTATCCACAGGTACCTCCATTACATCTACACTCTCGCCTACAAGGACGTTTGTGAATTGCTTTTCTGTTGCGCAAACGCTACAGAACTTAAACTGGCCGCAGCCAGCAAAAACATTAATTTTTTCATACTCATTTCTATTAGTTAATTATTGTCCAGGTTTATCTTCCCAAATTCAACTAAATAACATGAGTGCTGATAAAAAGTTTGAGTAGGTTGACTATTTAATATTTTTTTATGAAAGAAGGCTAAAAAGATAGTGGGTATCTGTGCTGTGTCCGGCATCAAAACTGAATCCTTCCCATTTGAATCCTTTTAAATCCCCAGGATTCTCTATCCGGTTTTTAATGATGAAGCGTGTCAATTCTCCACGGCACATTTTTGCATAAACCACAACGGTGGTTAATTTCCCTTTTTTCCATACCTGAAATTCCGGCGTGATCACTTGTACTTCCTGCTCCACGCGTTTCCAGTCGAATAAATCTTTCATCTCCCCACTTGCCAGATTGATTAGTATTCCTCCTCTTGCTTTAATTTCTTTGATAAAGGTGTCGGTCAGAATCGGCTTCCAATAGTCAAACATGGATATTCCTCCACGTTCAGGTAGTTTGATATCTCCTTCCATTCTGTAATTCTTGATCTGGTCTAACGGGCGGAGTAATCCGTAAAGAAAAGAAGTGATTCGCAAGTGATCCTGTGCATATTGAAAATCTTCAGGGGTAAAATCCTGTGGGTGGATACGTTTATATACGATACCGGTATAAGCCAGTAAGGCAGCTAAAGCCGAGGGAGAGTCCGAACAGAAATCTTGAAATCGCATATAGTTCTCTGCTGCTATTTTACTGTTCACACGTAAAAGTCGTTCCAGTTCTTCAGCAGAGAATTGGGACATATCAAGTGCATTCTGTATCGCTTCAGTTTGGAATTGTGGTGTACTGGTAACAGGAGTTTGTATTTTGCTCCGTCCGGTCATTGTTTTGGCACATGAAATAAAAGTCATCATAGGCTAAAAAATAATATTTTCTGGTGGCAAATATAAGAAAAACAGATATATTTGTCTTTGTTATTCCATAATTAAATATTGAGAACTATGAAAATGAAAGAGTTAGGATTATTGTTCATGATGCTTTGCATGGTATTTGCCGTAAATGCTCAAGAATTGAAAAAAGGAGATAAATTACCTGATTTTCATTTAAAATCTGCAGTATATGGAGATATTTCTTCGACTGAATTGAAAGGTAAGGTCGTTTGGTGAGTTTATTTGCCACTTGGTGCGGGCCATGTCAGCTGGAACTGGCTGAAATAGAGAAAACTTTGTGGGCTGAATATAAAGATAACAAGGACTTCGTATTATTAGTAATTGGTCGTGAGCATACGGATGAACAGTTGAGGGCTTATAATGAACGGAAGAAATTCACTTTCCCGTTATATCCCGATCCTAAACGTGAGGTGTTCTCTTTATTTGCTGAAAAGTCAATTCCTCGCGCTATCTTTTCAATAAAGAAGGAGAAGCCGTTTATACTTCCATCGGGTATGAGAAAGAAGAATTTGGATATCTGATGAATGCCATTGCGGAAGCATTGAAATAGGACCCTGTTGATATTTCAAGATGACTAAACTGTTCTCGTTGTTTATTATATTGTCTTTTGTTCTCCCGGTTAGTGGACAGGAAAAGCTTGATTCAGATAAAGCAAGAAAAGAAAAAGCTTATCATTTGACGGGTTCTGTCAGAGAACAGGGAGAACGCCCTTATCCCGATCCTTTGCCGGATGTAAATATCCAACTTTATTCTTTGCCTGATACGAGTTTTATAGAAGGTACGGTGAGCGATAAGAAGGGTGTTTTCCGTTTGTACCCTATGAATCCCGGTAATTATTTAATAAGGGCTTCTTTTTTAGGATATGAAACCATTGAAAAAAAGTGAATATTCCTGCTTATCGGAAAGAAGTTTATGGAGGTGCTCTGATGATGAAACCTTCCAGTATTGTATTGGATGAAACGGTTATAAAGGCCGAACTGCAGAAAATGAAGATGTCCGGAGATACATTAGTATATAATACCGGAGCCTTTAAGACATCGGAAGGAGCTGTTCTGCAGGATTTGGTGAGGCAGCTTCCCGGATTGGAATTAGACGAGAAATCCGGCAAGATGAATTTTCATGGAAAGGAAATCACTCAGATCTTATTAAATGGAAAGGAGTTTTTCGCAGATAGCAAAGTTGCTTTGAACAATATGCCGGTAGATGCTTTGAAAGAGGTAAAGGTATACGAGCAGCAGTCGGATAAAAGAACAAAATGACAGGGGTGTCAGATGGTAAGAAGAAAAACGGTGATGGATGTGAAGACCAAGAAGGATTTGACAGATGGATTAATGGGGGACGTTTCAGCTTTGGAAAGGTTTCGGGGGATATGTATGGAGCGAAAATGAGTTTGAATAAATTTGTCGGAAAATGGCGGATGTCCTTGTATGGTGATTTAGGAAAACTCCCCAGATATGGTAATTTTATCAGTGATATGGCCGATAATCCTGCTCAAATGAAGGATATTGGTTTTAGCTTGGGAACGGAAATAAAGAAGCTCAACCTCAATGTCAGTGCTTCATATAATAAATAATAAAAAGCGCGGATGAATCGCGAAGCCAGTCAGAAGAATATCTGCCTAACGGTAGCCAATATGCCTATAATAAAGGCTTGAGTACGGGTAGGAATAGTTCTTTTTGGGAGAATATATATCTGACGGGAAGTTTGAGTGACCGGACGGAAATTAATTTCAGGCATAACATCAATCATAGCCGGTTAAATTCGGTATCAGAAAATATTTCGGCGACTTTCAGTACCAATCCTTTGGACTATGTTTCAGAGCTTGGAGGGACGATGCAATGATTCCTCCTGAGTTCAGGATAAATAAAAATACGGGAAATTCTCAAAATAAGACGAACAATCTGATGATAGGCAATAATCTTTTGCTCACTCATAATTTGAATGATATCGGCCGGAAACTCTCCATAGAGTTAAGAAATGATTATAGTAATCAGGCGAGTGGTAATTATCAGCAATCGTCTATTACTTATTATCAATTGAAGAATGACCTGGGGGCAGATTCGGTTTTATATAGAAATCAATACCGGGAGTCACCTGCCAGAAATTTATTATTGGCGGGGGAGGTCAGCTATACGGAGCCAATAGGAAAACAAATGCTTCAGGTTTATTATCGGCATGAGTATCAACGGCAGAGTAATAATGCGGTTACGTACAATTTGGATGAGGATGCTTTGTGGGGAAGTCTTCCATCTGGTTATGAGGCAGGAAGGTGGATAGTTTAAGTGATTATACTCGTAATGATCTTCATTCCAATGAATTCGGACTGCGCACCACACTTAATTGGAGAAAAGTGAGGTTGAATATCCGGTTTGGGCTGTCGCCTCAGAAGTCTACGACGAAAAGCAACAGGGGAAAAGTGAAGATAGATACGACCATTACCGTGTTGAACATAGTGCCCGAACTGCATTTTGATTATGATTTGGGCAATAACCATAATATGAGTGTGTATTATAGCGGATACACCCGGCAGCCTTCCATTTATGATTTGTTGTCTGTGCCCGATTATACTAATCCTCTGAACATAACAATGGGGAATCCGGGGCTGAAACCCGCTTTCGGGCAAAGTATATCTGTGAATTACAGAGGAGGAAATATGGAAAAGCAGGAAATGTTATATTGTGGTTTGAGATATAATAATACGATAAATGATATAAGCCGGAAAAGAACCTATGATGAGAAGAGTGGGGTATATACCAGTCGGCCCGAGAATATAAAATGGTAATTGGGGGCATTGGCGGGAATATATATTATACGAATAAATTATTCAAGAAAAATTTTCGCTCGTCTTGCTACTAATGCAAATTATAACCGGAGGGTTTCGTATGTGCAGATAATGGGAGAAGCCAATGAGAATGATCGTAACACCTCCCAAATGCTTTCCTTGATGCAGGATGTGGAGTTTGCCTATAAATTGGAAGAGCATGAGTTTAAGATAAATGGAGCAATCACTTATCAGCAAGCCGATAACAGTTATACAAACAATTCGGATTACAGGACGTATGACTTTTTATTATGGCGCGGAGTGTCGACTGAAGTTACCTCTCAACTTGAATCTTTATACCGTTGTGAGAAGTATGAATCGCAGGGGATATAAGGATGAGGCCTCCAATACGACGCAGTGGCTTTGGAACGGTGAGCTGACTTACAGTTTTCTGAAAGGGAAAAGAGGGTTGCTTAAATTTCAGGTTGTTGATATTCTGCAACAACGGGATTTTGTCAATCGTTGGATGAATGATACCGGACAGGGAGAAACTTGGACTTGGGGATTGGGACGTTATGCGATGGCTACTTTTACTTATCGTTTTAATGATCTTTCCCGTTAGGAGATAAAAAAGGAGCTGATTCAGGCAAAACGAATCAGTTCCTTTTTGAATATCCCTAAGAAAGATTATTTGTAATCTTGCCAGCTCTTTATCTGAATATCCTTTTCACTCATTTCACAGAATGCTTCAATGAAAGCACTTGCCAAACGGGCGTTGGTAATCAAAGGAATATTGTGGTCGATTGCTCCACGACGAATTTTGTAACCATTAGTCAGCTCACGTTTGGTATGGTTTTTCGGAATGTTGACTATCAGGTCGAATTTATGTTCGGCAATCATCTTCATGACATTGTTTTCTGCATCGGGCTTTTCATCCGGCCAGTAAACCGGTGTGGTATTTACTCCGTGTGCATTCAAGAAAGTTGCGGTTCCGGCAGTTGCATAGATCTCATATCCTTTTTCTGCCAGCATACGGCTTGCTTCCAGCAAATCTACTTTGGATTTGGTGGCACCTGACGAGAACATGACAGATTTTGTAGGAATCTTGAAACCGACAGCAATCATAGAGTTCAGCAAAGCTTCATGGAAGTCATCACCGATACAACCCACTTCACCTGTTGAAGACATATCTACGCCCAATACAGGGTCTGCCTTGTGCAGACGGGAGAAAGAGAACTGGGAAGCTTTCACACCGATCCAGTCAATATCGAATGCCGACTTGTCCGGTTGGCTGTATGGAGCACCCAACATGATGCGGGTTGCGGTTTCAATGAAGTTGCGTTTCAATACTTTGGAAACAAACGGGAATGAACGTGATGCGCGCAGGTTGCATTCAATCACTTTCACTTCATTGTTCTTAGCCAGGAACTGCATGTTGAACGGACCGGAAATGTTTAATTCTTTAGCGATACGGCGACCAATCTTCTTGATACGGCGTGCTGTTTCGAAATAAATCTTCTGAGCCGGGAATACTAATGTGGCATCACCTGAATGGACACCTGCATATTCAATGTGTTCGGAGATGGCATATTCCACTATTTCACCGTTTTGGGCTACAGCGTCGAATTCTATTTCTTTAGTATCTTGCATGAATTGGGATACGACTACCGGATATTCTTTAGAAACTTCTTTAGCCATCTGCAAGAATTCCTTCAGTTCATCTTCGTTATAGCATACGTTCATGGCAGCGCCCGAGAGCACATAGGAAGGACGGACCAATACCGGGTAACCTACTTTGTTTACAAATTCTTCCATGTCTTCCAGGCTGGTCAATTCTTTCCATGCCGGTTGGTCAATACCCAGCTGGTCAAGCATGGCCGAGAATTTATGACGGTTTTCCGCACGGTCGATAGAAAGCGGAGAAGTTCCCAATACAGGTACCGACTGACGGTGAAGCTTCATCGCCAAGTTATTAGGTATTTGTCCACCTACTGATACAATGACACCACCCGGTTGCTCCAGATCAATCACGTCAAGTACACGTTCAAATGAAGCTCGTCAAAATACAGACGGTCGCACATATCATAGTCGGTAGAAACTGTTTCGGGGTTATAGTTAATCATGATGGATTTGTAACCCAACTTGCGTGCGGTTTGGACAGCGTTTACAGAGCACCAGTCGAATTCTACGGATGAACCGATACGGTAAGCGCCTGAACCTAATACAACTACCGATTTTTCATTTTTATAATAATTGACGTCATAACCCGTAGTAGCGTATGTCATATACAGGTAATTGGTCAATTCGGGATGTTCAGATGCGACGGTATTGATACGCTTGACAGCCGGAAGGATATTCAAAGCTTTACGACGGACGCGTACAGCCAAGTTCTCCTTTTCCATATTGCCACTGGCTTTCAATACGAAGCGTGCAATCTGGAAGTCGGAGAAGCCTAATACTTTAGCTTGGCGAAGCACATCTTCGGGCAGATCCTCAATCTTATTATAAGTCGAAAGTTTGGCCTTATAGTCAACGATGTTTTTCAACTTACCCAGGAACCACGGGTCGATTTTGGTCAGTTCGTGGATGCGTTCAATGCTGTATCCTTCTTCCAATGCCGAGGCGATGGAGAAAATACGGAGGTCTGTCGGGTTGGCCAGTTCCTCATCCAGGTTTTCAAATTTAGTATGGTCATTTCCTACGAAACCATGCATACCCTGACCTATCATACGAAGACCTTTCTGAATGATTTCTTCGAAAGAGCGGCCTATAGACATGATTTCACCCACAGACTTCATGCTGGAGCCAATCTGGCGTGATACACCTGCGAATTTAGTCAAGTCCCAACGGGGGATTTTACAAATCAAGTAATCCAACTGGGGAGCTTCGTAGGCTGAGTTGGGAGTACCCATCTCGCCAATCTGGTCTAGTGTGTAGCCTAAAGCGATTTTGGCGGCAACGAATGCCAGAGGGAATCCGGTTGCTTTAGAAGCCAAGGCAGAAGAACGGCTCAGGCGTGCATTTACTTCGATAACACGGTAGTCATTCGTTTCTGCATTGAAAGCATACTGGATATTACATTCACCCACAATACCCAAGTGACGGATACATTTTGTAGACAAATCTTGCAACATTGTTACTTGTTCTTCTGTCAGAGAGCAAGTGGGGGCCACCACGATAGATTCACCGGTATGGATTCCCAGCGGGTCGAAGTTTTCCATGCTTGCCACTGTAAAACAATGGTCGTTGGCATCGCGGATTACTTCGAATTCTATTTCTTTCCAACCTTTCAATGACTCTTCAACCAGGATCTGTTTAGAGAATGCGAATGAACTTTCAGCCAGTTTGATGAAAGCTTCTTCATCCGGACAGATGCCGCTGCCTAAACCACCTAGTGCGTATGCGGAGCGTACCATAACCGGATAATCGATTTCGCGGGCAGCTTTCAGAGCCTCTTCCATACTTTCCACGGCGTGGCTCTTCGGGGTTTTCATCGGAATTTCATCCAGCTTCTTTACGAATAAATCACGGTCTTCAGTGTACATGATGGCTTCTACCGAAGTACCCAGTACTTCTACACCATATTTCTTCAGTGTACCGTTCAGGTAAAGTTCAGTGCCGCAGTTCAATGCAGTTTGTCCACCGAAAGCCAATAAAATACCGTCCGGTTGTTCTTTTTTGATAATTTCTTCAACAAAGAAGGGAGTGACAGGAAGAAAATAAACCTTGTCGGCTATGCCTTCCGAAGTCTGGATAGTCGCGATGTTAGGATTTACCAACACCGAATGAATGCCTTCTTCGCGCAATGCTTTCAGCGCTTGTGAACCTGAGTAGTCAAACTCTCCTGCCTGGCCTATCTTGAGTGCACCCGAACCCAATACCAGGACTTTCTTTAAATCCTTTTTCATTGAAAGTTTCTTTTATTAATAATAGTTGTTTTAATGTCGCTAAATATTAAAAAAAATGCGTCCATCCTCGTACGAGGACTAACGCATTTGTTCGTATGTCTATATTATCTTTGTTCCTGTAGGATACATAGCATTACTAAATTTTGTGCAAAGTAACGACTTATTTCCAAGATAACAAAATAAATCAAGATCTTTGTCAACACAAATTAAAATAAAAAGTCTGAAATCCTCTCCGAATGTTCTGTTTTTTGTATATTTATTCGGATACTTCTGTATCATCGGCATACGAAAAGCGGAATGAATATCCTATATTTTCCGATCCGCCCATCAGGGTCATATCTTTTAGTCTTCCATCCTGCCGGAAACTATAGTCGTATATATAATAAGTGTCTTCCAGAATATTGGCGCTTCTTTTCCCTAGAATTTCGGCCATCTGTCCGAAAGTGTTCATTACGGTGGTATAGTTTTCGCGGTCATCAATCCATTGTGCCAGTGTGTTCAAGTCCAGACTATAATCATTGGCTATATTGGAAACTCTGTAATCACTGTTGTAAGTTCCTCTTGGAGTAGTGGTTATGGAAGATAGATTTCCGCTTTCCCAATTGTATTCCAATACGGTTCCATTGTTATTGCAGCTTTTCAGATAACCTTCATTGTCATAAGAATAGGTTACCGGATTTTCCCGGTTGGAGAATTTGCATACATAACTTCTGCCGTTTTCCAACGAGGTGCTTATTTCTACCAAAGGAGAATTTTCCGTAGAGTAAGTATAACTGACTTCAGAGTTCTCTTTGTACGTGTAATTTACTGCCGCTAACGGTGAACTGCTATAAATGCGGGTCAGCCGTTTGTTGTTGTCGTAAGTGAGGCTTATCATTCCCTGATAAGTGATAACATCCGAAATCTTATGCACTTTAATTCCGGTAATCATCCGTGAAGGTTCCGGTACGGGAATACTTTTATCGTCATCATCGGAACATGCGGCAAAGAACAGGCTTGCTACAGAAATAAATAGAGCTAGTTTAATGGTCGGTCTTAGTTTATTCATCGAAACAATTATTATATGTGAAATAGCGATTCAAAGTTAAGTGTTTGTGTCAGAATATTCCTATCTTTGCGTAATTTTTAATATAAGATAATATTTAAGAGATATGGGAAAAGAAAAAATCATACTGACCGGTGACCGTCCTACGGGAAGATTGCATATCGGTCATTACGTAGGTTCGTTGAAACGCAGAGTTGAGCTTCAGAATTCCGGATTGTATGACAAGACTTTTATTTTCATTGCCGATGCGCAGGCATTAACCGATAATATAGAAAATCCCGAGAAGGTGCGTCAGAATGTGATTGAGGTGGCGCTTGATTATATGGCTGTCGGTCTGGACCCGATGAAGTCCACCATCTTTATCCAGTCTCAGATTCCCGAATTGTGCGAATTGACTTTCTATTATATGGATTTGGTCACAGTGTCACGCTTGCAGCGTAACCCGACAGTGAAAACCGAAATCCAGATGCGTTAAATTTTGAAACCAGCATCCCGGTAGTTCTTCACTTATCCTATCAGTCAGGCTGCTGATATTACCGCTTTCAAAGCAACTACCGTTCCGGTGGGTGAAGATCAGGAGCCGATGATTGAGCAGACCCGTGAAATTGTACGTCGTTTCAATCATATTTAT
>ENA-OQAX01000092-OQAX01000092.1-human-gut-metagenome-genome-assembly--contig:-NODE-92-length-18042-cov-5.883840_pt1 | contig 18042 bp, 19 predicted proteins | sample MGYA00242741_ERZ504539 | MGnify/ENA primary metagenome ERZ504539 (study PRJEB26092, sample SAMD00036277) | human gut metagenome | host: Homo sapiens | study: EMG produced TPA metagenomics assembly of... | reverse complement strand
GCAGCGGTCGCAGAGTGCGAGGGGCTTTTGCCCCCGAAGCACGATGCGGGTACCGCAACCCGACATTATCGAGCATTTTGGCAACGCAGATGCCGTGCCGCAGCCGTCGGAGCGGTGCTTAAGCCGTAAGGCGGGAATTACGCGGTATTGCCTTAGAAATGACAGCAGGCTGATTCTTGGCATTCATCGGGATAGGATGACTGCTTTTCCTCAACGTCAACACTGAACAATGATGTAAACAGAACACCATTCAAAGTAAAAGCCTATGGATTGAAACATCCCCTTGCCAAAGGGTACAATAAAAGCATAGAAACAGACTGAAAACTGTTTATTGTGCAGAGCAAACACTGAGCTTGGCGATCGGGGACGGATAACAAAACAGGAACCTACCGGAAAGGCAAGCGGCTGTTCAGCCTGCTTGCCTTTGTTTTTTTGCACCGTAACCCCCAGCCAAAAAAGGAGGAAACACCATGGAACCTAAACCACCAAAAACCATCACGCAAGCTTGTTGTTTTCAAGCGGGAACTGCCGTTTTACTTAATGCTGATTCCCGGCGTAACTTTCCTGATTATCTTTTCCTACCTGCCCATGTTCGGTTTGGTCATGGCGTTCCAGGATTTTACCCCCCTGCGCAGCTTCAAAAATTCTCCCTGGGTGGGATTAAAGAACTTCCGTGACATGCTGGCCCTGCCCACGTTCTGGAACGTGGTTGGCAACACGCTGTCCATCTCAATCGCCAAGATCATCCTTCGCCTGTTGGTGCCGCTGATTCTGGCCCTGCTGCTGAACGAAGTTGTCCACCATAAGTTCATGCGGATGGCGCAGACCGTTTTCTTCCTGCCGTACTTCCTTTCCTGGGCTGTTATGGGCGGCGTGTTGCGCAACCTGTTCCAGTATGACGGCATGGTCAACGAATTGCTGGGCCGCATCGGCATTGATCCCATCATGTTCCTGGGCAGTAACACCTGGTTCCCCATCATTATTATTCTCTCCGACGTCTGGAAAGATATGGGCTATAACATGATCATATTCCTGGCGGCAATAACAGGCGTTGACCCAGCGCTGAATGAATCCGCTGCACTGGACGGCGCTAACCGCTGGCAGCAGATCTGGCACATCACCCTGCCCACCATCCGCCCCATCGTGGTCATGCTGCTGGTGCTTTCGCTCGGTTCTGTGCTCAGCGCTGGTATGGAGCAGATCATGCTGCTGTACAATCCCATGGTTTATAAGAGCTCCGATATCATTGATACACTGGTTTACCGCCTTGGCCTTGTCAACCACCAATGGTCGCTTTCTACCGCAGTTGGTATGATGAAATCCGTTGTTTCGTTCATTCTGGTTGTTATCTCCTACCGCATTGCCTCCAAACACTTTGATTATCAGGTATTCTGATCAGAAAGGAGCATTCTGTTATGAACCGTAAAAAAATGACCCTGTTCAACTACGTCAACGGCGTGTTTCTTCTCCTGCTGGTCATCGTGTGCATTCTGCCCATCCTGCACGTTATCGCGCTTTCGCTTTCGGAACGCATTGAAGCCGTTGCCGGCAATGTTACCTTCTACCCCATCGGCTTTACGCTGGAGCTTACCGCTATGTTATGGAGGACAGCCAGTTCTGGACCTCCCTGCGCGTGACCCTGACCCGTGTTCTCATCGGCGTACCGGCCAACATTTTGCTGGTCGTGATGACGGCCTACCCGCTTTCCAAGGCCAACTCCCGCTTCCACGCCCGCACCTTCTTCTCCTGGCTGTTTGTCATCACCATGCTGTTCGGCGGCGGCACCATCCCCACCTACATCGTTATCAGCAAGCTGGGTTTGATGAACACTATCTGGGCGCTGACCCTGCCTGGAGCCATGAACGTAAGCTACATGATCTTGATCATGAACTTTTTCCGCGGCATCCCGACCGAAATTGAGGACGCAGCCGTTATTGACGGCGCCAACCAGCTGCAAATTCTGTTCCGCGTATATCTGCCCATGTCGATGCCCTCCCTGGCAACTATCATTCTGTTTGCTACCGTGGCCAACTGGAACTGCTGGATGGACGGCTACATGTACATGAACACCCCCGATAAGTACCCCCTGCAGACCTACCTGGCCACCATCCTGATGGAATCCAAGAACAACGTGGAAACCCTGATGACCCCCGAACAGTTGATCCGCATGGCAAAGGTCAGTGAAAAAACCATCGAAGCCGCGCAGATCTTCCTGGCTGCACTGCCCATCATGTGCGTGTATCCCTTCCTGCAGAAGTATTACACCAAGGGTATCGTGGTTGGCAGCGTGAAGGGCTGATATCATGTATGTACCCATTACCAAATACCCCTGGGGCGGCATCTTTTGCCCCGAAGCCTTTGCCGAAGCAAAGCTGACGGGAAGCGGCCTGAAATTCCGCCTATGGTGCTGCGAAAAGCACCCCCGTGTAACGATGACCAAACCAAACAGTCTGGTCTGCTTGGACAGCTGCCTGGAAGTATTTTTGAACCCTTACCCCGATTTTACCCGCGATTACCTGAATTTTGAGATGAATGCCGCCGGAACACTGTTACTGCAAAAAGGCCCCGACCGCGCCCACCGCAGCTTTGTCAACCTGGCAGTGCCGCATTACCCGCAGGTACATGCCTGGCAGCTGCCGGATATGTGGGGCGTGGAGCTGGAAGTACCTTTTGCATTTTTGCAGCAGATATACGGCCCCGCAGCCCCCGCTCTGCCGCAAAACCCTGTGGGCAATTTTTACCAGTGTTCCGGCCCGCCGCAGGAACGTTACGCCTGTTGGTCTTCTCCCCATTCCCCTCACCCTGATTTCCACCGCCCGGACGCGTTCCGGGAGATACCGTTCAGCCGGTAAAGAAAATATGGGGAATAGCTGCTAACTTCTAATTCCTAATTTCCATCAACTCCTAACGCCTACTTCCTACCTACTAACTTAATCGGAGGTTTCCCCTATGTTTAACCTTACCATCAACGCTGTTCCCGCCAGCACCATCATCGTGGGCCGCCGTGCTACCTGGCTGGACCGCCATGCGGCAGAAGAGCTGCGTGATTATGTCAAAAAAATCAGCGGAACGATCCTGAATATTGCGGACGAAACACTGACCATGGCTGTGACCGGCAACCGCATTCTCATTGGCCGCCCCTCTACCAGCGACTTGGTCAAGAACTTTGCTGACCAAAACCCCGGTATCCTGCCCGCAGAGAGCGATACCGAAAACGACTGCCTGGCCATTGTCCAGCGCGGTGAGGTTCTGGTGCTCAGCGGTTCCAATGACCGCTCGGTCTATTACAGCGTCTGCCACCTGCTGCAGACCGTCTTCCATGTCGGTTTTTACTGGGACCGCGATGTGTATGAAGCAAACCCCGATATGACCGTGCCTGATAACCTGACCATCGTGGAGCGCTCCGCGTTCAAGTTCCGCCACACTATTGGCCAGTGGGTATATAACCACGCGCTTTCCTGAACGAAGCCGAGCGCCGCGAAGAACTGGACAAATACGCCCGCAACAAGATCAACTCTTACCGGCTGTACAGCTGGAACAGCTATGCCCGCAAGATGACTTTCATTAAGCTGGGCGTGCCGGGCATCGAGATCAAACCCGAAGATATCGCCCGCCGCGATATCATCCGCGATACCATTGAATATGCACAGGCCCTGGGCATTGACATTATGGTCACCCTGCCGCCGGATGAGATGACGCAGGACTTCCACAAGCTTTATCCCAATGCCCGCTACTTTGGCAGCGAGTGGGTCAAGGACGACAACGCCGCCCCACAGACCAAGCCCTGCCTGTACCCTGAAGATCCCATGTTCAAGACTTTCTTCCAGACCTTCGTCAAAGTCTGGATCGAAGAATACGGCCCGGTGCACAACTTTGTGGCCTCTCCCCCCGTGCGAAAGCCATATTTCCACCACCATAGATGATTACATCAATATCAGCGTCAACTATTCCAAGTACACCTATGAAGCTGTGCATGAGCTGGTGCCCGAAGCCCGCGTTTTCTTTGACGGATGGGGCGTGCGCGCCAACACCCCGCCCTGCATTTGGACGATGCCCGGCGTGATGCAGCGCTTTGTGGATGCCATGCCTGACGAAGTGTACATGCTGGATCTGTGGCCCAACCGCAAGGAGACCGATGCCACCTTCCGTGACCCGATGTACCGCGATGCCAACTACAGCCCGCTGCGCAAGGCCCACTATGTGCTGGAGGCGCTGAACGAATTTGGCGGCGATGACCACATGCACGGTGATTTTGCCCGCCACATTGAAGCCGCTAAGGAGATGACCGACCCCAGCATTGTGGAACACGGCGACGGCTTTGGCAACTGCACCGAGCTGTGCGGTGTCAGCCTGCACTTCTTTGATTTGATCTTCCAGCTGGCATGGAACCCCAAAGATATTACCGTCCAGAGTTTTTTGGAAGATTCCGCCAAGCGCCGTTACGGCGGTCTGGCACCCGAAATTGGCGTAAAAGCCATGAAAACGCTGGAACAGGCTGTCTATTGTGATGACCGCGACAGTTCCCACGCACGTTACCAGAAGCGCTGCTACCTGGTGCGCCCCCAGCGCCGCCAGGTTCCGCTGAGTGAGACCCAGCAGGTCGTGGATCTGCTAAACGATTATATGACCACCATGACCGCCCTACCCGATGACAAAAAAGACCGACGCCATCGGCCAGGATATGTACGATGTGATGCGCCAGTACATTACCGAAAACTTTAACATGCACCTGCGCTGCCTGTTGGAGCTGTTCCTGCGCCGCAAAACTGCGAAAAATCTGCACGAGACCTTTGAGCTGCACGCCACGATGATGGAACAGCTGTTGACCCAGCTGGAAGTGATGACCAGCGCCAACACCAAGATGTATGTAGAACACATTGTGCGCTGGCTGCAGGGCCGCCCCTGTGACCCTAACGTTGCCAGCGAGGACACCTACATCCCTAAAGAAGAGTTCCGCGCCTGGATGCGTGACCTTGGCACCACGTTTGTCAAGAGTATTCCCAACCTGCCGGACTACAACAGCCAGGATTTCCACGAACTGATCTGCTATTATTACCATCCGCGCATCAATGCCTGTGTGGATACCCTGCGCGGTCTGCTGGATGACGGCGGCGCTACCTCCCCCCAAGGCAGTGGACGACCTGCTGGAAGCCGCCTACAAAGTGGTGGAACAGCATTGGATCGAAGTTGGCTACCCTGTGACCGATGAATGCGAAGCCATCCACCTGCCGCTGTGGCAGGCCGCCCAGAACGCTTGGAAGATCCTGCACATTCTGCCGCTGAAAGATGGCCTGGTGGAAAGCGAAGAGATCGTGAAGGAAGTCATTGATGTGTTCGCCAGCTTCTCTGAAACCGCCGACCCGGACGAAGAACGCTCCTGGGTGAGCGAAAACCCGTTTGCAGACGAAAAACAAGCCCGCGGAGGAATGATCCCCCTGCCACGAGGATAAAACCATGGATATTTTTGAAGAACTTGGCCTGCACCGCTATATCAACGCGCAGGATACATTTACCACTTATGGTGCCAGCTGCATGCCTGCGGCCAGCCTGCGGGCCATGCGGGAGATTGCATCCAGCTGTGTGGAACTGGCCGAAGTTCAGGCCAAAACCGGCGATGCCCTGGCAAAACTGACCCATAACGAAGGTGCTTATATTTCCAACGGCGCGGCGGGAGGCATGATGGTTGCCACCGCTGCCGCCCTGGCGCGGGACGATGAAAAAATTTTCCATACCCTGCCGGAGATCACCGGCCCGCGGTACGAGGTTGTCATGCAGGCCGCCCAGCGCAACATGTATGACCGCGGCTGCTCGGCTGTCGGCGCAAAAATGCGCTATATCGGTACAGCGGACACCGCTCCGACTGTGGAAGAGCTGGAAGCAGCCATTACCCCGGCAACGGCTGCCGTGTTTTATGTCATCTTTTTTGGGCGCGATGCCTCTCTGCCGCTGGAAACAATGGTGGAGGTGGCCCATCGCCATGGGGTGCCCGTAATCGTGGATGCTGCTGCCCAAAACCCGCCCGCCGAAAACCTTTGGAAGTTCACCGGCATGGGGGCCGACCTGGTTATTTTCAGCGGCGGCAAAACCATGCGCGGCCCGCAGGATTCCGGTTTGATCGTGGGGAAAAAGGAATGGATCGACCGCTGCCGCCGCTGGGGTCCCCCCACGGATGGCGTCTGCCGCGGGTGCAAGACCTCGCGCGAATCAATCGTTGGGTTGTACAAAGCCGTGCAGCTTTATCTCCAGCGGGACGAAGCCACCCTGATGCGCACCCTGAACCGCCGCTGCGCCGCTTTTGAGCGAACCCTGCGGGACTGCGGCTTTATCCAGATCACCCGCACGCAGGAAGGCCCTGTCGGCCAGGTTATGGCCCGCACCTATGCCGTAATGCCGTATGGCAGCGCCAAAGATTTGGCAGACAAAATGCGTGCCAACGGCATTTACATCGGTGCGGAGCCGGGCAACCGGATTCTACTCAACCCGTTGATGGTCACGCCTGCACAGGTCAAAACCGTGTGCGAAACGCTGACCACCTGTATGCAGCAAATCAAGGAGGAACTGTGAACCATGGGTGTTACGGAACAACGTATGGAACAGCTGGGCATTACCCTGCAGCAGACCGATTGGCGCGGCAAAGGCGCCGTGGAAGCCGTTTTGGCGGGCGATATGCTGTACATTTCTGCTCATTACCCGGTGGACGAAACCGGTACCCCCGTTTATGTCGGCCGTGTGGGCGCTGAAATTGACGAAGCCGCCGCATACCAGGCCGCGCGCCTGTGCGGGCTGAACATGCTGCGCACCATCCAGGCCTATATTGGCAGCCTGGACCGCGTGGATTACTTTGTCAAGGCGCTGGGCCTTGTCAACAGCGCCGGGGACTTTTACAACATGCCTGCCGTCATGAACGGTTACTCCGACCTGATGGTAGAGATCTTTGGCCACCGCGGGCAGCATGCCCGTGCGGCCATGGGCGCTTACGTTCTACCGGGCAATATGCCGGTCAGCGTGGACGCCATTGTTAAAATACGCCGTTAAAGGAGGGCACAGAACATGGCTGTGGCGAATCACCCCCTGTGCGAACCGGTCCGCTTTGCGCATTACAAAGCGCTGGTTCCATCCGGGAAGTTGACGGCATTGTGTATGTTTCCGGCCACGGGCCGGAAGATATCAACACCTATGAACCGTTGTACCGTGGCCGCGTTGGCACAGATCTTACGCTGGAAGATGGCTATAACGCCGCAGCAGAATGTGCCAAAACCCTGCTGCGTGCCGTGCAGCAGCGGTACGGCAGCCTGGACTGCATCCACCACCTGGTGCGCGCCACCGCGCTGGTGAACTGCGGCGAAGGTTTTACCCAACCCGAAAAAGTGGTGGATGGCTTTTCCGATACCTGCATGAAAATTTTGCAGGAGCGCGGCTACCACACCCGCACCATTATGGGCACCCACAACATGCCCAACCACAATATCCCCGTTGAAGTTGAAATGATTTTTGTACTTGCGGACCGCTACCGCAATACCTTGGGAGGGAATCAGGATGTCTGCGTATGATCTTATTCTGCAGGGCGGCACGTTGTACGACCCCTGCGCCGGAACTATGGAACTTTGTGACCTTGCCATTAAGGATGGCAAAATTGCTGCCCGCGGCAAGAACCTGAACGCGGCGGATGCCGAGACCGTGATGGATGTGACCGGTCTGATCGTATCCCCAGGTCTGATCGACATGCACTGCCATGTCTACCCGGTGTTCCCCTACCAGATGCCGGATTCTCTGCGCACCATCAACGCGGAAGAATACATGTTCCGCGCCGGTGTTACCACTGCAGTGGACGCCGGTACCACCGGCTGGCGCAACTTTGGCGATTTCAAGGAAAACGTTATCGACGCCACCAAGGTGCGTGTTCTCGCCTTTATTGATATGGCCGCCAAGGGGATGCACTATCCCCCGTCAGAGCAGGCTGTGGCTGACATCAACCCCGAAATCACCGCCGCCGTTGCCAACACCTGGTCGGATGTCATTGTCGGCGTCAAGAGTGCCCACTATTGGGCGAAGCACGAGGATGCTGACCACCCCATCTGGGCTTCCATTGACGGCGCTATCAAGGCAGCTTCCATGAGCGGAAAGATCGTGATGGTGGACAGCATCCCCATTGTGCCGGAACGCAGCTACCCAGACATCCTGGCCCGCCTGCGCCCAGGCGATGTACACACCCATGTGTTTGCGCAGCAGTTCCCCCTGATGGACGAAAACGGCAGGATGCAGCCCTATATGCTGGCCGAACGGGAGCGTGGCGTTCACTTTGATGTGGGCCACGGTTCCGGCAGCTTCTGGTTCCGCCAGGCGGTCGGCTGCTTCAACCAGGCTTCTGGCCGGATACCATCTCCACCGACCTGCACCACCAGAACGTGACCGGCCCCGCCATTGACCTGTTGTATGTTGCCAGCAAGTTCCTGGCCATGGGCATGCCGCTGCAGGATGTGCTGTACCGCGTAACCCGTGCCCCGGCGCTGAGCATCCACCGCCCCGAACTGGGCACGCTGGATGTGGGTGCCTGCGCAGATATCGCTGTGCTGCGCAACCGCGAAGGTAAGTTCGGCTACATGGACTGCGGCGGTGCCCGCCTGACCGGCGAGGGCAAACTGGAGTGCGTTGCCACCCTGCGTGAGGGCGAAGTGGTGTTTGACCCCGAAGCCCGCAGCATGCCGGATTGGCAGAACGCCCCCTCCCCCTATTGGACAGCCCCCGGCACAACGCGCAGCTGGACGCTGTGGAAGTGAGGAAATTATGCTGCTGAATGACCGCGACCAGATCATTGCCATGACGGCAGAGTGGACCGGCGAACGCTACCCCAATGGCCGCCCCCGCGTGAGCGATGAAAAAATAGAGATCCTGAAAAACCTGACCCAGGAAGAAATCTGGCAGCCGCTGTACTCCTGCGGATACCGGTTCCAGTTCCAGGGTGATTTGAAACCTCTGCACCCGGACAAAAAGCTGTACGGCCGTGCTGTGACCTGCTGCTTTATGCCCCAGCGCCCGGACCTGCGCCAGCATGTGTTCAATGTAGCCCGCAGCCGTGGCTGGAAAGGCGACTGCAACCAGTGGGTGATCGACAGCTTGGAAGAAAACGATGTTGTTGTGTGCGACCTGTATGATAAGATCCTGCGCGGCACCTTTGTGGGCGGCAACCTGACCACCGCGGTCAAGGCCCGCACCAAAAACGGCGGCGTGGTGGTGTGGGGCGGCGTGCGCGATTTGGAACAGATGCAGAACATTGATGTGCAGGTGTTCTATCGCGGCGTAGACCCCACCCCCATCCGGGACTGCCAGATCACGGCGTTCAACGGCCCCTGCCGCATCGGCGCGGCCATCTGCCTGCCGGGCGATATCGTTATCGGCACCAAAAACGGCATTCTGTTTGTGCCCAGCCATATGGTAGATTACGTCATTGAGCACGCCTACAAATCTCAGGTGCGCGACCTGTACGCATTCCCCAAGCTGGAAGCCGGTATCTACACCACCGCCGATGTGGACGCCGTGGTGTGGAACGACCAGATGATGCAGGCCCTGCTGAACTTTATTGATACCAACCCCGCCGCGGCCAAGTATCGCGGGCTGGACTGGAGCGTGGAACTGCGTGCCGCCGCCGGTGACGAAGCCGCCATTGATGAGCTGTACCAGCAGTTTGACATTGAGCGCTATGGCGCGCCCGGCCAGAAAAAAGAGGTGCTGATATGAGAGATATTTCGCTTTACCTGAGCACGATCCCCGATTATAACCAGATGCTGGCGGGAAAAAATGTGCTCATCACCACCGCTGCCCGCGGCATTGGCAAAAGCATTGCCCTGCTGTTTGCGCGCCAGGGGGCGGACGTCTATTTCGGTGGCCGCAACGAAGAATATGTGCGCACCACAGAAAAAGAATTGCAGCTCATCCGCCCCGGCTGCCGCGGCTATGTGGTAGACCTGGCCAAAGCCGACCAGACCGAAGCCTTTGTGGATGCTGCCGTAAAGGACAGCGGCGGCTTTGACATTCTGGTTTCTACCGTTGGCGTCAACTGCCACTGTCCTGCAGCGGAATACAAAGATGAGGATATGTTCCGCCTGTTGGAAACGAACTATCTCAGCGGCGTGCGCTGCGCGCGCAAAGTTATCCCCACCATGCAGCGCGCGGGGGCGGCAGCATCATCAACATTTCGTCCATTCACAGCCTGATGAGCCAGCCCACCAACATGCTGTACGCCGGTACCAAGGGCGCAATGAATGCCGCAGCCCGCGTGATGGCACTGGATTACGCCAAGGATAACATCCGGGTGAACACTATCTGCCCCGGCGTGGTCATCAGCGATGTGATGTATGATGACATGGACAAGCTGGACGATGCCGGCAAAAAGCAGTTGGACGCTGCCCTGCACCGCTGCCAGCCTTTGGAGCCTGGCCGCATGCAGGATATTGCCAACACAGCCCTGTTTTTTGCCAGCAATATGAGCGCCAACATTACCGGCCAGACCCTGCTTTCCGACGGCGGAACAAGCATTAAGGCACATGATATGGACTGCTGAAACTAGGTAAGAGGTGGGAAGGAGGAGTTAGGAGTTAATTAGGAATTTGAGGTAGGGCGGGGTCACCCGACCCCGCCGAATTGGCCCGAAGGCAGCTCTTAGACTGGAGATAAACTGTTCCCCACAGATAATTTTTATTGTCCATCATCTTCTTTCTCTTACCTCTCACCCTACCAATTCCTACTTTCTACTTTCTCATTCCTAATTGTTCTAACTTCTCCCCCTGCTTCCTGACTCCTAACTTTTCCCGGAGGTTCCCAATGGCCCACACTCTTTTATTTTCCGGCTATTGTGCGCCGGGGTGCGATGATCTGGCGGTGTGCCGCTTAACAGCGGACGGAACGCTGGAAACTTTATCTACCCTGCGGCATGGCCGTGCCCCCAGCTTTTGCTGCCGGGGGCAAAATGGTTGGATTTATGCCGCATCGGAACGCGGGGATGGCGCGGATGTGACCGCCTATGTGCTGGACGGCACGACCCTGCGCGAGATTGCCCGCATTGAAATTCCTACCGGCCGCGGCTTGTGCCATCTGTATGCCTGCGGCGATGTGATTTACGGCAGCTGCTTTGAAAACGGCCTGTATTTTGCTGTGGATAGTGCCCTGACTCGCATTTTGTGGCAATTCCAGCCCGCAGGGGCCAACGCCCACTGGGTGCAGTCTGTGGGGCACGCGTTATTCCTGGCGGATTTGGGCAACAGCCGCCTGTACCGCCTTGCGTTGGAAAATAATCTGCCCACCGGCAGCGTAAAGACTCTGCCCCAGCCCACCGGCAGCGGCCCGCGCCAGGTGTTGGATGCCGGGGACGGCATGCTGGACTGTGTGTATGAGCTGGACGGCCACATGCGGGTGCTGAACCATGACGGCTGCACCGTTTCCACAGTGCAGGCCAGCACTGTGCCCAAGCCGCGCAGCTGGCCGGGTGGTGCCTGCGCCACGGCGGATGGCACCCTGTTTGTCAGCAACCGCGGGCCCAACACCATCTCGGCGTGGCAGCGCAGCGGCCCGACCCGCCATTTCCTTTGCGAATGGCCCACCGGCGATTGGCCGCGGGCGCTGTGCGCGGTGCCGGGCACCCTGTATCTGTTGGCTGCCTGCCAACGAGAGGGCGCGGTGCATTGCTACTATTGTTCATCCTTGCCCCACCGCGCACCTACCGAAACCGCCAGCCTTGCGCTGCCTGGTGCTTCCTGCGCGCTGGTGCTGGACTGATTTTTGTCATTGTATTTTCTCTTTTCCTCATTTTTTAATTGTTCAAGCTTTTCTTCTCTGCACAATAACCTCCTACTTGCACCTTTCCCTATGGCAAAGCCCATACCGGAAAAGCGGGATTTCCCTGTCTCTGCTTTTCGGTATGGGCTTTTTGTAGTTCTTTTATTTTCTGGGGTTACCGTGCGCGGCTCTGGCGGCGGTACTGGGTGGGGGTGCTGCCCATCGACTTTTTTGAACATCTTGGTAAAATAGTTCACATCCAGGATGCCCACCTGCTCCGCCACCACCGAGATATTCTGCTCGGTGGTGCTCAACAGATTGGCCGCGCGCTGGATGCGCTGCGTGTTGATAAAATCTGTCAGGGTGGTTCCGGTATCCTGCTTGAACAGGCTGGAGAGGTACGATGGGCTGATATAGTACATAGCGGCCAGGCTTTTGGGCGAAAGCTGGTCCGACAAGTTCAGGTTGATCGTATTGATGACCTTTTGCACCAGCGGTGAATATTGCTGCAAAGAATACCGCCGCACATATGCGCAGTACTCTTTTACCATTGTCTGCACCAGCGGCCAGCTTTCCTCGTCCACCATGTTTTCGATCATCAGGGCATAACGGGAGGAAATCTCGTCAATGTAATACGGGTGGATGTTGCTGCGCTCAATGGCTTTGCGCAGCAGAGTGTTCATTACGGTCAGCATGATCTTGGTCTGGTACAGTGACCCGAACGCCCGCCATAGGTAAGCGTGCCATTTGCTGGCAGGCTTTCAGCGCAGCTCGGTGTTGCCGCAAGCCGCCGCGTCCCAGATGGCATTTTTCGTTGGCATAGCGCTGTTCAAGCATCTGGATCGGGATCTCCCGCTGGAACTCCGGTTCGGTAAAATAGCGCAGGTCAGCGGTAAAATGGAACGGCAGAAACTCTTTCTGCTGGTCCAGGTGGAATTCCTCTTTGGGGAACATCATGGAAACAACTGCCACGATGGAAGCCTGGAAACCGCTGCCCGACAGAATCCGCACCCCGTTATAGTAGCTCTGTACAGCGTCATCGCCTTTCTCACCAATGTGACGGCGTGCCCAGCTGCGGGATTTTTCGCTGCGCTCGGCGGTGGCCCACGGGCCGATCATGAACACAGCGTTTTCTTCGTCTGGAATGCGGAACAGCGCAAACTGCAATTCAAAGGTGCCTTCGGCAAACAGCAGCGTGTTGGGCGGGGTGCTTTGCAGCAACAGGCTGCCGAATTCCTGCCAGTCAAAATAGGGGTCCAGCGCTTTGCGCAGGCCGTAATCAAACTGGTCCAGCCCATCAAAGGGCGGCGTTACCCGCATGCAGCGGATGTTGCTGGCGGAGGCCAGCCGGGTCAGAACGTCCAGTAAATCTGCTTGCATCAGGCACCTCGTTTTCTCAGCGGCGGGCGGCGCTGCCGCGTGCCCACCGGGTAAAGGGGTTATTTTTTGCCCCGCGTGTTATCGTTGTTGCTTTTCCCGGCCAGGTAACGCATGATGGGCGGCATGCCCACGGCAAGCGCTACCAACACCGCCAACACAAGCGGGCTGGGGGCCTGGTGGTTAGGGTTGAACAACAGCTGAACGATCTGGTCCATGGCGGGTCGCCTTTCTTGTGTGCCGTATCGGCGTTAAAAAGTGTGACTTTGCTGCTTCTAGTTTAACATGTCTACGCGGAAATGGAAAGCAATTTTGCCGGAAATAATAACCAAAAGCAATAGCTGCTTTTCGGCATATTGTGCAGGTGCTACCCTGAAATTTTGCCAACATGCGCTGTTTTCCTGAATTCACAGCAAGCCCCGCAGGCAAACAGCAGCCTGCGGGGCGGCGGAGGGAGGAGGTTTTTACAGGTAAATGATGCCGTTTTCGTCCGGTTTCATCGGCACGGCGATCATTGCGTCGATCATTGTCATGGCAATGGAAAATCCGCTCCAGCAGGTGACCAGGTAGAGCAAGCCCATCTTCCACTGTTTTGCATAAAAGCGCTGGGCGCCAAATACCCCAAGAAGGCACCACCGCAGGTAGGCCTTGCGGTTCACCGGCACTTTGGCCCGGTTAGCGTGGGTGGTCACAGCGCAGTCAATCAGCCGCCACAGGGGGCCGTGGCTAGCAGCTTCATCGGTGCGCAGTGCAGAGTTCTGGGTGGTTTCGGGAGCCATTTCCATTTGCTTTTCCAATGTAGGTACCTCACTGTAACAACGGGTGCGCCCGATGGACGGGCGGCCCCGCGGGGAATGTGGTTCGGTTTGGGGTTATGCTTCGGCCATAGCCTTTGCCTTGATCTTGACAATCTCGTCCTGGATCTCGGCCATCTTTTCTTTGCTCAGCGGATAGAACTTCATGGCAATCAGGTTGCAGATCAAACCGATGGTGATCAGGCCGTATGCCAGGAACACAACGCCAACACGCAGCTGCGGGGTAACGATATCGCCCACGCTGGGGTTGTGGTCGGTAAAGCCGCAGGCAGCAAACACCAGACCGGCGATCATGGGAGCGAAAGAGGAAATCATCTTGTCCACAAAGCTGAACAGGGTGCCCATCAGACCGGGAACATACTTGCCGGAGCGGTATACTTCATAGTCGGCACAGTCGGCGGTCATGGGAATTACGATATTGCCGGAAATACCCTGGCAGCCGGCATACAGGATGCTGAACACAACATAGGTGATCAGGAAGGGGCCCCAGTTCAATGCACCAGTTCGGGGTTGCTGGTCATTGTTGTGGGGTCGCCAACAATCCACAGGGCGGACAGGATAACGTTGCAGATAATGCCGCCGATGGAGCCAATGACCATGGCTTTTTTCTGGCCAAAGCGGGTGGCAACGATGGAGATAACCAGGAAGGTGAGGATGACGCTGGGGATGGTGGTAACGGCGGTCACGCTGCCCTGCAGTTTGATGGAACCGGCAATGCAGGCAAACATAGCAACGGCAACAGCGCTGGTTTTGGCAGTGGAGCCGAGCTTATCCGTGGAGGCGGACAGCACCAGCATCTGGATGGCGCGGTTGTTTTTCAGGGTATCCCAGTAGTCTTTCAGGCCGACCTTGATGGGTTTGCCAGTGCCAAAGAATTCCGGGCGGTCTTTGGGTGCAATGGAGATGACGGCGATCACGGTAAAGATGGCGGACATAATGGCGGTCATCATCCAGAATTCATGGAAGAACTGGGTAGAGGTATAGTTGCCAACATCAGCATACTTGTTGGCAATGTTGGCAACGACAATAGCCAGCACCGTAAACAGGATGGTATTGAACACGCCATCGAAAGAAGCGAACATGGGGCGCTGTTTGGGATCGTTGGTCATGCAGCTCTGGGCGCTCTTGGTAACAACGCACTGGCAGGTGTAGCCAGGTAATAAACGCAGCAGAACACAACAAAGAAAATAAAGCGGGCGGGGCCTTCCGGCAGTTTGTGGGTAAAGTGGAACATGATAAAGCTGGAAGCCGCCAGAATGATGTTGCCAATGACCATGAACGGGCGGTTTTTGCCGAACTTGCCGTTGGTTTTATCCACCATGTAGCCAATGAACGGGTCAGTTACGCCGTCCCAGATACGCATAGCCATGGTAAAGCTGGATGCCATGACCATGCCAACGCCAACAAAGCCCAGTAGATAAAAACTGACATAGTTCATGAACATCAGGTAAAGGTTGGTTGCGGTGTTGTTGAGCGCAAAGCCTGCAATGCGCCACAGGGGTACACGGTGGATGCCGTTTGTTTCGTAATCCTTGTCATAATACTTGTCGGGCAGGGTTCTTGTCTTCGCCATTTCTTTTCTCCTTACTTGGGGTGTATCTGAAAGGCTGAAAATGCGGCCTGTTCAGGTACACTTTATGGAATTTCTTCCTCCGCTTGTCTGGAACGTTCCGGCACCCAGCCCCACACTGTTCACCGCAGTTCCGCAACTTTGTGTCTATATTATGAACGTTCAGGAAGAATGGCGTTAGTAAATTTTTACAGGTAAAACAGGAAAATCGGAGCATAAAATTATGCAGGGGGGAAGCGATGAGCAGGGCGAATTTGCAATGAGAAATTAGCAATTATAAGGTAAGAACCGGCGCTTTTCTTACAAAGAATAAATAATAATGAATAAAGAATAATGGTGGTGGAGCGCGGCGCGGTGCGCCGCTCAAAAATATTAAGTTTGTTGTGTGCTGAAAGTATGCGATGAAACATGAAGCTGATTTGTGAGGGGACGATGCTTGCCATCGTCCCGTGGGCCTATCTGCATTGCAGCTTTCAAAATTGTATCATGCCGTACTCTACGATGGTGGTGCGGTCCCCAGCCGGGCCGAATGGCAGGCACCACAATTATTCGCAGATTTTGCGGGTTTTCCCAAAAAATCTACTAACGATACCGGCGGTTTTATGTGATAATAGAATCATCGAACAACTTCCGAACCGCAAAAACCTTTGTAAAACACGGAACCAACATGACGCAAGCCCAACGTATTTCAGGGAAATGCTTCACCCAGTCTGGTATCCAACCCCACCCAAACTGAACGAATGGCCCCACATTCCCGGAAAAATTGTTGGAGCAAAACATTCATTTTATTGAAACAAGGAGAAACAACGCTATGGAAAATAAATCTTTGCTGTACCCCTGCGCTTCCGCTGCACGCCGCGTTATCAGCCTAGATGGCATGTGGCGCTTTGGGTTCGACCCCGAAAGCAATGGTATGGATGCCGGCTGGGGCGTCGGACTGCCCAAACCCATCTCGATGCCGGTCCCGGCTTCGTTCTGCGATTTCTTTACCGATAAGGAGTCCCGCGAATACTGCGGCGATTTCTGGTACGAAACCGATTTCTTTGTTCCGGGTGAATGGAGCGGCAAGGATGTTGCCATCCGCTTCGGTTCTGTCACCCACCGCGCCCACGTGTTTGTGAACGGCGTGGAAGTTGTCAACCATGAGGGCGGCTTTTTACCCTTTGATGCCAACGTGACCGAGATTGTGCGGTACAACCAGTACAACAAGCTGACTGTGTTGGCCAACAACGAACTGAACGAGTACATGCTGCCCGCAGGCCAGACCAACACCCTTTCTAACGGAAAAAAGGTTGCGGCACCGTACTTTGATTTCTACAATTACGCGGGTATCCACCGCCCGGTCAAGCTGCTGGCCTTGCCCAAAGAGCGTGTTCTGGATTTTGAGGTGACCCACCGCCTGGTGGACGGCGGTGCCGAGGTAGACTATACCGTAACCACGAATGGCAGCCATGATGTGACGGTGGAAGTGCTGGATGGCACCACCAAGGTGGCCGAAGCCAGCGGCAAAACCGGCACTTTGAAAATCACCAATGCTAAGCTGTGGAATGTGCACGCCGCTTACCTGTACAACTTCGTCATCCGCATTACCGATGGCCACGCCGTGATCGATGAATATTTTGACAAGATCGGCATCCGTACCTTTGAAGTTAAGGATGGCCACTTCCTGCTCAACGGCAAACCGGTGTATCTGCGCGGTTTTGGCAAGCACGAAGATTCCGACATCCGCGGCCGCGGCCTGGACCTGGCTACCGTCAAGCGCGATTACGAGCTGATGAAGTGGATCGGCGCAAACTGCTTCCGCACCAGCCACTACCCCTATGCCGAAGAACTGTACCAGATGGCAGACGAAGAGGGCTTTTTGATCATTGACGAAGTGCCTGCCGTCGGCTTTATGCAGAGCACGATGAATTTCCTGGCTGCCAACCAGGGCAACGGCAAAAAGGTGGGCTACTTTGAAAAGGAAACCACCCCCAAGCTGCTGGAAAACCACAAGGCTGCCCTGACTGATATGATCACCCGCGACAAGAACCACGCATCGGTCATCGCATGGAGCATCCTAAACGAACCCCAGTGCACCAGCGAGGGTACCGAAGCATACTTTAAGCCGCTGTTTGACCTGGCCCACGAGCTTGACCCCCAGAAACGCCCCCGCACCTATGCCATCGTGATGATGAGCCTGCCCAACAACAGCAAGGGCCAGCAGTTTGCGGATTTCATCAGCCTGAACCGCTATTACGGCTGGTATGTGATGGGCGGCATGTGCATTGTGGACGCCGAGACGGCGTTCCGCAAAGAGATGGACGGCTGGGCACAGGTTTTGAACGGCCGCCCGATGATCTTTACCGAGTACGGCGTGATACCATGCCCAGCGAGCACAAACTGCCCAGCGTGATGTGGAGCCAGGAGTACCAGAACGAGTACCTGGATATGAACACAATGTGTTTGATCAGTTACGTACTTTGTTGCAGGGCGAAGCTAGGTGGTGGAACTTTGGACCGATCCTTCCTA
>ENA-OQAX01000091-OQAX01000091.1-human-gut-metagenome-genome-assembly--contig:-NODE-91-length-18286-cov-3.096481_pt1 | contig 18286 bp, 24 predicted proteins | sample MGYA00242741_ERZ504539 | MGnify/ENA primary metagenome ERZ504539 (study PRJEB26092, sample SAMD00036277) | human gut metagenome | host: Homo sapiens | study: EMG produced TPA metagenomics assembly of... | reverse complement strand
AAATTACGCTGGTTTTTTGTTTTGCCCGGCATCTTAAGTCTCCCTCTCGAGGATGGATCCGAACAGCTGCGGCACCGTTCAGCGGGACGATCTCCAGCAGTGCAAGGATCAGCAGAACAATAAGAACCGTAGTAACCATCGTGTACCGTGCATCGTAATATTTTGCAACGGTATTCAGGTTGGTACTCTGTGCATTGATTTTTTAAATTTTTCTTCAAAAAAATCATTGACAACGCTTTCTGTGCATGATAAAATCACATTTGATTTTGAGAGACAAAGCATAGCAGAGTCTTTTCAAAGCAATTTACCATGGACCGCCCAGCGGGGCTAAGGCCATACGGACAGCCGGGTCCACTGCCGACCGGCGGCACAGCCGCCATTATTGATTGAGTGTAGCAGCTCAAATTTTATAAGTTGGTTCCTTTACAACCATGAAATTGCGCAGTCAGTGTGCAGACTTGTGAAACGGTCAATAAAGAGCAGTAAAAGCAGAATTGCTATATAGACTCTCATAATCCCGTCTTTTTGAATCATGCGAAGCGGCCTTTGTACTCTGGTGTTTCTTCCGGGGGTCTTTGGCAGCGCATTCAAATGCTTTTCAAAGCGCAAGTCTGCACTTTTTGTGCGGTACTTGCGCTTTTTTGTTTGCATCGGGATCAGGGACGGAGGAAAAACATGAGTGAGAACCGAACACGGTTCCGGCTGAACCAGAACCGTGCGCCCATCTATGAAGCGCTGGAACAGTTCCGCAAAATGCGGGTGGTGCCCTTTGATGTGCCCGGCCACAAGCGAGGCCGCGCAACCCGGAACTGACCGCCTTTTTGGGCCAGCAGTGCGTTGGGGTGGATGTGAACAGCATGAAGCCGCTGGATAATCTCTGCCACCCGGTATCGGTCATCCGGGAAGCAGAGGAGCTGGCCGCAGATGCCTTTGGCGCTGCCCACGCGTTCCTCATGGTGGGCGGCACCACCAGCAGTGTGCAGAGCATGGTGCTTACCGCCTGCAAGCGCGGCGATGAGATCATTCTGCCCCGCAATGTGCACCGCAGTGTGCTGAACGCACTGGTACTGTGCGGTGCGGTGCCGGTATATGTGAACCCCGAGGTGGACAAGCGCTTGGCATCTCGCTGGGCATGAAGCGGGAACAGGTGGAAAAGGCCATTAAAGAGCATCCGAATGCTGTGGCTGTGCTGGTGAATAACCCCACCTACTACGGCATCTGCTCTGACCTGCGCGCCATCGTAAAAATGGCCCACGATGCGGGATGCTCTGCCTTGCGGACGAAGCCCACGGCACCCACTTCTACTTTGGCGGCGGCCTGCCGGTGTCTGCCATGGCGGCAGGGGCTGATATGGCATCCGTCTCCATGCACAAGAGCGGCGGCAGTTTAACGCAGTCCAGCCTGCTGCTCATCGGCCCCAATGTGCACCCGGGCTATGTGCGGCAGATCATCAACCTGACCCAGACCACCTCCGGCAGCTACCTGCTCATGTCCAGTCTGGATATCTCCCGCCGCAACCTTGCGCAGCGCGGGCGGCAGGTATTCCACCAAGTGGCCGACATGGCCGAGTATGCCCGCGAGGAGATCAACGCCGTGGGCGGCTACTACGCTTTGGCAAGGAGCTGTGCAACGGCGACTCCGTTTTTGACTTTGATACCACCAAGCTCAGCGTCCACACGCTGGATATCGGCCTTGCAGGCATTGAGGTGTACGACATCCTGCGCGATGAGTACGACATCCAGATCGAGTTCGGCGACATTGGCAACATCCTTGCCTATCTTTCCATCGGCGACCGCCCGCAGGAGGTGGAGCGTCTGGTCAGCGCGCTGGCCGAGATCAAGCGCCGCTACCAGACCGATGGCTCCGGCCTGCTGAGTCAGGAATACATCGACCCCGTTGTGGCTGCCAGCCCGCAGGAGGCTTTCTATGCCCCCAAAAAGAGCCTGCCCCTCCGGGAGACCGAGGGCATGGTGTGCAGCGAGTTCGTCATGTGCTACCCGCCGGGCATTCCCATTCTGGCCCCGGGCGAGCGCATCACCAAGGAAATTTTGAACTACATCGAGTACGCCAAGGCCAAGGGCTGCAGCATGACCGGCCCCGAGGACCCGGACATCGAGCGGCTGAACGTTCTGGCATAAGGAGGGAATGCAGATGGAATTTTGGTTTTCTGAGTTTCACACCCCGGACGTGAAGCACAGCATCCGGGTGAACAAACAGCTCTACTCCAAGCAGAGCGATTACCAGCGCATCGATATTTTTGAAACGCCGGAGTTTGGCCGGGTGCTCACATTGGACGGCAATGTGATGCTGACCGAGCGCGACGAATTCATCTATGACGAGATGATCGTGCATGTGCCCATGGCGGTGCACAAGCAGGCAAAAGACATCCTTGTCATCGGTGCCGGTGACGGCGGCGTGGTGCGGGAGCTGACCCGCTACGACCGGGTGGAGCGCATCGACCTTGTGGAGATGGACCCGCAGGTGGTGGAAGCCTGCCGCGCCTTCCTGCCCAGCAACGCCTGCCGCATGGATGACCGCCGGGTGCACATCTATTTTGAGAACGCCCTCAAGTATATCCGCCGCTGCGAGGAGGAGTACGACCTCATCATCGTGGACTCCTCCGATCCCTTCGGCCCATCCGAGGGTCTGTTCACCCGCGAGTTCTACGGCAGCTGCTTCAATGCCCTGAAAGCGGACGGCATCATGGTGAACCAGCAGGGCAGCCCCTTCTATGCCGAGGATGCCAGCGCCATGCAGCGCAGCCACAAGCGCATTGCGTCCACCTTCCCCATCAGCCGAGTGTATCAGCACACATTCCCACCTTTGCGGCTGGGTACTGGCTGTTCGGCTTTGCCAGCAAAAAGTATCATCCCATCGATGATCTGGATGCAGACGCATGGAAGGCGTTGAACATGCGCACCCGCTATTACACCGCCCGGCTGCATGTCGGCGCATTTTACCTGCCGGCATTCCTTGAGGAAATGCTGCGGGAAGTGGAGGAACACTGATGCAACCCAACATTGAAAACTTCATCGGCTGTGACAGCAGCTACCGCGCCGCCAGCATCGTGCTGTACGGTGCGCCCTACGATTCCACCACCAGCTACCGCCCGGGCGCACGGTTCGGCCCGGCGGCCATCCGACACGAAAGCTATGGTCTGGAGACCTACAGCCCCTACCAGAATGCCGACCTGACCGATTTTGACATCTTCGACAGCGGCGATCTGGAGCTGTGCTTCGGCTCCAGCGAGAGCGCCCTTGCGGACATCGAAGCCCGCGCAGAGGAGATCCTGCAGGACGGCAAGTTCCCGTTGCTGCTGGGCGGTGAACATCTGGTGACGCTGGGTGCCGTGCGGGCTGCTGTGAAGAAATATCCGGATCTGCACATCGTGCACTTTGATGCCCACGCCGACCTGCGGGACGACTACCTTGGTGCAAAGCTGAGCCACGCCTGCGTGCTGCGCCGCTGCCATGAGCTGGTGGGCGACGGCTGCATCCATCAGTTCTGCATCCGCAGCGGCGACCGCGCCGAGTTCGAGTTTGCAGCCCAGCACACCGAGATGCACAAATTCGATTTTACCGGCCTTGCCGAGCTGACGGAACAGCTGTGCGAGAGCAAGGTGCCCGTCTACCTGACCATCGACCTCGACTGTCTGGACCCCTCCTGCTTCCCCGGCACCGGCACGCCCGAAGCCGGCGGCGTGAGCTTTTTGCAGCTTCTGGATGCCATCCGCACCGTGACGAAAGCCAACATCGTAGCCGCAGACCTCAACGAGCTGGCTCCCACGCTGGATACCACCGGCGTTTCCACCGCCACCGCCTGCAAGGTGCTGCGCGAAACGCTGATCGCGCTGGACAAGGGCTGGCCCGGCTTTCAGGTCTGACCGAATTTGCACACATTGACATAAAGGAGAAAAATCATGAGCAAAGTTCTGATCATCGGCTGCGGCGGCGTGGCCTCCGTTGCCATCCACAAGTGCTGTCAGGTACCCGAGGTGTTCACCGAGATCTGCATCGCCAGCCGTACCAAGTCCAAGTGCGACAAGCTGGCTGCAGAACTGGCCCCCAAAACCGCTACCAAGATCACCACCGCACAGGTGGATGCCGACAAGGTGGACGAAGTGATCGCCCTCATCAAGGCTTATCAGCCCGACCTCGTGATGAACATTGCCCTGCCCTATCAGGACCTGACCATCATGGATGCCTGCCTTGCCTGCGGCGTAAACTATATGGACACCGCCAACTACGAGCCGGAGAACACCGACGACCCGGAGTGGCGTGCCATCTACGAGAAGCGCTGCAAGGAAGCAGGCTTCTCCGCCTACTTTGATTACAGCTGGCAGTGGGCTACGCAAAGAAGTTTGAGGAAGCCGGCCTGACCGCCCTGCTGGGCAGCGGCTTCGACCCGGGCGTGACCCAGGCTTACTGCGCCTACGCCAAAAAGCACGAGTTCGACACCATTGACACCATTGATATTCTGGACTGCAACGGCGGCGACCACGGCTATGCCTTTGCCACCAACTTTAACCCGGAGATCAATCTGCGCGAGGTGTCCGCTCCCGGCAGCTACTGGGAGAACGGCCACTGGGTGGAGATCCCGGCTATGAGCATCAAGCGGGAATACAACTTCGATCAGGTGGGCGACAAGGATATGTACCTGCTGCACCACGAGGAGATCGAGTCCCTTGCCAAGAACATCCCGGAGGCAAAGCGCATCCGCTTCTTCATGACCTTTGGCCAGAGCTATCTCGACCACATGCGCTGTCTGGAGGATGTGGGCATGCTGTCCACCACCCCGGTCAACTTCAACGGGCAGGAGATCGTGCCCATCCAGTTCCTCAAGGCTCTGCTGCCGGACCCCGCCAGCCTTGGCCCCCGCACCAAGGGCAAGACCAACATCGGCTGCATCTTCACCGGCAAGAAGGACGGCAAGGAAAAGACCTACTATATTTATAATGTGTGCGACCATCAGGAGTGCTACAAGGAGGTCGGCTCTCAGGCCATCAGCTACACCACCGGCGTACCGGCCATGTGTGGCGCACTGATGCTGCTCACCGGCAAGTGGACCACCAAGGGCGTGCACACTGTGGAAGAGTTTGATCCGGACCCGTATCTGGACGCTCTGGACAAGTACGGCCTGCCCCGTTCCGAGAGCCACAGCCCGGCGCTGGTGGACTGATGCGGCTGGCCGATACCCGCCCGCCCTTTGCGGGCCTTACAAACCTTTCTTGGGAAGCGCTTGCCTCTCTGCCCACCCCCTGCTACCTGCTGGACGAAGGGCAGCTGCGCCGCAACGGCGAACTTCTGCTGGGGGTGCAGCAGCGCACCGGCTGCAAAATTCTGCTGGCGCAGAAGGCTTTTTCCAACTTTAATGTTTACCCGGTGCTGGCCCCTTATCTGGCGGGCACCGAGGCCAGTGGCCTGTACGAGAGCCGCCTTGGCAAAGAAGAGCTGCCGGAAAAAGAGAACCATGTGTTCTGCGCGGCCTACCGGGCAGACGAGTTCGCGGAGCTGCTGCAGTACGCCGACCACATCGTGTTCAATTCGCCCAGCCAGCTGGCAAAGTTCGGCCCGGCAGCAAAGGCGGCGGGCAAGAGCGTGGGCCTGCGGCTGAACCCGGAGTGCTCCACGCAGGAAGGCCATGCAATTTACGACCCCTGCGCCCCGGGCAGCCGCCTTGGCACCACCCGCGCCCAGTGGGATGCCGCCGTGCAGGCAGACCCGGCCCTGCCCGAATTACTGGACGGACTGCACTTCCACACCCTGTGCGAGCAGGATGCCGATGCACTGGCCCTGACGCTGGCGGCGGTGGAAGCAAAGTTCGGGGGTCTTCTGCCCCGGATGAAGTGGCTCAACTTTGGCGGCGGGCACCATATCACCCGCCCCGCTACCGCCTTGCCACGCTGGAACAGTGCATTACCGAAACACAGAAAAAGTACGGCGTGCAGGTGTATCTGGAGCCGGGCGAAGCATGGGCGCTGAACGCCGGGTATCTTGTTACCACTGTGCTGGATACTTTGCAAAATGGCGAGACGAGCCTTGCCATTCTGGACATGTCTGCGGCCTGCCACACCCCGGATGTGATCGAGATGCCCTACCGCCCGCCGCTGATGGATGCCGGGGACCCCGGCGAAAAGCCGTACCTCATCCGCCTTGGCGGCCCCACCTGCCTTGCCGGGGATGTGGTGGGCGACTACAGCTTTGCCTCCCCGCTCACCGAGGGGCAAAGGCTCATTTTCGGCGATATGGCCATCTACACCACCTGCAAGAACAACACCTTCAACGGGATGCCGCTGCCGCCCATCTGGGCAATGGACGAAAACGGCACCTGCCGGGAGCTGGTGAAGTTCGGCTACAGCGATTTCAAGATGCGGCTGGGACGTGCAGCGGATTAAAGTACGACCCTTACGGCAAATCTGTATTCATTCAAAAGACAGTCTGTATCAAAACCGCCCAAAATGCACGCTGTTCAAGTACAGTTTCTTTTTTATCATCTGAACGTAAAATTTAAAAAAATTCATATTCAGCCTAGACAAGTTCCTTTTCATGTGCTAAAACAATGCTAAGAAACCCGCAACGATGCAGGATCTGAGGATCACTGCGCCGTTGCGGGTTTTTCTTGTTTTATCTGGGAAAGTGTCAAGAAATAATAGAGGAGGCAATTCTTATGAAAGCATTCATTTCGCGTCGTGATTTCCTGAAAGCGGCAGGCATCACCGCCGCAGCAGCAGCTTTGGCAGGCTGCTCTTCTTCTGGCGGTTCCGCAAGCGGCTCTTCTGCAGGCGGCAAGACCATTAAGATCGGCGTGTTTGAACCGGCTTCCGGTGATAACGGCGCAGGCGGCAAGCAGGAAGTGCTGGGTGTCGAGTATGCCAACAGCCTTGCTCCCACCGTGGAGATCGGCGGTGAGACCTATAACGTGGAGCTGGTGGAAGTGGATAACCAGTCCAGCACCGATAAGGCCGTGACTGCTGCACAGGAGCTGGTCTCCAAGAAAGTCTCCATCGTGCTGGGCAGCTACGGCTCCGGTGTTTCCATTGCAGCCGCTCCCACCTTCCAGTCCGCTTCCATCCCGGCCATTGGCTGCTCCTGCACCAACCCCGCCGTGACTGAGGCCAACCCCTACTACTTCCGTGTCTGCTTCCTTGACCCGTTCCAGGGCTCGGTCATGGCAAACTTTGCAAAGGATGAGTTCAGTGCTGCCAACGCCTACGTGCTGAGCATGCTGGGCGAGGACTACGGCTCCGGTCTGGCCACCTACTTCGTCAACGCTTTTGAGGATCTGGGCGGCACTGTTACCAGCGAGCAGTTCCCCGAGGGCACCTCGGACTTCTCCGCCTACATCCAGAACGCCATCAACGCCGGTGCAGATGTGATCTTTGCTCCCTGCGCCACCACCTACGCCGCCCAGATCATCACACAGGCTGCTTCTGCAGGCTTCGACAAACCCATTACCGCAGGCGACACATGGGAGTCCAGCGTTATTCTGGATGCCCAGAAGGGCACCAGCGTGCAGGTGTATTGCTCCACCTTCTTTGATGAGAACGATGATTCCGGCGCAGCCAAGGAGTTCGTGACCGGCTTTAAGGAGTGGCTGAACGCCGACAGCCAGAAGCTGACCAACAACGGCGGCAATGACATCGTGGCAGCTGTTTCTGCACTGGGCTACGACGGCTACATGGTGGCTCTGGAAGCCATCAAGGCAGCAGGCAGCACCGACGGCACCGCCATCCGCGATGCTCTGTACGGCGTAAACTACGACGGCGTGACCGGCAACATCACCTTTGACCAGACCACCGGTGATGCCAACAAGGATATGGCTTACATCAAGAAAGCTGCCGACGGCGCATTTGAGTTCGTCAAGACTCAGAGCGTGGAAGGCTGATTTGAACCTGTAAACTCCTTCAGTCAACGCCTGACGGCGTTGCCAGCTCCCTCAACGAGGGAGCCTTTTTGTAGCCTTCCGGCAGGTTTGGCTCCCTCTGGGAGGGGGCTGTCACCGGAGGTGACTGGAGGAGTTTATTTTATTAAAAGTTGTAAGAAATGGAGGGTCCCCCTTATGGCTGCAAAGTTTCTGCCCTATTTGCTGGCAGGTATCTCGGTGGGCGGCCAGTATGCATTGATTGCCATTGGCTACACGATGGTGTACGGCATCCTGCGCCTGATCAACTTTGCCCACGGCGATATCTTTACCGTAGCCGGTTTTCTGATGGTGTACGCTACTGCTTCCCTTCCGCTGACCATTTCCATCCCGTTGGTGGTGGTGGCAACGGTACTGCTGGGCATCGCAGTGGAAAAGATCGCCTACAAGCCCCTGCGCACCGCGCCGCGCATGTCGGTAATGATCTCCGCGATCGGTATGTCCTACCTTTTGCAGAACTCGATGTGGTATGTCACCGGCGGTCTGGCCAAGCAGTACCCTGCCCTGCCGTGGATCAGCGACACCGTCATGGTGCTGGGCTGCCAGACCAAGCGAGTGACGGTGGTAACGCCGTTCCTCGTCATTGTGCTGGTGGCAGCACTTGTTACCCTGATCCAGAAGACCAAGATCGGCATGGCCATGCGCGCCGCTTCCCGCGATTTTGAGACCGCTCAGCTGATGGGTATCAAGATCAACAATGTCATCTCCTTTACCTTTGCGGTGGGCAGCTTTCTTGCGGCCATCGGCTCCATGATGTATTTTTCCAACTACACGGCAGTCACCCCCACTGTGGGTGCGATGCCCGGCCTGAAAGCCTTTGTGGCTGCGGTGTTCGGCGGCATCGGTTCCATTCCCGGTGCGGTGATCGGCGGCTTCATCATCGGCATCTGCGAGAGCCTTATTAAAGGTGCAGGCGCTACCACCTTCAGTGATGCGTTCACCTTTGCACTGCTGATTGTGGTGCTGGCCGTCAAGCCTACCGGCCTGTTCAGTGAAAACCTGACCGAGAAAGTGTGATGACCATGAAACAAGAGAAAAAACGCATCTATCTCCGGGCCGCACTGGCGCTGGCCGCCCTGCTGCTGGTGCTGCTGGCACTGGACAACCTGAGCTTTGTGCCCTCCATGCTGCTGACCGTACTGCGCAAGGGCGCCATTTATGCGCTGGTGGCGGTGTCCATGAACCTGCTGAACGGCTTTACCGGCCTGTTCAGTCTGGGGCAGGCAGGCTTTATGCTGCTGGGTGCCTACACCTACGCCATCCTCACCATTCCCGCCGCTTCGCAGAAGTCCATCTATCAGCGCTATGCAAACGGCGGCATCGGCTTCTCCATCCCGGAACTGCTCTCCAAACCTCTGGGCGGCTTCGGCCTGCTGCTGGGTGTTGTGTTCTGCCTGATCCTGGCCGGTTTTACCGCAGCTCTGTTCGCCTTCCTCATCGGCCTGCCGGTGCTGAAGCTCAAGAGCGATTATCTTGCCATTGCTACACTGGGCTTTGCCGAGATCATCCGTGCCGCCGTGGTTTACGAGGGCTTTGGCCCGCTGACCAACGGCTCCAACCTTCTGTACGGCTTTACCAGCTTTGCCAGTTTCAACCTTTCGCTGGGCGGCACGACCCTGCATCTGGAGACCGTGATGCCCTTCCTCTTCTCCGGCATCTGCATCGCCATCATTCTGCTGCTCATCAACTCCACCTATGGCCGTGCCTTCAAAGCCATCCGTGATGACGAGATCGCTGCCGAAGCCATGGGCATCAACCTTGCCAGCCACAAGCGCATGAGCTTTATCATCAGCAGCTTCTTTGCCGGTATCTCCGGCGCAATGCTTGCCATGTATCAGGCCAGCGTGCAGGCCACCACCTTCAAATCCAGCATGACCTACGAGATCCTGCTGATCGTGGTCATTGGCGGCATTGGCTCGGTGTCCGGTTCCATCATCGCGTCCTTCCTGTTCATCGCCAGCTCCGAGTGGCTGCTGCGCTTCCTCGACAACGAGACCTGGATCGGCGGCTTCCGTGTGCCGCTGCTGCGTTCCGGCTTCCGCATGGTGGTGTTCAGCATCATCATTATGGCGGTGGTGCTGTTCTTCCGCAAGGGCATCATGGCGACCGTGAATTGTTCCAGAAAAGCCCGCATCCACTGCAAAAACTGCCAAAAAGGAGGCGCGTTCCAATGAGTGAAAACGTATTGACCATTGAAAAACGCCACGATGCAGTTTGGCGGCGTGGTGGCTGTGGATAATCTGAACCTGAAGGTGGATAAAGATCAGATCGTCTCCCTCATCGGCCCCAACGGTGCCGGCAAGACCACCGCGTTCAACGTTGTCACCGGCGTGTATGCGCCCACCAACGGCGCGGTGTGGTTCGAGGGACGCAAGATCATTGAGAACACGCCCCACGGCAAGATGAAAAAGCTCTATAAGGGCCAGAACGCGAGCAAGTATTCCCACATGATCGCCCCCACGCCCGATAAGATCACCCAGATGGGTATTGCCCGCACCTTCCAGAATATCCGTCTATGGAAGAGCCAGACCGTGTTTGAGAACGTGCTCATCGCCAAGCACTGCCGCCGCTCGGCCAACCTGCTGAGCGCTACCTTCCGGCTGAATGCAGACGAGGAAAAGCGCCAGCGCGAGGAGTGCGAAAACCTGCTGCATATGCTGGGACTTGAGGATGTGCGCAATGAACTGGCTACTGGCCTGCCCTACGGCCTGCAGCGCCGGGTGGAGATCGCGCGCGCGCTTGCCACCGAGCCGAAGCTGCTGCTGCTGGATGAGCCTGCTGCCGGTATGAACCCGCAGGAGACCGAAGAACTGACCGCCTTTATTGACCGCATCCGCACCGATTTCAGACTGACCGTGTTCATGATCGAGCACCACATGGATCTGGTGATGGATATTTCCGACCGGGTCTATGTGCTGGACTTTGGCCGCTTGATCGCCGAGGGTACGCCCGCCGAGGTGCAGAACGACCCGCGAGTGATCGACGCTTATCTGGGGGTGGACGAAGATGCTTGAGATCAAGGATTTACATGTTTCCTACGGCGGCATTCAGGCCTTGCGCGGTGTGTCGCTGAACGTGCCGGACGGCAAGATCGTTACCCTGATCGGTGCCAACGGCGCAGGCAAGTCCACCCTGATGCGCACCATTTCCGGCCTCGTAAAGGCACAGAGCGGCTCCATTTTGTGGAACGGGCAGGAACTGCTGGGCAAGCCCATCGACCAGATCGTGGCCAGCGGCATTGCCATGTCGCCGGAGGGCCGCCGGGTGTTTGCCGACCTGACTGTGCTGGAAAATCTGAAGATCGGCGCATACCTGCGCAAGGATAAGGCCGAAACCGAAAAAGACCTTGAGTGGGTGTACAGTCTGTTCCCCCGCCTGAAGGAGCGCAGCTGGCAGAGCGCCGGCACCCTTTCCGGCGGCGAGCAGCAGATGCTGGCCGTGGGCCGCGCCCTGATGAGCAAGCCGAAGCTGCTCATGCTGGACGAGCCAAGCCTTGGCCTTGCGCCCATCGTGGTGCGGGAGATTTTTGATATCATCCGCACCGTGAACCAGCAGGGCATCACCGTGCTGCTGAACGAACAGAACGCCAACATGGCCCTGAAGGTGGCCGATTACGCCTATGTGCTGGAGACCGGCACCCTGACCCTTTCCGGCACGGGTGCTGAACTGCTGACCAATGAACAGGTCAAGGCCGCATACCTCGGCAAAAAGCGCGTTGACCGCACCTGAAACTTTATAAGAACCGCTAACGGCAGAGAGGGGCTGCTGCAAAACAGCTCCATGAAAAAATAACGCATAAAAATGCCTCAGTATGGCAGGCGGAACAGGCTCATCACACTACCAACAAAGAAAAACAGGGCGTTCCCGACGGGGAACGCCCTGTTTTACATATCGCTTGTCTGTGGTCTGTCAGGGTGGCGTCCCGCACGGGCGCAGCCCCTGTTTTTACCTATTGCTCATCGTTTTCCACACGAAGCATCCGGTATCCGACACCAACATGGGTCTGGACTCAGATGGCGGCGCATCCGGGTATCGTTCCAATTTTTTGCGCAGGGATGCCATATAAACACGCAAGGAAGCAATGTCATTTTCCTGCGTGCTTCCCCATATTTGCTGTGTGATGGATGTATGCGTCAGCACCTTGCCCACATTATGCGCCAGCACACACAGCAGTTTGTACTCGATGGGGGTCAGATGCACTTCATTCTCACCCAGCCAGACGCACCCGGCCGAGAAGTCGATCTTCAAAGGACCATTGACAAAAACCGGACTGTTTATGCCGTCAGAAGCCAGCAGATTCAATCGGCGCTGCGTTACACGCAGTCTTGCCAGCAGCTCGTCCACGGAAAACGGCTTTGTCAGATAATCGTCTGCGCCGTTGTCCAGTGCTTCGATCTTATCAGAATCTTCGCTCCGGGCACTCAGGACAATGATGGGCAGGTTCGACCATGTGCGGACGCTGCGGATGACCTCGATGCCGTCTATATCGGGCAGCCCAAGATCCAGCAGCATGATGTCCGGATTGTGGCTGGTAGTCATCATGATCGCCGTTTCCCCATTGGAAGCAGTCAGATATTTATAGCCGTGGGTCTTCAGGGTCGTTGTGATCAGACACCGTACAGGAACATCATCCTCTACGACCAGAATGGACGGCTTATTCATGAATGTTCACCTCACTTTGCGGCAATGCAAAGGAAAAGACACTGCCATTGGGAATGTTGTCACGCAGGGTCAATGTTCCGCCGTGAGCCGTCAAGATTGCACGGCAGAGGGGCAAGCCCAAGCCAAGGCTGCGGTGGCTGTCTGCGATGCGGCTCTGCCCGGTATAAAACATCTCGAACACCTGTGCTTTTGCGCGATCCGGAATGCCGGGGCTGTTATCTGCCACTTCCACTACGACCTGATGGTCTTTCCGGTAAGCCGAAATCTGAATGACCGAGCCCACGGGGGTGTATTTGATGGCGTTATCCACCAGATTGACAACGACCTGCATGATCAGCCGTGCATCCACATTGACCAGAAGGATCTCGTCCCCATACTGTGTTGTGATGGTGTGTTCGCAGCTTTTCCGGTTGACATGATGCAGTGCTTCTTCGATCATTTCGTCCATCAGCTGCGGCGAGATCTGCAGATTCATCCGCCCATCCTCAATGCGGGTGATAGAAAGCAGATTTTCCACTAAACCAATCAGCCATTGTGCATCATCAAAAATATCGGTGCAGATCTTGTTCCGGGTCTCTGTATCCAGCGTTTCTCCGTTGGAAAGCAGATTGCTGGCATTGCCGGAAATGGAGGTCAGCGGGGTGCGCAGGTCATGGGAGATCGTGCGCAGCAGGTTTGCCCGCAGCTCTTCATTTTTTGCCTGCACGGTTGCCTGCTCTTTTTCCAGCACATTTCTGCGGTTTTCGATGGCCAGCGCACCTTCGCCCAGAATGGAAAGCAGCACACTGTTTTCAAAGGCATCCAGCGGTTTTTCGGACAGATCGATCCCGATCACTCCAAACACGCCGCCTCCGGTCCGAAGTGCAAGATAAAGTCCCTTTGCATCCGGGTAGCTATCCGTGCCTGCACCGGAACGCTTTTTTGTTGGCAAAACGTCCAGTTTGCTGCATCCCCGTTCTTCCGGTGCAGAAAAGATGTTTTGCGCCGTTTCCCCGTCAACTCCAAAAACCTGTTCTGCCCCAAGACCTCCATTTTGTTCCAGGTAGACGATCAGACTCCGGTTCAGCAGCTTCATCAGCTGGGATGCCGTCAGTGAAAAGATTTCTTCTTCACTTTTGGCTTTCTGTAAAAGCTGATTCGTATCAAATAGTACTTTTGTCCGGAATGCTGCCTGCGCAGACATTTTTGCATGGTCTTTCAACCGTGTCGTCAACGTACAGGTAATAATTGCGGAGGTCAGCATCAGGGCAAACGTAACCTGATAACCGGGGGTCATACGCATGGAATGTCAGGTATGGCTCGGTCAGGAAGAAATTGTACAATGCTACACTGGCAACGGACCCCAGCACACCGCAGGTGTAACCGCTGGTACACAATGCGGTGAACAGCATCCCCAGCATATAGAGCATAATAATGTTATAACGCGCAAAGTCCAGCTGCAGGAAAAAGAAGCCGATGAGCGTGATGCAGCTCAGGATGCCTGCGGTGATCAGCAGATCACGGACAGACGGCAGAAGCGGACGGGTGAACAGCTTTCGTCCTGAACCGTAGCCGTTCTCTGCAGAAGCATCCGGGATGATGTAAATATCCAGATTAGGCGCAGTCATCGTCAATTTTTCAGTCAGTGACGGTCCACTCCAGAAATGGCGGCGATGTACGCTGGAGCTCCCCAGTACGATTTTTGTAATGCCGGAGATGCGGGCAAACTCTGCGATCTGCTGCGGAATGTCATCCCCGTAGATCGTAGAAATGTCGGCACCTGCCTGCTCTGCCATACGAATGTGCTGCTGCAAGCGCCGACAGTCTTCTTTTCCCATCTGATCTGAGTCAGGCGTCCGGACATACAGAGCTGTAAAGGTCCCTCCAAACGCCTTTGCCATCGTTGCTGCCGTCCGCACGATCTTTGCATTGGAGGGAGAGGACGACAGACACGCCAGAATATGTTCAGTGGGTGGGTCGTTCTGATTCATAAAAATCACCTGCCTTGCCCACAGTATAGCACAATTTGATGGTCACGACCACCAGCCACGTCTTTTTTCCTTCCCTGTTGAAGGATCTCCTTCCGCATGTGATCCAGCGCATCTGCTGCCCAAAAACCACTCAACATAACTCCAAAGAACCATCAGTAACAAAAAACGACATCCATATGATCCGTCCTATCTTTTCAGAGCCGGAAACACTTCTGGATCGATGCGTATTTTCCCAAAACCAGCATACTTTCATCCCGGCACAGCTGCGTATCCGGCGTAATGCTCATATCGAGCTTTCCGTCTTTTTTCAGCGCAAGAATATTGATGTTATACTTTTTCGGATATTGATCTCACCGATCGTGCGATCCACCCATTCCGGCGGATGGTCACTTCCATGATGGCGTGGTCGTCCTGCAGCTCGATATAATCCAGAATGTGTTCGGAGCTGTATCGGATCGCCGCCCACTTTGCCAGCTGCTTTTCCGGGTAGACCACTTCATCCGCACCGTTGCGCAGCAGGAACTTGGCTTGTACATCCCGCTCTGCACGCGAGACCACAAGCTTTGCGCCCAGCTCCTTGAGCAGCGATGTTGTTTCCAACGAACTCTGAAAATTGCCGCCGATGGTTACGATACACACATCAAAATTGCCAACACCAAGGGAGCGCAGAAAGTATTCGCTGGTGCTGTCACCGATCTGTGCATTCGTCACATAGGAAAGCACGGCGTTCACACGGTCTTCGTTGCTGTCGATCGCCATGACCTGATGACCCAGCTCATTCAGTTCCTGCGCAATATGGCGGCCAAAACGGCCAAGCCCAATCAAAAGAATCGATTTCATACTTGTCTCCTTTATCCGATTGCGATTTTCTCCTGCGGCAGACGAGAGTGGGCAGGGCTGCTGCCAAATGCCGCATAGATCAACGTCAATCCACCAACACGTCCCAAAAACATCAGTGCGATCAGCACCCCCTGCGAAAGGATGCCCAATTGCGGCGTGATGCCCAATGTCAGACCCACCGTTGCCACAGCCGAAGCAGTCTCATACAGACAGACCGACATCGGCAGCTGCTCTGCCGCAGCAATGACAAAGGCTCCGAGGAAGAACAGCGTCAAATACATCCCTGCGATCGTGGCAGCATTCTTGACCGCAGAACCATCTATGCGCCGCCCGAAAAATTCGGCATCTTCTCTGCGGCGGAAGGTCGCCCACATATTGGCCAGCAGAACGGCAAATGTTGTGGTTTTCATACCGCCTGCCGTAGAACCGGGCGAACCGCCCAACAGCATCAGAACCACCATCAATGCCTGTGAAGTGCTGCCCATCGCAGCAAGATCAGCAGTGTTAAAACCGGCAGTACGGGGGGTAACGGATTGAAACATCGACAATAAAATGCGCTGCCGGGCAGAGCCTGCCGTGAACTCGAAGCAATAAAAGTACAGCGTCGGCAATACCAGAAGAAATGCCGTTGTGACAAGGATCACCTTGCTCTGCATCCGGTAACGGTGAAAATCAAGGCGATATGTACAAATGTCCTCCCATGTCAGAAAACCAAGGCCGCCAAAGACGATCAGGGCCGCAATCACTGTGGTAAGCAATGGGTTTCCTGCATACCGTGTCAGCGAAACAAATTTTGCCCCCTCTGTTCCCAGCAGGTCAAAGCCGGCATTGCAGAACGCCGAAATGGAATGAAACAACGCGTACCAGATCCCGCGCAAACCATAATCGGCGCAAAAATGTCGGCAGCAGCAGTGCAGCACCGACCAATTCAAACAGGGCGGTGATCCGCAGAATAAAGCCTGTCAGCCGCACGATGCCGCCCATCTGCGGGGCAGCAGTAGCTTCCTGCATCGTGCTGCGCTGCTTGAGGGAGATCTTTCGCCCGGAAAGCAGCGCAAAGGCAGCGCCCACCGTAATGACACCCAATCCTCCGATCTGGATCAGAAGAAGGATCACGCTTTGCCCAAAAGCCGACCAGTAGCTGCCGGTATCCTGAACCACAAGTCCGGTCACACAAAGGGCGGAGGTGGAGGTAAACAGTGCCTCATTGAACGGTGTGACGCACCGCTGCTGTGCAGCGATCGGGAGCATCAGAAGCAATGCGCCCACCAGATCGACTGCCGCAAAACCTGCAATAATAACCTGAAAAGAAGAAAAACGGTGCCGCTTGTAACGAGGATATTGAATCATAAAAAGCTCCTTTACCTACCGTGTGCATAAAGATTAGCATGGAATAGATAAAAAGAGCCGTAAAGAAAAATTGTAGAAAGTATAAAAGATTCCATTAAAAATTGAATCGATCAACACCAAAATAATAAATGTAGGAGATCGAGCCGACCACGACAACACCCTTGAACTGAATATACGCACCAAAAAGTACCCATGCGGCTTCAGCGCAAAATCTCCAGCAGACGCCTGCCGGCTTCCTGCTGCGATTCCCCAAACGCCACCGCCAGCTCCTCCCGCAGGACGCGCTCTACCATCTGGTAGAAGTAGGTATCCATAGCGTTGATCTTCCGGCCACGGCTTTGCTGCTGGGTCTGTTTTTGTCCCAGCTCCTTGAACAGGGTCAGGTACTGGTAAAAATCATTGGTGTGGAGCAGTGCCTGATAGTGTTCTGCCAGCGCCGTCTGAATTCCCGTAGGGATGGGCAGCGTCTCCGCTTTGATCCGTGCAAGGTCGGCTGCTGCCTGCTGTGCCGGGGTCACCGGGCGCAGAACGACCCTCTTTGCCGTGGGGATATAGCTGCGGTCGTGGGAATCCGGAAAAATAGGGCCGGGAGGGTGTAATACTCTCTGGCGGGCTCATCGCAAAAGTGCCGCAGCCCGACCCTTCCACCTCGTGCACTCCCAGATTTCCGTAGACCACCAGCGCTCCCGCCTGAAACCGTGACATGGTATTGCCTCTTTCCCTTGTATGAAAAGGCCGCAAAAACAGACTTTCCAGCGTAATTTTACTCTTTACTTTATTGTACCACGGTAGGTTGGCGGGCTTCAAAGGGCATCTTTCACAAAGTTTTCCTCGTGCAATCTGCGCAGAATGCCCAGTACAATTCTTGTGCAAAACTGCCTTTGCAAATTCCAGACAGGCAGGCTATAATGATTTCGTACAACGAGTAGCACTCATGCGTAAAACCGGTTGCATGAGGGCTGCCCGTTGTTTTTGTTTGCCCCAAAATGGAAAGGTAAAGGTGAACCCCATGGAAAGTTCCAATCAATTTCTCGGCACGGAGCGCATCAGCAAGCTGATGCAGAAGTATGCGATCCCGTGCATTATTTCGCTTCTGGTCGGCGCACTGTATAACATCGTGGACCAGATCTTTATTGCAACGCCAGCTATCTGGGCTCCTACGGCAACGCCGCCAACACCGTTGTGTTCCCGCTTACGGTTGTGGCACTGGCTATTGCGTGATGATCGGTGACGGCTGCTGCGCCTTCGTCAGTATCAGCCTTGGACAGAACGAAGTTCCCAAGGCAAGGCGGAGCGTCGGCAATGCAGTGGTGATGTGTCTGGTCAGCAGCATTGTGCTGGCCGCGCTCTATCTGATTTTTGCGGACAACATTCTCGCCATGTTCGGCGGAACGGTCAACGCCGAGACCTACCACCACTCCCAGGAGTATTTCTTTTATATCACGCTGGGCGTGCCCTTTTATATGTTTGGGCAGGCCATGAACCCCATCATCCGCGCGATGGCAACCCCCCGGTTTGCCATGATCTCCACCCTTGCGGGTGCG
>ENA-OQAX01000090-OQAX01000090.1-human-gut-metagenome-genome-assembly--contig:-NODE-90-length-18314-cov-4.470171_pt1 | contig 18314 bp, 21 predicted proteins | sample MGYA00242741_ERZ504539 | MGnify/ENA primary metagenome ERZ504539 (study PRJEB26092, sample SAMD00036277) | human gut metagenome | host: Homo sapiens | study: EMG produced TPA metagenomics assembly of... | reverse complement strand
GCCAAAATGCTCGATAAGACATCCAGTATTATCTGCGCTTTTGGCTTGGCATCTGCCGCACCTCGCTCGCCGTATCGGCACTTAGAATTATGCGGTATTGCCTAAAGCAATAACAGGTGTACCGTGTAGGTTTTGACAATTCCGGCTTTATTTCTTATAGCAAAGCCGCTGCTGTCAGTTCGTTCTAACTCTTGTGCGTGGTAACATTGTGCGGATTGAAATGGTATAGGAGAGTGCTCCCCTGCCGGATGCCATTGATAGCGGCTGCCAGCGGACGGAGGGTGCGCCAAATGAGGAAACGCAGCATGTTTTTTTTGAAAATACCCTATTTATGCGACCTTGACACCGCTCGCTATAAAGGAAGGCTGCAGAGCCGCAACCCCGGAATGACCGGCATCAGCTTACACATTGATCAACATACAAAACAATAAAACCCCTGCCGCCGTAGAACAATTACATTCTACAGCGGCAGGGGCTGCTGCTTTGATTGGGCTATTTACTGCTTGATGATTGCCTTATTTTTATAGCGCTTGCGCACGGCACCATATTCCAGGTGCGGCTGGCCGCCATTCACTGTGTCCGCATCAATGGTAACACGGGTAATAGTGGGGTCAGACGGAATTTCGTACATGATGGGGATCAGGATATCCTCCACCACGCTCCGCAGGCCGCGGGCGCCGCTCTTGCGTGCAATGGTCTTTTGGGCGATAGCACGCAGGGCAGCATCCGTAAAGGACAGTTCAGCGCTGTCCATAGCCAGCAACTCTTTGTACTGGCGCACAATGCTGTTTTTCGGCTCGGTCAGAACACGGATCAAAGATTCCTCGTCCAGCGGGTCCAGCACCGTCACAACCGGCAGACGACCGATCAGCTCCGGAATCAGGCCAAACTTGACCAGATCGTCCGGTTCCACTTTGCGCAGCAGCTTTTGACGGGTTTCCTCGCTGTCCAGGTTGGTGCGCAGCTGGCTGCCAAAGCCGAGGGTGCTCTTGTCGGTACGGGTCTGGATCAGCTTTTCCAGGCCGTCAAAGGCACCGCCGCAGATGAACAGGATGTTCTTGGTGTTGATCTGGATGAATTCCTGCTGCGGATGTTTGCGGCCGCCGTTGGGCGGCACATTGCTGACAGTGCCTTCCAGAATTTTCAGTAATGCCTGCTGCACGCCCTCTCCGCCAACATCGCGGGTGATGGATGGGTTCTCGCTCTTGCGGGTGATCTTATCAATCTCGTCCACATAGATAATACCAACTTCGGCTTTGGGAATATCAAAGTCCGCAGCCTGAATCAGCTTGAGCAGAATGTTCTCAACGTCCTCGCCAACGTAACCGGCTTCGGTCAGGGTGGTGGCATCCGCAATCGCAAACGGAACGTTCAGCATTTTGGCAAGCGTCTGGGCCAGCAGGGTTTTGCCGGTACCGGACGGGCCAAGCATCAGTACGTTGGACTTTTGCAGCTCTACATGGCTTTCCTGCCCGGAAAGAATGCGCTTATAATGATTGTAGACAGAAACTGCCAGCACGCGCTTGGCATCGTCCTGACCAATGACATACTGGTCAAGGCCAGCTTTGATCTCAGCAGGCGTCATGATGTTGACATCCGCCAAAGGGTCAACGCCGGAATGCCCGCGAGAAGCCGCAGCGCGGCGTTCCGGCGTTGCGCGCGGCGGTTCGGGTACGTTGCCATCCTTATACAGGGCACTGTAGCACATATCAATGCAATCTTTGCAGATGTTTACGCCGGGGCCGATGATAAGCTGATCCACCTGGCTTTGGGAACGACCGCAAAAGCTGCAAATCATTTCACGTTTTCCGTCCTTGCCGGAAATCGAATTTGCCATTTCCTAATTCCCCCGGTTTTAGTGTTTTACAATGATCTCATCGATCAGGCCATAGGCCTTGGCTTCCTCTGCGGTCAGGTAGTTATCGCGGTCAGTATCTTTCTCCACAACCTCAAGAGGCTGGCCGGTATACTCGCTGAGCATGCGGTTCATCTTTTTCTTGATCTGCACAAGGTGGTTGGCATGGATCTGGATGTCGCTTGCCTGGCCGGAAAGGCCACCGCCCTGGCCGCCGGAAATCAGCGGCTGATGGATCAGGATCTCAGAATTCGGCAGGGCGAAACGCTTACCCTTGGTGCCGCTGGCCAGCAAAAATGCACCCATGGAAGCAGCCATGCCCACGCAGATGGTGGAAACATCGCACTTGATATACTTCATGGTATCGTGGATGGCCATACCGTCGGTAATGGAACCGCCAGGGCTGTTGATGTAGAAGCTGATATCTTTTTCGGGGTCCTGCCCTTCCAGATACAACAGCTGTGCAATGATCACGCTCGCGGAATTGGGGTTGACATCCTCGCTCAGAACGATAATACGGTCGTTCAACAGGCGGGAGAAAATATCATAGCTGCGCTCACCGCGCGCAGTCTGCTCAACAACATAAGGTACCAGGCTCATTCGGTTCCCTCCTTAAAACAATGGTAATGGTTCCGGGCTGTTACAGCCCGGAGAGCGGAGAACAAATCTCCATGATTCGATAAGAGCCGATACAACGGCAAAGCACGCTGTATCGGCTTTTATACAATCTTGCTATCGGGCAAAGCCAAGGCTATGGATTAGTCCTGCTTTTCCTCTTCTTTGGGCTCAGCGGTCACAACGTTAGCCTTTTCCTTAACAAAGTCGATTGCCTTATTGATTGCCAGGTCAGCCTTAACAGCAGCGGCGTCCACAATGCTCTTAACCTTGTCGGCTTCCATCTTGTAAGCGTCAGCAATGCGCTTAACTTCTTCCTCGAACTCCTCGTCAGAAGCGGTGATGCCTTCCTTGGCAACGATAGCTTCCATTGCCAGGCGCATCTTGACCTGCTTGTCAGCCTGCTCCTTGAACTGTGCACGGAACTGCTCGATGTTCATGCCCATATACTTCAGGTAGTCAGCCAGCTTCAGACCCTGCTGAGAAATGCGGTACTCGAAGTCCTGAACCAGCTCGTCGATGCGGCTGTCAACCATGGCGTCAGGAATATCAGCCTTCATGTTGGCGATAACCTGATCCATCAGATCGTTCTCGACCTTCTGCTCAGCCTGCTTGTCCAGATTGGTCTTGATGTTGTTGCGGATGGAATCCTTCAGCTCGTCCAGGGTGTCGTACTCGCTGACGTCCTTTGCAAAGTCGTCATCCAGAGCGGGCAGCTCCTTGTACTTGACTTCATGCAGCTTGATCTTGAAGGTTGCATCCTTGCCAGCCAGCTCGGCAGCGCCGTATCCTCGGGGAACTTGACGTTGACGTCGAACTCTTCGCCAGCGGAATGGCCAACAACCTGATCCTCGAAACCGGGGATGAAGGAGCCGGAGCCCAGAACCAGAGAGTAATGCTCTGCCTTGCCGCCCTCAAAAGCCTTGCCATCAACAAAGCCCTCAAAGTCGATATCAACGGTATCACCGTTCTCAGCAGCGCCCTCACGGGTCAGCAGACGGCCGTTGCGGTCCTGCATGCGCTTCACTTCGGCGTCAACATCTGCCTCGTTGACATTCTTGGCTTCTTTGGTCACAGTTAAACCGGCATACTCGCCTAGTTCAACTTCGGGCTTGACAGCAACCTTGACCTTCAGCACAACGCCATCAGCCTCAGACATGGAAACGACCTCGGGATCGGGGCGGCCGACAACATCGATCTTTGCTTCCTTCACAGCGGCCTCATAAGCTCCGGGAACAGATCATTGACAGCGTCATAATGGAAAATGTCAGAACCGTACATCTTCTCGATCATATGACGGGGAGCCTTGCCCTTGCGGAAGCCGGGAATGGCATATTTTTGCCTTCGCGCTTGAACGCATTGTTCACAGCGGCCTTGAAGGTCTCAGCGTCGATAGAGAACTGCAATTCTACCATGCTCTTTTCGAGCTTTTCACAGGAAATCAGATTCATTTGAAAATCCTCCAAACATAGAAATACAATGTATTATATCATGTACCGGCAAAGAATACCAGCCCATTTTGAAATAAAATTCCCCTTACAGGCAAAAAAATTGAAAAAGCTGCAAACAAATGCTTTAATCACAGATTTTATAAGGGCAAAAATGCAAACCGTCCGCCGAAACCAGCTTGTAGCGGATACCATCCACTTCGCGCTGGATAGCCCCGCGGATGGACTTTCCGTGCAGGTGGCCGTAATAACATTGCTGCACGCCAAACTCATGCAGGATATCCACCAACGGCTGTGCGCACCCGCCGGGATAAACTGGCGGGTAATGCAGAAATGCAATTTTCTGTGCGCTCCCCCCTGCCTGCAGCGACATGCGCAGCGGCCGGCTTCGCGCGCCATGATCTTGGCATCTTGGGCGTTGGTATCGTCAAACGGCCAGCCGCGGGTACCGCACAAGGCATAATCCCCCACCATGCAGGCATTGTTATGCAGGATGTGCATGGTATCAAAGCCGTTTTCTGTCAGGTAGCGCTCCATCTTGCGGGCGGTCGTCCACCAATAATCATGGTTGCCTTTCAGCAGCCATTTTTGACCCGGCAGGTTTTGGATAAATGCAAAGTCGGTTTTGGTGTCCTCCAGCTTCATGGCCCAGCTGGTATCCCCCGCCAGAATGACTGTATCCTGCGGGGAGATCAGCGTGCGCCAGTTTGCTTCCAACTTGGGCAGATAGCCTTCCCAGCCTTCAAAAAACATCCATCGGCTTATCCCCGCCGAGAGAAAGGTGAAGATCACCAACCACAAAAATTGCCATATGCACCCCCGGCAGTATATTCTGGTGTATTCTGCCCATACTGATAGAGCACGCAAAAGCAAACGCTTTTGTGCCTTACCAAGAAAGGAGAAGCACCATGATGGAAGAAAACGTAATCAACGGAATTTGCTGTGATGTAGAAAACTGTGTGTACAACAATGGCTCCTGCTGCTGCACAGCGCATGAGATTCACGTGAACCACCGCGCCAACAACGGCACAGAAACAATGTGCGAAACCTTCAGCGAAGTATAACCACAGTTTACCGGCGGCTGCCGGGCTGCGTTTGCGGGCCTGGCAGTGCTTACTTAATGCGTGTAATGCACGCCCCTAATGCCGCTTATTTCAGCGCGGCATCCCGGATGGCGGCAGGCTCAATGACGGTATTGAACCGCACCGGCAGGGTGTTCAGCACGCTGAGGGAAGCCGGAACCGGGCAGCCGGTTTTGACATTCAGAGCAGCCATGGCGGCAAAGTCGCTTTCCGGGGCAGTTTCACCCAGCGCGGCCAGCACATCGCGCGGGAACTTGTACGGGCTGGCGGTGGAAAGCACCACCATAGGCGCCGCGCTGCGCACCGTCTCAGCTACGCAGAACGCAACGGCGGTGTGGGTATCGCAGAGATAATTGTCCTGCTCAAAGCGGGCATTGATCTCTGCAGCGCCAGCTGTATCATCAGCACAGCCGCAGGCAAAAGATGCCTGAATGCGGGCCAGGGTCTCGGCATCGACGGTGTACATACCGGTCTTTGCCAGGTCAGCCATCCAGCCTGCCACTTTGGCGCTGCTGCCGCTGACATGGTACAGAAGGCGCTCCAGGTTGCTGGAGATCAGGATATCCATGGACGGCGAAGTCGTCTTGTAGAAGGTGCGGCGGGCATCATAGGTACCGGTCTTGATGAAGTCGGTCAGGACGTTATTCTTGTTGGAAGCGCAAACCAGCTTGCCCACAGGCAGGCCCATCTGCTTGGCATAATAACCGGCCAGGATATCGCCAAAGTTTCCGGTCGGCACGCAGAAGTCCACCGGCTGTCCCCAGGCAACATTGCCCTGCTCCACCAGGCGGAAGTAGGCATAGAAGTAGTACACGATCTGCGGCACCAGGCGACCCCAGTTGATGGAGTTTGCGCTGGACAGGCAGATATTGCGCTTTTCCAGTTCTTCAGCAACCGAAGCATCGCCAAACACGCGTTTCACGCCGGTCTGGGCATCGTCAAAGTTGCCGTTCACGGCATAGACGGATACGTTATCTCCTGCCTGGGTGGCCATCTGCAGGCGTGGATTTCGCTGGTACCGGCATCGGGATAGAACACTTCGATCTCAATGCCCGGCAGGCCTGCATAACCAGCCAGCGCAGCCTTGCCGGTATCGCCGGAGGTTGCCACCAGAATGCGGGTCGTTTCGGTGCGGCCAGTTTTTGGCCTGAACCAGCAGTTTGGGCATCAGCTGGAGCGCATAGTCCTTGAAGGCGCAGGTCGGGCCGTGCCACAATTCTAGCGAGTACAGGCATCGTGAACCTTCTGGACATAACCCGCCTTACCGGCAAAGGCATCTCCATAAGTTGCAGCGGCAGCTTCACCCAGGAAAGCCGGGTCATAATCTGTCAAAAAGCCAGCCAGAACTTTCTGGGCAAGCTCCGGGTAGCTGAGGGATTTCCAATCTTCCAGCTCTGCCTTGGGGAACGCGGTGGGAACGAACAGGCCGCCGTCCGGTGCCAAACCGCGGAGAATGGCCTCCGACGAAGAAACGATGGTGTTGGGATCGCGTGTGCTTTGGAACTGCATAATCAAACCCCCTATATATTTTTCATCTCTATCAAACCTTTCCGCACAGAAAGGCCTGTTTTTTCTAGCACAGCAAAAATAGGTTGCACATCCTGTTTTGCTGTATCCAAAACAGCTCAAAATAGGCCCCGCATCATTCGCTGGCAAAAGCATCCCGGATGCAGTGGACCTGCCAGCCGGAACCGGCAGGCAGAACTCACCACACTCAAAACGGATGTTGGCATCAGCATACGGGCTTTGCTGAAGATACTGGCCTGCCGCGGCAATCAGACGTTGCTGTTTATAATAGTCCACCGCTTCGGCTGGGGCGGCGCGCTGGGCGCTGGTGCGGGTCTGACCTCGGCAAACACGATGGTGTCTGCCCTATATAAGATCAAGTCCAGCTCCCCCATGCGGGTGCGGTAGTTATGGTTCAGCAGCAGGTAGCCCTGCCGGATGTAATACTTAGCGGCAACAGCCTCTCCCATGTGACCCAAGTCAGCGCGGTTCATGGCCAGTAGCCCTGCTTTTTCAAGAAGCTGCGGCGGTAAAAATCCTGAATGCCATATTGTTCAATCAGCTCATAATGGAGCTTGGTGGGATAACCTTTATGTTTGGCCAGCTGGTACTGCGGGTACTGTTTATCCAGCTCCAGCATGTACCGGTCACGGCTGACTTTGGCCAGAATGGAAGCCGCCGCAATACTGGCGCTGTTGGCGTCACCCTTGACGACAGCCTCGGCAGGCTGGGCCAGATTGGGCGGGCAGCGGTTGCCATCCACCAGAACATAGTCCGGCGTAACGGCCAAACCGGCCACCGCCTGCTCCATGCCGTCCATGGTAGCCCACAGGATGTTGCGCTCGTCAATTTCCTGCGGGGAGATAAAAACGATCTGGTAGCACAGAGCGCGGGCAATGATCTCGTCAAACAAGGCCTCGCGGCGCTTCTCGCTGAGCTTTTTGGAGTCGTTGACTCCTTCAATGGGGTCATCCGGGTTCAGAATGACGGCGGCTACGCAGACCGGCCCGCACAGGGGGCCGCGTCCAGCTTCGTCCACGCCGCAGATGTTGCCATGCTCGGCGCGCTTTGCTGCGTCAAATGTATACAACGCGGGGTTACTGCTCGTCCTCATCGGCATCATCGCCTCCCAGTCTGTCACTTCTGCGCGCTGCGGCGGGCGTTCCAGCGAGATACGGCCCCACTTGCTGGCGCGGAATTCCCCGACCAGCATTTTGGCGGCACGCTCGGTGTCAACCTCGCCGCCGGAAATCAGCATACCGCGCTTGGCACCGATGGCCTGCAAAAGGTCATATGGCGGCAGAGCCAAAGCCTGCTCATCCAGCTTGTAGCGCTCCATCAGGCGCTGCGGATAGATGGCCCGCACGCCGGACAGCAAACCACAGGCAAGCTCCTCGATATCCAGGATATCATCTTTGATGGAACCGATGAACGCCAGATTGGTGGCGGTTTCCAGACTGTCAAACTTTTTCCAAAGCACGCCGGGCATGTCCATCAGGTCGTAATCATCCACGGTGATCCACTGTTTGCCGCGGGTAACGCCGGGTTTGTTGGCCGCTTTGGCGCGGGCAGCACCGGCAAAGGAATTGATGAAGGTGGATTTGCCCACATTGGGAATGCCCACCACCATCACACGGATGCGGGCACCGATCATGCCTTTTTTGCGGCGGCGCTCCATCAGGGCGGAAAGTTCTTTTTCAATGGGGCCTTTGACTGCACCTGCCTTGCCGCTTTGTTTGGAGTTCATGGGCAGGCAGCCAGCCCCGGCACTTTTGAAGTAAGCCAGCCACTGGGCAGTGATATCCGGGTCCGCCAGGTCGGCTTTATTCATAATATACAGGTGCGGCTTGCCGGAGGTGATGCGTTCAATTTCCGGGTTCAGGCTGGAAAGCGGGATGCGCGCATCCAGAATTTGTAAAACACAATCCACGTTGCGGATCTCGGTTTCCATCAGGCGCAGGGTTTTGGCCATATGGCCGGGGAACCATTGGATCGCGCGGCGGTTGATGATATCTTCGCTCATCTGCTTCTCCTGTCAATATTTTTGAATGGTTTTGCCCATCACATCCCGGATATCCACAAAGCCGATATCGGAACGGCGGCTGTCCAAAGAATTGTTGCGGTTATCCCCCATCACAAAGATGGTGCCTTCCGGCACGGTGACGGGGAACGTCATATCCAGGCGGGTGTAGGTCGGTTCCGCGGTATAGGGTTCGTCCAGTGCTTCGCCGTTGCGGTACACGGTGCCGGTGGTAAAATCAATGGCGATCGTATCACCTGCCACGCCGATGACGCGTTTGATAAGCGTTTGGCCGTGCGGGGTGTAGGCGTCGATCACGACGATATCCCCATGGCTGGGCTGGTACGGCAGACTGTTGATGATCAGCAGCTGCTGATCATGCAGGGTGGGGTCCATGGAATGCCCATCCACACGGATGGCCCGTGCGGCAAAGGTGAACACAAGAGAAAGCACAGCAACCGCCAGAATGATGGAATCCAGCCATTCCAGCAGGTTTTTGTTCTTTTTGCAGCGCTCTGTTACAGCGGCACTTGCCATAGCCAATCAAGCCCCCCTTGCCTGGCATAGAAATTGATAAAACAAAAAGGGAAGAACGCCAACCGTCCTCCCCTTTTGCTGCATATTGGCCGATAATCAGACGCGAGCCTTGACCTTGGCGGCCTTGCCGGTGCGGCTGCGCAGATAGAACAGCTTTGCACGGCGAACCTTACCGCGGCGAACAACCTCAACGTTCTCGACGAACGGGCTGTTGACCGGGAACACACGCTCAACGCCAACACCATAAGAGGTGCGGCGGACGGTGAAGGTCTCCGCGATGCCGCCATGCTTCTTAGCAATAACGGTACCTTCGAAAGCCTGGATACGCTCCTTGTCGCCTTCCTTGATACGGACGGCTACGCGGACGGTATCGCCGACTTCAAACTTGGGCTGGTTCTCTTTGATCATGCCCTCGGTCATTTTCTGCATTGCGTTCATTGATGAATTCCTCCATTGTTTTGCGACGTTCATACCCGCTTACAGCGGCAGAGGACCGCCTGTATAATGATGTGTCATTACCCCGCCGATGGCTCGGCGGCACTAACGCTTAAGTATAATAACATACCCTGGCAGATTTTGCAAGGGCTTTTCGGCAAATTAACAAAATTCTTCGTTGTTTTTTTGTGTAAAGCTTCGTGCGCAGCACGCTGCACAGCCAGGGCGGGATGTTGTACTGCTGCTGCAAATAGCCCAGCAGCAAAGCGGGGTTATAGTTCGGTGCTTCGCCGGAGCCGCAGGGCAACACCAGGTTAAACTGCAGCTGCTCCCCTGCCTGTTCATATTCAACATGCGGGATAATGGTTTTCAGGTCCAGCTCTTTCTGGCCGCGCTTGGTCTTTTTGACCACCATGGCGTTTTCGGCTGCGTTGTAAGCATCCAGCGCAGCGGCGGCGCTGGCGGGCAGAGTGACAAGATAAGAAGCATGGTCGATCTCCGCTACCTTATTCTGCGCCTGTTGGGCGCTGAGCACCTTGATACCGCGCGGCATGTAGGGCTGCAAAACATCGCACCAGGTATCCAGCTGGGGGTTCTCAGCTTCGGTTTTTACCTCGCAGCACTCACACAGGCTTTCCTGCCCCAAAGACAGCGGGCACGCAAAGGAAAGATAGATATGCGGGTTAAAGCCCTGGGTGTAATACACCGGCAGACCGCTGCGCTTTAAGATGCGATGGAACACGCGCTGCAGGTCCAGCAGCGAGATATAGGCAGCTTCGCCCGTTTTTTCAAAGCGAATTCTTACTGTAATCAAAGCAGGGTCCTCCCAGCAGTTTATTGGCACCGCAGGCCGAGCACTGGCGGTTGCAGGGCTGTGTGGTCTGCGCCTGCAGGGCCTTTTGGTATTCCCGCACCAGGTGGGCATGGGTCACACCCACATCCAGGTGCGACCACGGGGTTACTTCATCCAAGCCCAAGGCGCGGTAGTTATAAAAATCGGGGTCCAGGCCGCAGGCAGCAAATGCTTCCAACCAGCGGTCATAGCTGAAGAACTCCTCCCAGGTATCAAAGAATGCGCCGTTGTGATAGGCAGTTTCAATCACGCGGCCCATGCGGCGGTCACCCTTGGCAAACACACCCTCCAGCACGCTGGTGGCGCTGTCGTGATAGTTGACCTTGATTTTGCGCGAGTGCACACAGCTGAGCAGGTACTTCTGCTTTTCGCGCAGGGTTTCGCGGCGGTCCTGGGCGCAGAACTGGAACGGGGTATCCGGCTTGGGCACAAAGCAGGCCACGCTGATGGTAACCTGCACGCCCTTGCCTTTGGGGTGCTCCATGCTGTAATACAGGTCCACTACCTGCTGGGCGGTATCGGCAATGCCTTTGATGTCTTCCAGTGTTTCGGTGGGCAGGCCCATCATAAAGTAGAGCTTGACGGAGGTGTAGCCTTCCGCGAAGGCAATGCGGCAGCCGCGCTCGATCTGGTCCCAGGTAACGTTTTTGTTGATGACATCGCGCAGGCGCTGGGTGCCGGCTTCCGCCGCAAAGGTCAAGCCGCTTTTGCGCACCTTGGTGGTTTTTTCCACCAGAGACTGCGAGAAGTTGTCCACACGCAGAGACGGCAACGACAGGCTGACATGGTCGGTCTCCGCCCAGGAATTCAGCTCGTCCAGGATATCCTCCAGACGGGAATGGTCGGAGGTGGACAGGCTGGAAAGGCTCAGTTCATCGTACCCGGTGTTGCGGCACAGCACACGGGCGCTTTCGCTGATGAGCTTGGGCGAGCGCTCGCGGAACGGGCGGTACAGCTGGCCTGCCTGGCAGAACCGGCAACCGCGCACACAGCCGCGCAGAACTTCCACACAGGCACGGTCCTGCACAGCACCCACCATGGGCACAACAAAATTTTCCGGCGGAACAAAGCTGTCCATGTCCTTCACAATGGCCTTGGTCACACGTTCCGGCACACCGGGGCGGTTAGGCTTGATGCTTTCCACCCGGCCATCCGGCAGGTAGGTTACATCATAGAAGGACGGCACATACACGCCGGGAATTTTTGAAAGTTCAAACAGCAGCTGGTCCTTGTTCCAGCCAGCCTTTTTACCTGCTTCCACGGTGGCGCAGATGTCCTGCAGCATCTGTTCGCCTTCGCCCAGCTGCATGATATCAAAGAAATCCGCCATCGGTTCGGCGTTGCAGACGCAGGGGCCGCCGGAAATGATCAGCGGCCAGCGCTCGTCACGATCCGCAGCGCGCAGCGGAATGCCTGCCAGATCCAGCATGGCAAGGATATTGGTATAGCAAAGCTCGTATTCCAATGAGAAGCCAACGATATCGAAATCCGTCAGCGGGTCCTTGCTTTCCAGGCAGTAGAGCGGAATATGCAGGCGCTCCATCTGCTCTTTCATGTCCACCCAGGGCATAAAGGCTCGCTCGCACCACCAGTTTTCGTGGCGGTTAAGCAGCTCGTACAGGATTTTTTCGCCCAAAAAGGACATGCCGATCTCATAGGTATCAGGGAAGCAGAACGCCATGCGCACATCAACGTTTGCTTTATCTTTATAGGTGCAGCCCGGTTCACCACCGGTATAGCGGCCCGGCTTTTGAACCAGACTGAGCGCTTCTTTCAACTTAGGGGAAAATTCGGCCATGTTGCCATCCTTCCATACCCTGCAGCACAGGTGTTGACCGCAGGCAGTTATTGTTCATTTATTGCTTTACACAACTTTTCTATTTTATATGATAGCCCAAAACAGCGCAAAATGCAACCTCAATTCACGCAGGAATGCTTCTGGGTTTGGATCTTGAAACGAAACAGGATACCCAGGTTGGAGTTGATCTGCCAGCCATCCAGCCCATGGATCGGCAGCAGGTTGAATGCCCCCAGAAGCAGATTGGCCGCGATGAAATAACACAGGCGGTAACTGGCAGGATGGCCCAGCAACCAGGCAATGCCCCCTGCCGCCAGCACCAGATTGACCGCTGGCCCCGCAGCGGCAAGAATGATAAACTGCTTTGGCGTCAGCACCACCCCACGCAGGGAAAGACAGAAACCGGTTGGACAGATAATAAGCGTTGGGGGCAAACGGGTCAGCAGTACCCACACCAGCAGGTGGCCGCATTCATGCAGGCAGGAGCACAGAAGCCCTAGGCGGACAATGCCGGTGTGGTCAACGGCCAGCGCCAAAGCGAGGAGAAAGAGTGTCCAGACCGGGTGCGCGATACGGACGGCTAAAATGTGGTGCGGCTGCTTCATGGTTCCGCCTGGAGACCCGCTTTGGCAAGGGCCCGGGTTGGGTCATACCGCACACCGGCGTGCAAAAGCTCAAAGTGCAGGTGCGGGCCGGTGGCGTTGCCGGTCTGCCCCACGGTGCCCAGGCACTGCCCCGCCTGAATCTGCTGACCCTGGCGGACAAACAGGTATTGCAGATGGGCATAGATCGTTTCATCCCCGCCGGGGTGCAGCAGACGGACATAATTGCCATAGCTCGCATGATTCCGGGCTATGCGCACCACCCCGCTTGCGGCAGCATAAACCGGTGTACCCTGCACAGCGGAAAGATCCGCACCGGTATGGAACTCCTGTGTTTTGCCCTGCACGGGATCAATACGGGTTCGTAAGCGGAGGTTTCAACAGCAGGTTTGCCCGGCAGAGGATATTGGAGCATAACCCCCGGCAGATATGCTTCGGCGCTGGCCAGCGGCTGGCCGTGGACAGTGCCGGTGCGGGCGGCGGTTTCCGGCGTTTGGGCGGTGACTTGCCGCAGCACCCCGCGCAACTCGGCAAAAGTTTCCTGTGTAAAGCGCACGACATTGCGGGAGCCATCCGTGTTCCAGAAATCGGGGCCGGGCTGGGCCAGCGCATAGCGGTAATCGGTGCGCAGCGTGCTGTACAGCGGCAGTTCCAGCGCGCGGGCAGCGAATACCCCGGCGGCAATCAGCACGCACAGGATGATCTGTGCCCACAGCAGCGTATCATATTCGCCGGGCTCCGCCGCAGCGGGTGGCGCGGGTGGTGTATCAGTATGTTTGGCGGCATTCTCCCACATAGGCAGTCCCCTTTCTTTGCATTGCGGCATATTTTGTATATATGCAGCGGGGGCGGGTGGGTATGCAAGAAAGCGGGGCGCTGCATCACAAGTACCGTGTAAAGTTCTGCGGACAGACTTCCCGAAAAAGCAGCTTCCGGTATAGAAAAACGGAGCACCACAATGCAGTGCCCCGCTTTATCTGTTTTATCAATTTACCAAAGATATTGTGAATCTGATTCTGGTTTAGTCACCCAGTACTTTGCGCAAGGTTTCCAGATACGCTTCCAGCTTTTTTCTGCGGCTTGGCGAACAGACCAAGACCTTCCACATCCAGCGTGCATTCCAGGCTGGTGGAATCGGCGCTGCCCAGCAGGATGGCGGTAAAAGCGCCGCGGATCTTGCCGCGGGTAAAAGTGCAGCTGATACGGCGGGGCTTATCCAGCTTGTCAAAGTGGATATCCGTGGTAGTGCCGTCCTTGTTTTTCTCAACAATGTGCATGCCTTCCAGGTCAACCTCCGCCGAAGCAACAGTCGGGTTCCAGCTGTTCAGGGTGGGGTTGGTCATGTACAGCCATACTTTGTTGGGAGCGCAGCCATAGGTTGCTGTTACAACACAGGTTTTCATACGTTTATGTTCTCCTTAACCGTTTTACTTTTGGCGGTTCCATATCATTCCGGGGCTGATGCGGCATCCCTGCCGTCAGGCGGGAATGGTGCAGAACAGCCTTTGCGGGGGTTACTTTTTGTGGCCAAACAGGCTGTCAAGAAAACCGCGGAAGCGCTTATTTTCCGGTTTGTGGGAATGGGGCGTGGGGCGCTTGGGCTTTTGAACCGGTTTGGCGGCAGCCTTTCTGGTGGGTGCGGCGGGGTGTGCGGTTTCAAAGCCGTGCTGGAAGTAGCCATACATTGCCATCTGGCTGTCCACCGGCGGCTCGCCCTGCTTAGGCTTTACGCGGGTATATATGCCATCAGGCTGCATTTCCCGTGCATTGACGGTATCCCGCAGCTGTAGGTCGAGGATGCCGCGCAGCTTTTTGGCAATCTCACGATCATCCACCCGCACGCCGACTTCGACACGACGCTCGGTGTTGCGGGTCAGGAAGTCGCCGGAGGCGATATAGATGGTCATGTCTTCGCCTTCACCGAAGCAATAAATGCGGGAATGTTCCAGATAGCGGCCAACGATGCTGCGGATGTGGACGTTCTCGGTCTTTCCAGGCACCCCTGCTTTGATGCAGCAGATGCCACGCACGATCATATCCACCCGCACACCGGCGCAACTGGCCTCGCTGATCTTGTTGATGATCTGCGGGTCATTGATGGAGTTGTTTTTCAAAATCATGGATGCCGGAAGCCCGCGGCGGGCGCGGTCAATCTGGCGGTCCATCTGTTCCAGCAGAACGCTCTTGAAGCGCAACGGTGCCACCAGCATGGTATCGGCCTCACTGGTCAGGCGCTGCAAAGCCATATTGTTGAACACTGCGCTGGCTTCCTCGCCGATTTCCTGCCGGGTGGTGATGAAGGAAAGGTCAGTGTACAGCTCGCTGGTTTTTTCGTTATAGTTGCCTGTGCCAATCTGGGTCAGGTAGTGGTATTTGCCGTTCACCTTGCTGGTGATCAGGGTCAGCTTGGAATGGACTTTGTAATCATCAAAGCCATAGAACACCGTGCAGCCAGCTTCTTCCAGCTGTTTGGACCAGTCGATGTTGTTCTGCTCGTCAAAGCGGGCGCGCAGCTCCACCATGGCGGTAACTTCCTTGCCGTTTTCCGCTGCATTGATCAGCGCCTGCACGATCTGGGAATCGCTTGCCATGCGGTACAGGGTCATTTTGATGCTGACAACATCCGGGTCGGAACCTGCTTTCATCAGCATGCGGATGAACGGGCGGATGCTCTGGTACGGGTAAGAGAGCAGAACGTCATGTTTGTGGGCTTCGGCATACAGATCATAATCCGCGGGGGCCTGAATCGGGCGGGCTGGCGGATAGGAAAAAGCGGGGTTGCTGTCTGCCGAAACGCGGCTGGCCAGGCGGAACAAAAGCCCAGGGTCCAGCGGCGAAGTTTGGGTATAGCAGCGGTCCGCCGGGACCACCAGCTTGTCCCGCAGGAACTTGACGATCTCCTGCGGAGCGCTGGGCCAGAATTGCAGGCGCACAGCGGCCAGCTTGCGGCGCTTTTTCAGCAGCTCGCTCATCACATCGCGGAAGTCGATATCATGATCCATCATGCCCTCGTCCACCGTGATATCCGCATTGCGGGTCACGCGGAACAGACAGGCGTTCTGCAGCGTGCTTTTATTAAAGATGCTGGCGGCGTAATGGGCGATCAGCTCATCCGCAAAGGCAAAGCTTGTGGTGCCGTCTGGATTTTTGATAAACAGCAGCTGCTCAAACTGGCCGCTGAGGGGGATAATGCCGTAATATACACCGTCACTCTTGCTGTTGAGCTGGGCGGCATAATAAATTTCTTTATTGCGCAGGAACGGGAACGGGTGGCGTTGGTCCACCACCTGCGGGCTCAGGATGGGCAGGATTTCAGAGGTGAAATATGCTTTCCAGTAGTGCTCCTGCTGCTTGTCCAGGTGGTCAAAATCGACCTTGATGTACTTGTTCTCTTTCAAGGCGGAAAGTAAGTGCTGATAGTATTTATCACACTTTGCCTGCAGCTCCGCTACGCGCGGGGTGATGGCGGCGATCTGTTCCGATGGCGTCATATGGGTGACGATATCCAGCTTATTGTTTTTCAGCAACGTCTGGTCATACAGCGAGCCAACACGCACCATAAAAAACTCATCCATATTGCTGCCGAAAATGGCGGCAAATTTGATGCGCTCTGCCAGGGGAACGCTTTTTTTCTTTGGCAAGGGCCAGCACGCGGCTGTCAAAATCCAGCCAGCTGAGTTCCCGGTTGATAAAAATGCTCTCCGACGGGTTTTCCAAAACAGGTTCCTCCTTACGGATGTTCAGGGGTGTTGAGCGAGGCTAAAATCAGTTTTTATTTCTAGCTCCGCCATCGGGCAGCGGGGTCAGCCGCCAACGGTAATATCACTTCCCCACTGCTGCACCATGCGCTGGGATATTCCTTTCACGCGGGTCAGGTCTTCCGGCGCTGCATAGGGGCCGTTTGCCGCGCGGTCCGCCAGAATGGCTTCCGCTTTTGCCTGCCCAATGCCGGGCAGCCGCATCAGCTCTTCGGCCGAAGCGGTATTGATGTTGACTGGCCCCTGTTCTTCCCGCGTGGGTTCCGGTGCAGGTTCGGCCTGTGCCAGCAAAACAGGCGGCTGATAGGCAGCCGGGGCATAACCAAACTGCCAGACAGGAGCGATCCAGAATAGCGCACCAAATACGATCAGCGCAAGGGCGGCAGCACCGGCCAGCAGGGTTTGCTTTTCGTTCATCTGCATGGCGGGCTCCCCTTTCCTTGGGTGGCAGTATCTGGAAGTTACTCTTTCAAAATATTATAGCACAGTCTCACAAAATGTTCACCCCTGTCAAGAAGATTTTTCAGTGATTTTACATCCAGCCTTTTCTGATGTGATTTGCGTGCGGGGGCGGCACTTCGGCATCCACCATGATAACATCTGTCCCTATGGTTTTGACAGCGGCCCAGGGAATGAACAAATCATCGTCCCGCCCCAGCAAGCCGAACATTCGGGCGCGGCCGTGCAGGACCACCTGGGTGATCTGGCCATCCTCAAAGGCAAGGTCATCAATGCGGCCAAGGTTCTCCCCTGTTTTCAGCTGAATCACATCTTTCTCGCTCAAGTCACGCAGTGTCATGCCACCACCCCTTTTCCCATTTTGCACCTATTACAGATTATGCTGTAAATAATTTATTTGTGCTTTGGGGCAATTATGTGTATAATAAGGGATAATACAGACTGCTATGCAGGTATGATGTAAGCCAAAACCGGAGGGATAAACCGTTTATGTATAAAAACATCATTTTTGATCTGGGCGGCGTTGTGGTGGATTTTAAGCCGCGGGATTTTTTGATGGATCATTTTTTGAACAAGAGCGCCGAAGATGAAGTGTTTGATTTGACCTTTGGCAGCAAAGAATGGGAAGAGCTGGACCGCGGGGTCATCAGCCGCGGCACTGCTAACCGCCTGATGCTGGAAAACGCTGCTGAGCGCGGCCGTACCTTTGAGGTGCAGGCTGTCATTGATGAATGGCAGAGCATCCTGCACACCAACAAGCGCACGGTAAAAACGATGTGCAAGCTGAAGCTGGCGGGCTACCGGCTGTATTACCTTTCCAACATTTCGCAGGACGTGATTGACGAAATCCGCCAGCGGGACTTTTTCCCGCTGTTTGACGGCGGCATTGCCTCGTGCGAAGTACACCTGAGCAAACCCGACCCGAAAATTTTTGGCCTGATGATGCAAAAATACGGCCTTGCCTATGACGAAACCATTTTTGTGGATGATACCAAGGTGAACGCCCAGGCAGCCTATAACCTGGGGATCACGGGTATTTTGTATAAGGGGCCAAAGTCTTTCCAGCGTGCGCTGGGGCTGTGCGGGGTCAAGATGGAGGCCGACAACAAGCGGCAGGCGTCACCGGAAGCACCAACGGAAAATCGAGGCTGACAAAACCATACTAGGGTGTATCTGAAAAGTCAAAAATATCGTCTATTTCTTTGTTTTCAGATACACCTTAGGGCAATACCGCATAATTCTAAGTGCCGATACGGCGAGCGAGGTGCGGCAGATGCCAAGCCAAAAGCGCAGATAATACTGGATGCTGCAAAGGTGAGCGCCGCCAGTGGCGGAAACAGCGAACC
>ENA-OQAX01000089-OQAX01000089.1-human-gut-metagenome-genome-assembly--contig:-NODE-89-length-18349-cov-1.869334_pt1 | contig 18349 bp, 21 predicted proteins | sample MGYA00242741_ERZ504539 | MGnify/ENA primary metagenome ERZ504539 (study PRJEB26092, sample SAMD00036277) | human gut metagenome | host: Homo sapiens | study: EMG produced TPA metagenomics assembly of... | reverse complement strand
CCAATATGAATGCTAATGAAGTCATTGCTAACCGTGCTTTGGAGATTATGGGACACAAACGTGGCGAGTATCAATATTGCTCTCCTAATGACCATGTGAACTGCTCGCAATCAACGAATGATGCTTATCCCACTGCAATCCATATTGGCATGTATTATTCTCATCTTCGTTTTCTGCCTTATTTGGAATCGCTGATTGGTGCATTCCATAAGAAAGGAGAAGAGTTTGCGCATATCATCAAAATGGGGCGTACTCAGCTGGAAGATGCCGTTCCTATGACTTTAGGTCAGACATTCAATGGTTTTGCCAGTATATTGAGAGATGAAATTCGTCATTTGAATGAAGCTGCGGCAGACTTCCTGACAGTAAATATGGGTGCTACCGCTATTGGTACAGGCATTTGTGCGGAACCGGGATATGCGGAAAAAATGTGTGAAAGCATTGTGTGAAATTACAGGTTTTGATTTCAAATTGTCGTCAGATTTGGTAGGAGCTACTTCAGATACTTCCTGCTTGGTAGGTTATGCTTCAGCTTTAAAAAGAATAGCCGTAAAGGTAAATAAAATATGTAATGATTTACGTTTGCTGGCTAGCGGACCGCGTTGTGGCTTAGGAGAATTCAACCTTCCGGCTATGCAACCGGGATCTTCTATAATGCCAGGTAAGGTGAATCCGGTGATTCCTGAAGTGATGAATCAGATTTGTTATAAGGTAATGGGTAACGAACTATGTGTGACTATGGCTGGCGAAGCTGCTCAAATGGAACTGAATGCTATGGAACCGGTGATGGCACAGTGTTGTTTTGAATCTGTAGATTTAATGGTCAATGGTTTTGAAACCCTGCGTACACGTTGTGTAGAAGGTATTACTGCTAATGCGGAACGCTGCAAGATTGAAGTGCATAACAGTATTGGTGTAGTAACCGCATTGAATCCGATTATTGGTTATAAAAATTCTACAAAGATTGCAAAAGAAGCGTTGGAAACAGGTAGAAGTGTCTATGAACTGGTCTTGGAACATGGTATTTTAAATAAGGAAGAGTTGGATACAATCCTAAGTCCGGAAAACATGTTGAAGCCGGTAAAATTGGATATCAAGCCTAGAAGATAAATTTATTTCACCACAGACTACAGGAAGGTAAAGAACTTGTTTCATGAAGCCGCTTCAATATTTGTAAAGCCGGCTCCATGAGTGGTGGCACCAGTTTTATTTCTGCCGATAAATTGATTTCTAGAAATCCGGTATAGTGGTTTGCCACTGCTATAGCGTATAAATTGTTTTGCCGATATTTTATCGGCAGACAGTTTGTATAGCCTGTGGTATATTTTTTTTAGAACTTTCTGAATGTGAGGCGTGCATAATCAGATTTCAGAATTAGTTTCTTGCCTGTTGCTTTTTCCACCTTAAGATGATTAATAGCTTGATTAAGTCCGAAAGGTTTCAATTCATTCAGTGTCGTTAGTTTTTCTTCATCTCCCCGGTGGCGGAATTCACTCATGGTTACCTCATCTCCTTTTATAAGAGAACGTCCGATATGAGTGCCTCCATTTCCACCTTTGGCACTGATTTCCACCAAATGTAACTGGATACTATAATAAATGCGGTTACATTCTTCTATTTCCCATTAGTATATTCTATAGTCATTAATTGCCATCTGCCACCTAATTTGCCATTGATGGGAGCTTTGTCACAACTGCTGATTCCCAGCATAAAGAGTATGAATAATAATATTTGTTTCATATGTTGATTGGGTTGACAGTTAAAATTTCTATTTATTGCCCGATTTGATAATTCCTTGTTTGCGGATAACCAGCATTCCACCATAATTATTTCCAAGCATGCTGCCGCGATCCATAGCTCCGGATACAGTGAAACTCCATCCTTTCAGTTGTTGTGGAGCATAAGTTACTTCAAACAAAGAGTTGAATTGTTTCTTTATTTCATTCAGAGGATTATCATAAGTACCCCAATGACGGGAGTAGGAGAGTAGCATACGATAACTCAGCGATTGGCAGGGGGAACCGCAGAATCCTATGTGATGTGCCAGTACACGATTGCTGATAAAAGTAATCTGTCCATTCTTGTTGTAAATAGGTCCGGGAAGTAGAGGATTGCCTATTCCCATTCCCCAATGCTGCCATCCTTGATAGAGGTAGTGATTATAATAATTATCTTTAGCACTGATTTGCTCTTCAAATTCCCCCCAAAAGGAATCATACAGCATAGGTCCGGTTTGATCTTTTGTTCCTAATCCTTCGTATACAAAAGTATCAATGAAGCGGTTTTTGGGAAAAGTTATTTCCAGTCCGATGTGTCCGTCTTTCCAACGTCCGTATTGGAAAAACATTTGGGAGTGGTCGTCGAAATAATGTTCATAATAGATCTTTACCTTCCACCGGTTAAGATAAGCTGTTGCGGCAAAATTCCAGCTACCGACATGGTTTCCGTAGATGTTTACTTGTTCGCCTTCGGGTGTGGTATCATCTCCGGCCATAGGAACCAATACACGCATAAAGTCAACAAACCGGGTAGGCATATCTATTACAGGCTCTTTTTGTCCTGCAATATATTGGTCTCCGCCAAATTGGGCGGACATTTGTATTCCTCCTTCAAATTCTACCGGAAAATGTTCTTTGTTTCCTACTTTGGCGAAAAGCGATTTACTGTGGTAAAGTACATCAATGGTATATGGGTTGCTATGGAGGTGAAATGTTTCTGCCATTTGTCATCAGTAAAACGTCCATAGGCTATGTGTCCTTTCAAGTGAAGCCATTTATGGGTACCTGGTATGGCTACATAATCGGGAACTTCCAGGCGTATTTGGGGAATGGGGCGGGCATTATTTGATTCTACCATACCTCCGCTGCTTAACTTGGAATTCTTTAACTCGGGCAAGCGTTCTTTGCTGCCGATACTCAGGTTCAACCATCGGTAACTGAGGTCTGCATAGGCTTGTTGGATGATGAAGGAGGAGGTGAAATTGTAGGCGGTTGCCAAATCCAGTCCTGCACTGAAGCCGAAATGTTGGTTTAATGGCATTGTATGTGCAATCCCTGCCCGTAAATAACCATTTTCGGTATTGGCAGAAGATAAACCTTGCCTGTTGGCAGTAAGCCACATCGGCGCGTAGGTTCCTTTACCCGATGTTCCTCCCATCTCAACGGTATATTCTGTTTTGACAGGGAGTTGGGCATTGGTGTGCTGCGTAATAGATATTAACAGAAATTGTAATAAGAATAGTTGTATTTTCTTCATTTAGTTTATGTGTTTAGTGCTAAGCTTGCTAAAACGAAATCGGTTTATCAGTCTGCATCCGAACTTTTGTGAAAAAAATTTGGACTCTAATCATTTTATGTATATGAAAAGTTTCACTAATGTTCAGAATGGCCGACTGTATAATCATATCAGCAGGAATTTTGGCATATTTATTTTCCTCCGGCAGGCAGGTTTTTCAGCCAGTAATCAGCCATTGTCTTTCGCAGATGCAAGCTGGTTCCCTCGCCTTCGTAAATTCCATGGGAACGCATCGGGTAAGAAATCTGTGAGAAGATTTTTCCGTGCCGTACCAGTTCATTGACCAACATTTCACAATTCTGATAATGGACATTGTCATCTCCTGTACCGTGAATTAACAGCAAGTTGCCTTTCAATCCTGCTGCATACGAGATGGGAGACCCTTTGCGGTAACCCTCCGGATTATTTTGAGGAGTATTCATATAACGTTCTTGATAAACCGTGTCATACAGACGCTGGTCGGCCACAAAAGCAATGGCAATACCTGTGTGGAAAACATCGGGATAACGGAACATACTGTTCAGCGTCTGGCTGCCTCCGCCACTCCAGCCGGTGATACCGATGCGTGCGGTGTCAATGAAAGAGTATTGACGTGCCAAGTCTTGGATGCCTCTTGCCTGATCTTCACTGGCAAAGGTTCCGACTTCTCCATAAATACATTTGCGCCATTCGCGTCCACGGGGTGCATTGGCACCACGGTTCTCGATGCTGACTATGATATACCCCAGGTTTGCCAAGTACTGGTGCCATAAACTTCCTCCGCTCCATACATCCTGCACGGTGGCGTTGGCAGGTTCTCCATAGACATCAATTATGACCGGATATTTTTTTGCTGGGATCAAAGTTTACGGGTTTGATCATCCATGCATCCAGTTCCAGTTCTCCTGAACGGGTTTTTACAAATTCTTTCGGTTGCAGCCCCAAGGCTTTGTATTGCTCCTTGGCTTTTGCATTGTCAGTAATCAGACGTATACTTTTTATGGGCAGGGAAAGACACCATGTCGATTACAGGGGGAGTTTCCGAGTTACTGAATGTATGGACTGCCCATTTGCCGGACGGTGACATGATATAACGATGTTGCCCGCTTTGGTCAACAGGACTTAGCCGCTTTACCTCTCCATTGCCGAAAAGACGTGCCCGGTAGAGATAGCGCTGGGTGAAGTTGTCGGGAGAGGCGATAAAGTACACAAAACCTTTATCCATATCCGCACCTACTTCTTGAATATAATCAAAAGCTCCTTGGGTGATGGGCTTGATTTCTTTACCATCACGGCTTACACGATACAGGTGGCGCCATCCGTCACGTTCGCTTTCCCAAGTGAAATACTTGTTCCCTTTCAACCAACGCACATTGTCATTCGTTTCCAACCATGCGGCATCTTGATCGGTAAAGATATTGACGGGGGTATTTTCACCTATTTTCGCAATCCATACTTTATTGGTGTTTTGGGCACGGTTCATTTGCTGGATGAACAGTTCGTTGCAGCCCGGATGAATTCCATACGGGGAATATAGTGGTTACGTGCATCACCGGGAAGAGCCAGCCAAGTGGTGTTTCCACCGTCGGCGGATACATAGCCTACTTTTACAGCGGAGTTTGCTGTTCCGGCTTTAGGGTAAGGAAAACGTTGGATTTTAGGATAAATGGAATCTACATTATTGATGATATCAAACCATCCCGTACCTTGGGTATCGCTTTGCCAATAGGCTATGTATTGCCCGTCGGGACTCCAGCGGAAACCGTCGCGGCAGTTGAATTCTTCTTCGTATACCCAGTCGAATGTTCCGTTTACAATTTCATTATTTCCGTCTTGAGTTAGTTGGTTGATTTTCCCGTCAACCAGACTCTCTACATAAATGTTGTTTCTGGAGACATATGCTACCCGGCTGGCATCCGGCGAGAACTTGGCGAACATCAAGGTAGCTTCCGGCAAGCTTTTGCCCAATTGTTGCAGTTTGCCGTCTTTCAAATTAAGCACCCAGTAATCACCGCGGGTATCATAACGCCATACGCGACGGGTATTGGTATAGATCAATACTTTGGAGTTATCCTCGCTGAATACGAAAATTGCGGACAGAGATAGGTTTTCCTGTTTGCGGATTCAGAAGCATATTGGCAGGGATCAGCACTTCTTTGGAATTGTCCTTTGCTTTATAGGCAGTGACTTCGTATGCTCCCTCGGCATTTTTTTTCTATTTTGGAATAACGTTCTCCATCTTCATCCAACTCACGTTGCTTCCGCCTTCTGTCTTGATCAGTCCTCCGTATACAGCTTCCTCCAATGTGGGGATATGTTGTGCATGAGTTGTGGTTCCGAGACAGAATAAACATAAGACTAATGTAAATAAGTTCTTTTTCGTCATAGTTATTATGAATCTTTTACTAAAAAATAGATGTCCATTTGAAAACACAAGTATGTATTGGGACTCCGGATATCTGTTTTCAAAAAACGGGCGTCTATTTTAGAAAAACGGACGCCTGCTCTTTTCTTTTTTATTTAATTCCTAATTTCTGTTTGATTGCAGCCGGAATAGCATCTTTATGCACCATGAGGAAATAGTCTTGGCACGTACATAGCTTCGGACATATTCAGATAACCGCCAAATGTATTGCGTTCTGTACCCCAAGAATTTTTTGGTGATATAGTATTTGGTCCCGTTCTGGTCTTTGGTAATACCGGTAAGATGCATCAGGTGGTCATCTGTAGTGACAAATGCTTCATAACCTTCCTGACGGACTTCCGGAGTGACATTTACTTCGGGACACGGTTTTTCAAATTTGTAGGCTTCCGCCAGCATCTTCTTTTTGTTGCTTTAGGTCCATTCTTTCAAAACGTGCACGGTCGGAACCCCGAGAGGTCTTCCTACTTTTTTCACTACCGGATTGATGGCTACACCATTTTTGAATGAAAAACCTTTTTCACTGACATCACCGTCCCAACATACGGTATATCCGTGGGTCAAAGCATAGTCGGCAACTTCCATCATTTCGTCCAGCGGAAGATTGTACATTTGTTCATTTTCCCAGTTGTCGGGTACTTCCGGAGAGAATTTCTGGTAATACGGTTTGTGAGTGAAACTAGTCAGTTCGATATAATCGTCCATGTTCAAACCCAGACTTTCGGCAAAAGATTTCGGAGTGTACTCTTTTCCTTTGTAAGTGAACTTTTCAGGAAGTTCTCCTAGATAAGTATCGAAAAGGTTGTTGATCAGCTTGTAGTATTCCGGGCTGCGACGTTTCATCTTAACGGCTGTGTTTCCTAAAGCGTTGATATATCTCACCATTTCGCCATGGTTATGTTTCTCTGAGTTATAGTTGATTCCGTGATATACTTCCTCGGGTACGATACCCACTTGGTTGAAAGCATTCTTCCATGTGTGTGAAAGGCTTCCTTGTCCTAAATTCCCGTTGCCTCCCCGGTAATAGTTGTCTTCCAATTGGTTTAAGTACTTTTGGCGTACAATGAACATTTCAGAAAGGTCATATTCTCCTTTGCCCATACGGAGCAGTTTCGGATTCCATGAACGAAGTGGTGGCAAAGCACCAGCAAGTTCCGGTAGAGGCCTGATTTTTGACTGGAGTTGCTTTCTGTGATGCAACAGTCGTGAATTTGTAACCACTTTCTTGTGCATACATGGCTGATGCACAGCATAGCAGTGCGGCTAGTGTGAATACTTTTGTCTTCATAAGTTTGTTTTTAATATGATAAGGTTAACAATTAAAAGCCGAAGCGTGACTCAATCAATATTGTTTGCCATTTCGTCCCAGCGAAGATGGTGGCGCCTATAAAGTCTGCCGTGTAGTCTGTGAGATAAGCACGGGCTGCTTCTTCCCCTTTAGATTGAAGGATACTTTGGTATTGTGCTTCCACAAATGGAAGTTCCCGTTGTCCTTTTTCCTCGAAATGACGAATATTTTTTTCCATTACTTTACGGGCAGCTCCCCATCTTACAGCAGCCAGTTTGTTGGCGCGGCGATAGTGCCATAAGGCGGCATCGTCGCGATAGCGGTGGTTACCGCAGATTTTATACATAGCAGGGAAATCAGTAATGCCACAGAATACCGGAACGCGCGGGCTTTGTCCGGGATTGTCCATAGAGAACCATACCACACCACCTACTGCATCGGGCAGCCAGTTGCGCAATTGGATAACTGTAGAATAAGCACATTGCGGAACTGCGATATTGCGTACTGATTTCACAACTCCCTTTTTAATACCGTTCAGCATATTCAGTTCATCGCCACGCATCCACGGATTGGCTTTCGGGCTGATAATGGTGTCTACTTTTCCGGTTTTTCTATCTTTTACCGTAACTTTCAGATTCTGTGTCATATCCAGCGGCGTTCCTTCGTATGTTTCCCGGAGCAATGCCATAACATCGGTTACAGATACTTGCTTGTCGGGTTTTACACTGATAGGCAGTTCTTCTGCTTCATAATCAAGCTTTAATGACGGTGCCAGTGCATTCAGGATAAAGTGCTCGCGGGTGCTGAAGGATTTCAGTTGGCCGGAGTAATTCTTTCCGCTATAAGCTTTCCAAAATTTAAAAGGCTCTTTTCCATCCCAATATCCTAATTTTTTAGCCACGTCAAATACATTTTCGGAAGCCATATAGTGGTCGGGATCTTTCAGATTGAGGGTGCTGATTCGCGAGATGTTGGCAGATACGCCTACATGATCATCCGGAATACGGACTGCCGCCCATACTCCGCCAATGTTATCTTTTCCTTCTCCGAAGACTTCGAAGTGCCATACTTCATCAGGATCGGCAATGGTCAGACATTCGCCGCTGTCGCCATAACCGTATTGTTTTATGAGATCTCCCATCAGGCGGATAGCCTCACGGGCTGTTGTACAGCGTTGTAACGCCACACGTTGCAATTCTTCAATCATAAACATACCCTTGGGATTTTCCAGATCCCTGCGTCCGCTTACGGTAGTTTCACCTATTCCCAGTTGCTTTCGTTGATACAAGGGTAGGAGGTGTCCATGAAGGCATATGTTTTTCTCGCTTGTGGTATTTGCCCCTTGATTTTTACATTAGTCTGGTCGGCTACAAACTCGGTGTGCATACGGCCATCGTAAATATTCATTACAGTATCCCTTTCATAACTTTCTGCCGGAACCATGTTTACCCAGGTTCGGTACCAGCTGTCGCATGTATGACTGGTTATAACTGATCCATCGGTAGTTGCTTTCTTTCCTACCATAATGCTAGTGCAGCTTTCCGGATCCTTTGTGTAATTCGTTTGGGCTGTGACACTTTGTGCCATGACTAAACCCAGGATTGTTAAAGAGGCTAGTAGTTTCATAAAGGTCGTTTTATTACTATTGCGTTTCAAAAGTATATAAAAAAAAACTATTATTCAGAACTTTATCGGTTTAATTTTGTAATTTATGTCTAATAATCCACGTCTTTTTTGTATTTTTGCAGCAAATACAAAATTGGGAGCACATGACAACTAGTATAGACATAGCTAGAAGGATAGCAGAAGTTAACCATCCTCTCAGTAGAGAAAGTGTTCACGCATTAGCCGAAATCTTAGTTTGTAGAAAATATCGTAAAGGGGAGATTGTTTTGCAGGCCGGTGAGGTTTGTAAATCGATGTTGTTTATAGAAAAAGGAATGCTCAGACAATTTTATTATAAATATGATAAAGATCTGACTGAGCATATCGGTTATGAGAACGGAATGATTATTTGCATAGAGAGTTATTTTAAACAGGAGCCCACCCGCTTGATGGTGGAAACTTTGGAAGCCTCCGTGGTATGGGAGTTACCCCGTGTGGAAGTGGAGAAATTGATAGATCAATATCACGATATCGAACGTCTTTATCGCGGTTTTATCGAACATTCTTTGATAGAGTCACAGGTGAAGGCGGACGCGCTTCGTTTTGAACCGGCTCATGAACGTTATAACAGATTGTTGCAGCTTCATCCCGAAATATTGAAGCGTGCGCCTCTTGTGTACATCGCTTCCTTATTACAGATGACTCCCGAAACCTTGAGCCGTGTCCGTTCTTCCTTGCTTTAGAATTGATAAATTAATCCTAATCGGGTTTCAAAGGTCTTATATCTTACGTCCTCATGGTAGGAATAATGTGTGTGGCGGTAGTAATAGGACACTTCCATATTGGCCTTGAAGTGGGAACTTAGATTTAGCTCGATAATCGGATTCACTACAGCGAGCATTACATTTCCTTTGTCTCCCTGCGCATTCAGATAGAGCGGATCTATTGTTTCCAAATCCTTGTGTTCGTATCCTTTCCAGGTAAAAATCTGGTAAAGATGCATATTCAGTGCGAACATGCCGTAACGGCCGAAGTCCAGAATGGTGTTGTTCTTTATGCTGTATCCGCTTCCCATATTGTAATTGCGGTCTATTACGTTGTAATAGTCGGTAAGGCTTCCACCCAGCAGGATGGCACTCAGGAACACACGCTGTTCCAAATTTACCAGGCTGTTCATTCGGGGGAATTTATAAATCATACCCGGTCCCACACTGGCAGCTTCCGAAATCTTGTAAGGGATACGCCCCGATCCGTCAATCACTTCCTCGGAATCAAAATAGTTGAAGTGCTGGAAGATACCGAACATCATTTCCATGCCGGTAGTGGTTTTCAGGGGAACACCCCATAGTTTGCCCATCAGGTTGATCTGGCTGATAAGAGGCTGGTTCCCGGAAAGACCGAAGGTGGCCCGCGCGGTGAAGTAATCGTATGGGCCGTCATTCACTTTATCGAAGGCATCTCCGTATTGTACCCGGAATTCAAGGTAGGGATTGTGCTCTCCACGGAACAGGTAATTGTCATCGGCCAGATAACGGTCACCGGCACCTATGGAAAAGTGTACCGGAATGCGGTCGTAATCGTGGTATTTGTAATGAGAGCGTTTTACTTTCCACATCTCGCCGGTTATCATTCGGTTCAATCCCCGCATGGGGCAGATCAAGGTTCCCAAAAAACTCGCGGGTGAAACGTGAGAAACCACGCTTGGAGTCGTCCAGTACCAAAGAAGACATACGGTGCGTTACTTCTCCCAAGGCGATGCCGCCTAGGGTGGTTGCCATCAGGTCATTGATGGCGGGCGGCTCCACTTCTGCGGCTATTTCCCACATCAAACTACCAGCAAAGGCGTATGGAGCCGATTCCCAAAAGGTAAGTCCGTTGCTGCGTGCTGCATTGAAATAAAGATTTCCGTGATAGGGGTGGGCGAACAGGTTGGTGGAGAATTGGTCGTTATCCCATACAAAACCATGCTTGATATTGCGTCGTATGCTGCCGATACTGATTTTGGCAAAGTCTTCGTTCATTACATAACGGTCGAATGCCCATACTCCGACATTCATTCCGAAAGTTTCGGCGGCGGCACGCCAAGGGTGTTTTTTTTGCAGGCGAGGATCGGTGAATGTATACATGGAATCGGGGCGGTGGAGCATCTGGCTGTGACGTTCCCGGCACTAATGCCAGCAGGCAGACTAATGCGATATGCTGTAGTTTCATACTGTATGGATTAGTTTATACTAGGGTGACGGGGCTGCTAAAAACAAGATAACACCTGCTTCGAAAATAGGTTTTTTTTTCGTAGAACTATTTTTATCATAGTAGCGCGTCATGCCGTAACCACCCGATGCAAAGAAACTGATTCTGGATTTGAATTTATATTCCAGATTGATACGGGCTTGTAATGAATACATGCGTTCCGGTGTTTCCGCATCTTCATTTTCAAAGTTTTCTATATGGAAATAACCTAAGTCGCCACTTAGTTCCAGTTTGGAGGCGATGGGATAGTAAAGACCGGTACGATAGAACACACAGCCCGAAAATTTGTCATTCAAATCCAGATAGTGTGTACCGATACCCAGCATAGTATAACTCCGGCGGTTTTTAAAACGCACGGCAGCATTCAGTTTGCTGGTGTTACCTGCAAACAGCATCATCTGGATACGGGTTTTGGGAGTGATATTCACCAAACCTAGTTTATGGGCGGTAGTATCCTTGCTATGGTTGATGATTCCTATTTGTATTCCTTTTACATTCCCGCCACACAGGTTGAGTAAACCGATTTGCGCGCCGCTTACTTCTCCGGCGTAGTTGCCGGGAGCGAACTGCACACCGCGTAACTTGCTTGGCAAACATTGGTCAGTCCTGAGAATTGCAGGGCATTTTCCGTCTTGACGGCGATATTTACCGCACCGCAAAGCTGCAAGCCTCTGATTTCTCCGGCAGCGATATTGCTGATGGCGGAGAATTGCATACCATTCACGTTTACACCTACATTACCAATGGCTGAGACTTGAGCGCCTTTGGCTTCTCCGCCACTGATATTGAGCAGGGTGGAAACTTGTGCTCCGTTCAGTTTCTCGGCAGATACGTTCATCAGTCCGCCGATAGCCGACGCCATTTTTGTGATTTTCCGGCAATTGGTTGGCCAAGCCGGCTATCTGAACTCCTTGGGCTTTGTTGCGGCCAGATTCATCAGACCGCCGATGGTAACTCCTCTTGATATGTTTCCGGCAATGTTGCCTAATCCGGAAAATTGAATACCGTTGGCTTTCCCTCCGGCAACATTCATCAGTCCGCTGAGCATGATGCCATTGGCATTGCCTCCGGCTACATTGGCAATACCTCCCAGTTGGAAACCGGAGGCGTGGCGTCCGGTAATGCTGGCAAGGCCGGAGATTTGGAAACCCGTCATATCGTTTTGTACAACACTGGATACAGCGTTGATACCGATTCCTTTCAGTTGATAGATATTTGTAAGCAGACCGATATTCAGATAAGTGGTTTTGACACTGTCTTTCTTCGCGGAAATGTTCAAGGAGATGTTGGGGCCTTTTTTAAGCTTGTCCTTTTTCTGGGCAAAAGCAGGAGTTGACATACCTGCACAATATCCTAAAAGGAGTATTGCTGCTATACGCATATTCATTTTCATACATTTTTTAGTTTCTTGGGTGCAAAATGTAATAAAAAATGTAGATATAAGGGGGGAATTATGGGGAGAATTGATCGAGGGGCAAGAGTAAAATTATGTTTTGTTTTGTCTCCTTTCACGCATCATGATCCAGGTGTCCATATATGCGGATGTATAACCTGTAACATCTATAATGTATAGCCTGCAACATCTATAATCTTCAGACTTATACATTATATATGTTGCAGGCAGGTTCTTTTTTCTGCCAGGTGTTATTTTACTTCCTGATATAAGAAACGTTTGATACTCTTTTTAGGAGTTTTCTCGAATTCTTCCGGATAGATTTTTACACGGGCTATTTGTGAATATGCAGGAAGTTCTGTATTCAAGTTGATACGGTTCTCTTCCATAGCCTGTGCTATCGCGTCATTATCCAGCCCATGAGCAAAGGCATCGTCGAAATCGGGATAAACCAAAGCCGCCAGTTTGCTGTCTGCCTGCTGTATGATAATGCTTTCTGAAACGAACGGCATGTTATTCAATTTATCTTCAATCTCTTCCGGATAAATATTCTGTCCCGATGGACCCAACAGCATGTTTTTGCTGCGTCCCTTGATGGTAACGTTGCCTTCCGCATCCATAACACCCAGGTCACCGGTATGCAACCAGCCGTCCTTGTCTATCACCTCGGCGGTAGCTTCGGGATTCTTGTAATAGCCTAACATTACATTAGGTCCTTTGCATACTATCTCACCTACTATATTCTCAGGGTCGGGGCTCAATATTTTGACTTCCATACGAGGAGCCGCCTTTCCGCAGGAACCCGGCTTGAAATATTTCCAATCTTCATAACAGATAATCGGAGCACACTCAGTCATGCCATATCCCACGGTATAGGGGAAATCTATACTTTTCAGGAACTGCTCTATTTCTTGATTGAAGGCGGCACCTCCTACAATAATTTCGTAGAAATTACCTCCGAAGGCATTTATCATCTGTTCGCGGACTGTGGCTTTGATTTTATCATTGATGATAGGAACTTTCAGTAAAATCTTCATAGCCGGGGTTTCCAGTTTGGGCAGTACATTCTTCTTGATGATTTTTTCGATAATCAATGGAACGGCTACTACCAGATTGGGTTCACTTCGGAAAAGGCTTGGAAGATGATTTCGGACTGGGGGTACGGGTCAGGAAATAAATATGGCATCCCACACAGAATTCATAAAGGAACTCGAAAGCCAGTCCGTACATGTGTGCCATAGGGAGCATGGAAACCAGCTTGTCACCCGGATTCATTTTCAAGACATCAAAAGCGAACTGGGTATTCGACCACAATGCGCGGTAAGGAATCATCACTCCTTTGGAATAACTGGTCGTGCCGGAAGTATAGTTGATCACAGCCAGTTCTTCCGGTGTATCCCGGCGGTAGCTGACATGTTCCCGGCGGAAATTGCGCGGATATTTCTTTCCGAACAGTTCGTTCAGATGATCGCGTGCATAGTCCAATTTGGAACTGCGGGAAACTAGCAGGGTATAGTCATTCATCAGGATAACCCCTTCTAACAACGGCATGGCATTTTCATTCAGATTCTCCCATACCATATCGCCCACCATCAGCAGGCGTGCTTCCGAGTGATTGACTATATTATGAATGTTGTCCGATTTGAATTCGTGAAGAATGGGAACAATCACTGCCCCGTATGTAACGGCAGCCAGGAAAGTAACTCCCCAATGAGAACTGTTGCGGCCACAGACAGCTATCTTGTCTCCTTGCTTGATGCCGCTTAATTCGAAGATGATGTGTAGCTTTTCTATTTTGCGGGCTACATCTTTATATTGTAATGTGGCACCTTTTATAATCTGTAAGGGCATCCAAGTCCCAGTTTTTCTTTATACTGTCTTCCAGGAAGGCAATAAAACTCTGCTCCATTGTATATACTCTTTTGTTTATATTTTGCACAAACTTTAATCAAATGTGCAAATATAAGACTTTCTTTGGAGCATACAAATTAAACAGAAGGAAAAATAGTGATTAGTGGTTAGTGGTTAATGAGCTGCGCTGTGATGTCGCATGGATATGAACCACTAATCACTAACCACTGATTTTTATTCTTTGCTGCTGAAATACTTCATGAACTGTGTACGTTCAAACGGATTGCTGGCTCCGGTAGACAGTGCGTTCATCGAGCTCTTGAATTCGCTGATGTCCTTGTAGCCTTGCCGGTTCATCCATTGGGTCATTTCATTTGTCATATCTGCAATGGCCTGATTGCCTCTTTGGTAGATGACACTGCACAGTTCTACAGCCGAAGCGCTGCCAGAATTGCTTTGACTATCGCTTTTCCATCGTGCACACCGCCCGAAATGGCATAGTCTGTCTGAGGAACTTGTGCCGAAGCGATAGCAGTCCAGCGCAGTCCGTTGGACAAGTCGGCAGGAGTACTGAATACATCGCCTGCAGAATATGTCATGGTGTCGATATTGATATCCGGCTGGTAGAATCGGTTGAACAATACCACAGCATTGGCTCCGTTGGCATAAAGCTGGTTGATCAGTGCGATGGGGTTGGTCAGATTGCTGCCCAGTTTCACAATGACGGGGATGGAAATCTGTTTCTTGATACTGCTTACGATATCGATATGACGCTGTTCGAAAGAACCGTATTGATATTCTTTTTCGGTCTGCAAGGAAAGGATGTTGATTTCCAGTGCGTCGGCGCCTGCTGTTTCCACAGTACGGGCAAAGTCTGTCCATTCTGAGTTGCTGAAACAGTTGATGCTGGCAATGACAGGAATGGTGCAAAGCTTTTTAGTCTGTTCAATCAATGAAATATATTCGTTCAATGCATGAGAGCGTACATATGTGCTCAAGTAGTCATCTCCTTCGGGAGAGCCATAAGTAGCCATGTGATGTGCTTCCATCATGATCTGCTCTTCGAAAACTGATTTCAAAACAATGGCTCCGGCGCCTGCCAGCTCCAGTTTCTTGTTCTTTTCAGCGCTGTTTGTAAGGCTGGAACTGCTGATGATTATAGGATTGCGCAGTGACAACCCGGCAAAAGTGGTTTTTAATTGAGTCATATAAATAGTAGTTTTAATAGTTTCGTTCTCCAAAGATTTTGCTTCCTACCCTGACTAGTGTACTTCCGGCTTCCACCGCCAGCGGATAATCGTGTGACATACCCATGGAAATTTCTTTAAAGTATTCTGAATCAGAAAAATAGTTCTGCTTTATTTCTTTGAAGAATGTATTTAAGGAACAAAATTCTCTTTTGATTTGTTCGTCGTCATCCACATTGGTCGCCATACCCATCACTCCTGATAAGCGGACATTTTTCAAATCCTTCCATCCGCCTGTATCCAGCATTTCCCTGCATTCGTCAAAAGAGAAACCGAACTTCGTTTCCTCTTGGGCGATATGTATCTGCAATAAACAAGGGATGACGCGATGGACTTTGGAAGCTTGTTTATTGACTTCAACCAACAATTTATACGAGTCTATGGCATGTATCATAGCTACATAAGGGGCCATGTATTTGACTTTGTTTGTTTGCAGGTGGCCGATGAAATGCCATTCAATGTCTTTGGGCAGGGTTTCATATTTCTGAGTCATTTCCTGCACGTGGCTCTCACCGAAAATACGCTGGCCGGCAGCATACGCTTCTTCCAACGCCTCGTTGGGATGGAATTTGGATACGGCTACCAGGCGGACACCCGCAGGCAGTTCGGAAAGAACTTCTTTTAAATTTGCTTGAATGCTCATTATCTGTTATACTTCTATTTTTTATCAGGCTTTATTCGGTTTTTCCGGCATCCGGAAATTTCAGGTTTCACATCCGGTTCGGCTTCGTATGGGTAAACATCCATGATGGCGGTTTCGGCTACGGACGCAATCACGTAGTCTGCCATTGTACCTTTCATTCCTTCGTCCAGTTTCTTTACAGCGTCGCGAAGGTCGGAAGCTTGTACCAGTACGGTAGTGGAGGTCTTTTTCTCTGCTCCGCTTTTTTCGTCCAGCGTAATGAAGAACAGCTTGCACTTAAACCAGCGGTCGGCTGCATCTTCTTCAGAGGGGAACAGTTCGCTGTAGTTGGCTCGTTTGATGTCCGAAACAGTGAACTCGCCGCTGATATACGGAGTGATTTCTTCAATAATACGGGCTTCTGCTTCAGTAAAGCTCAGCGCGTCAACCAAATAGGGTTCCGTTACTTTCTTGTTCATGCCGTTTTCCATGACTTTTTTCGTAAACGTATCTTACATTCAAACCAAGTATGCATCATAAAAAGTTTATTGTTTTTATTGAATATTAAATTGGATACAAAGATACAATTTATTTTAATCTTCGTCTCCCATTTTACTTAATTTCTTCATGCTTTCCTTATTCCACTAGTTTGCAGCTGTTCAATTGCATGATTCGTGAATCACTTTTTCATGATCGCCCATTAATATGATGTGATGGTTACCCAAAGGATTACGCATAAAATAGTCTACGGGTTTGTCCAGTTTGATTCTTGCCTGGGTGCGGCAGGCATTGATGTAGTTGGTATTTTCTATCAGTTGGCCTGTGGAAACGAAGTACTCGTCCAGACACTCTCCCGCGCATTTTATCATCGTGATGCCTCCCGGATGCAGAATACCCTGTATGGCTATCCCGGTCTCCGTTTCAAAATGATTCCGGATGATAAACTGATCCACCATTTTGGTGGCAATCGTACAGTGAGCCATCACTATTTCGTTCAGGTCATCGTTGATGAATGCCGGATTCGCCATGAATCCTGCCTGGCCGGTCAGTGTCTTGGCGATGAGCAGAGTAAAGATGGATTGCAAGTCTCCTTCACATCCGGCCGGGATGCCTTCATCATTCAGCAGGGCAAGTGCCAGACATCCGGTAGTTCCTAATTTCTCAATCAACGAGAAGCAGGAGAGGGTTACCGCATCCAGCTTTTTCTTTTCGCAGATTATTTTCACGGCCTGATAAAGACGCATGGCTTTCAGCAAATCTTCCGGAGTCCCTTCCCGGCAGGCAATGGCACGGTTGGCAAATACGGACGCCTCATATCCTATATCATCATCCTTTATCTGATAAAACAGACAATACACTTCCTCCATGGGGATATCAATGAACTCTATTCCCCAGCGGCGTTTGGCAAGCAGGTAATCTACATTGCTGGCCACCAGCACGGAGAAGAATATCCCACAACTCCGATTCGTTTTCCTCTTACCTCGCGCTGGGCGGCGAAAGCCTTGTGATGATCTATCAGTTGTTTCACCATATTGGGGATAGTGCCATGAATAATATGTACTTTCATTCCTTTGCTGCGTATCCATGTAGCTATTTCCAGGGAAGCAGCCAGTGAGTTCTGTTGTCCGTCGGTCAGCAGATGGATAGGATAGGGAAGTAGTTCGAAGTGTTGGGTGACCATTTTTTCTACCCCGCCCGAAGCGATGAAAGCCATCCGGTAGGCATCTGCCGGAATACTTGCAGCCTCTGTATAAGGTACCAGATGAAGCGTGAAAAACTTCTCGATTTCCACAAATAAATCTTTATGGCAATCATATACAGACTCAATTCTGTTCAAGGAGGACTGGAAGGTTATCAGGTATAGATTCATTTGATATTTTGCTTTGTTTTACTGGAACAAACTTACAGTGTTTTTTTTAATAACCCTAAAAAATGCGCATTAAGATAACAAAGATTTAAATTCTTAATTAATTGTTTGCTCGGTTGGTTGCGAAAGTCTATCTTTGCACTTCGATTAAATAATTTTTATAACATTATGCCAATAATATCCATCAGAGGAAACGAGATGCCCGCATCGCCAATTCGCAAATTGGCACCGCTGGCCGATGCTGCAAAACAGAGAGGAATTCATGTGTATCACCTGAATATCGGTCAGCCCGACCTGCCTACTCCGCGAGCGGCCCTTGATGCGATTCGTAATATTGACCGTACCGTTTGGATATAGTCCCAGCCAGGGATACCGCAGCTATCGCGAGAAACTGGTGGGTTATTATAAGAAATATGACATCAACTTGTCTGCCGATGATATCATCATCACTACCGGAGGTTCGGAGCGGTGCTGTTTGCTTTTCTGAGTTGCTATGGAGATGGAGATCTTGTGCCGGAACCTTGCCTACTG
>ENA-OQAX01000088-OQAX01000088.1-human-gut-metagenome-genome-assembly--contig:-NODE-88-length-18504-cov-5.232084_pt1 | contig 18504 bp, 25 predicted proteins | sample MGYA00242741_ERZ504539 | MGnify/ENA primary metagenome ERZ504539 (study PRJEB26092, sample SAMD00036277) | human gut metagenome | host: Homo sapiens | study: EMG produced TPA metagenomics assembly of... | reverse complement strand
CGGTCAAGGTCGTAGACCTTTCGGGCTTTTGGAAGCCACCTGCCGTGTTCGTCCATTGCCCGGAGCGTTAGCAGATGTGGGCGTGTGGGTTATCATCTCCCTTGTCGTGGATGGCAAAATCGGCAATCATCCCTTTGGAAACAAACTGCTCCTGACAAAACTCTTTTATCATGGAGAGATACTGTTCCTTCGGCACCTCCACCGGGAACGCCAGCACGGATGCGCCGGGCAAGCTGGGAGTTCCACTGGTTCTCCACGGCTTCCACGGCGTTCCAGAGCGTTGCCCGGTCTGCATATCCGGGCGGCGCATGGGACGGCAGCATGATCTCGGCGTGGACAAGTTCTTTCTTCTTGTTGTAGAATTTCGTTTTCTGGTCGTACTCGCTGAACAGCCGTTCGCCGCTCTGGTAAGCGGCCCCGGCAACAGCGGACTGTCCTTGGCTGCGCTTGACGATGGTGATTTTGAAATGCGGACACGGAATAGGCATCACCCCCAAACAAAAAAGACCGCCCAGCAAGATTGCTCTTGATGAACGGTCTGGAATCGTATTCGGTTGTGCTCACCGCCTTAGAACGGAGTGCTATGCGCTTCGGTCTTAGGCGGGAGCCGCAAAAGGATAGCTGCAAAGCAGCGCAAGGAAAATGCAGTTTTCCTTGGGATGGAATCGGGCTGGCGCACAAACGCCAGCTTCGATTTCATCGAGCCGTCTGCAAGACCGCAATTTCACCGGAACGGTGTATAATTGCGCCCTTTATTCTAAAGGGTTTTGGACGTTGCTTCGTTCGTGAACGTCATGCACCATCTTTGCAAGCGCCAGCACGACTTCAGGTTGACGGAATGAGATCTTCAAAAGCTCCATCACCTGATCGTCGGTCAGTTCTCCCGGACAGACCAGAAAGCTTTCCAGCATTCCGGCACGAGTACAAAGACGGTGCACACGCTCTCTCCGGTTCAGCTCTGACATCCTGCGTTTAAGGATCTTTTCCCGGTGCTGGCAAGAGCGCAGCTTCTGTTCTGCTTTGGCTTTTTCGTTGCGGAGATAGGCAAGGTCGGATTTGGGTTCGGTCATGGCATCACGCTCCTTTGCAAAATAAAGAGCCAAACAATCAGACCTGCTTTGCAACTGATTGTTTGGCGAGGAAAAGCGTATATGGTTTTGGTGGTTTAATCAAACAGTGATAACGTGAACAGCGCGTTCGTAATCGGCTTTGCGAACATATATTGTGTAGAGCATTTGATAATTGACCTTTTGAAATGCCGTTCCGGCTCTTTCACGGGTTCCCATTGAAAACAGAGACGGTGATGATAAATCGCGTACTTTTGTTCTATATCCGATTCCTTCTTTTTCTAAAAGAGATGTGTATTTTTGGTATTGAGATTGATTCGAGCAAACAACCAGCTCTTTTTGATTGAAAAACGGTAGCATAAAAAACTCCTTGCTCAAAAACGGTTATCGGATATTATTTGAAATTTCAACATACCAAGTCTTTCCGGTCTTTGCAGCAATATTGACAACATAGTAGCAGCCAACGTGATTTGTCGCATCTACCAGAACACCAGCCAAGAGGAATCAGGGTATTTTGTCCAGTTTTTCTGAGATGCAGGAATGTCAAAATCCTTGGTCTGCTCTCGATATCCGTTACTCGTCCATCCAGTTTGACCAATTCTTAGAGTTTGGCTCGTAATTTTTGTTGCAGAGTTATTGTCAATAGTACTTTCCAGTAACCTTTGTCAACTTATAATACGAACGATCGCCGGAGTCTTTAACAATATCATAATAAATTGTAGTATATGCTCGTACGGTGTTGCTTGAGTCCCAAGAATCTTGGTTGATGCTTCCATCTGCACTGGGGCTTATAGATGTTGGAAATTCGCTAGGCAGAATGGTTGCGACATCTTTTCGATAGGAAGTAAGGGACGAACCATCATCCAAATGTTGAACATCCAGAACGTTTTTTTCTTTCGAACTGAATCATTTCATCGGTTGCCTTAACAATATTAGATGGTAGTACAAATCTTTTTCCGGCGATTCAGAAGCCATTTTAGCAAAGAGCGAAGAATGAACGGTGACACTGCCGATTCTCATAGAAGGTTCCATTGCAACGCTAGAAACGCAAAGCATCGCAATCATCAAGAAAGAAAGCGAAGCAGCTAAAAGCTGTGATACTTTTTTATGTTTCATAATAAGCAATCCTTTCTCATTAAATGGATAAGTTTGAATTTCATTCAAAGCTATATTGCTGCATCGGAGTAACTCCTTTCGATTTGTGCATTGTGCCATCCTTTCTTACACTGTATACGCAGCAAGCAATATTGTCTACGTTTCTGTAATAAGATGGAGAAAATTCGTAACGAAATCGGAGTCACCAACAAAAGAAAAAATGGCATAGTGCTTTTTGTTGGTGAAACAGGAAAGCAACCATGCCATCTCAGGATTAAACTTATTTTCGTTTTTCTTGCAGATGCTTCTCAGGTACATAGGGACGCTTCGGCTGATACATCCAGCCCGCACAACCCGGAGGCCACTCCTGCATATCCTTCTTTACCAGAGCTTCAATTTTCTTTTTGGTGAACTGTTTGACTTGAATTTTCATTTGTATGCCCTCCTTTCAATTTTGACAGCGTGAAATGGATAGTGTTATTGCATCAGCAGTCAATGCTGCGACCAACCCTTGTAGTATGGAAGGAGCAATTTGAACTCCCACCAACAAAATTGCAAAAATATTTAGAATCAATAATAACCAACGAACAGCTATTTTTGCAGCCTTAAATTCATCTGTTGACCAATGAATGCTTTTATTGTTAACCGGCGCAATACACCAAATTGTAACATCAGAAACTATAGTTAAGAAAAACAACGCCAAGCCTGTACGGAAAACGTAGGAGATTGAAGCAAGAAGAACTACTTCTAATAAAATGGAACGGAACAGGCATTTACTATAAGTAGCAGCATGATAACCGTTTGTGTATTTCCGAATTAAGAGGAAGAACACAGAAAATGAGAATTGTTAAGGTCCAGCCAAAGAAAAAACCACCAATCAGACACTGCACAAGCCAAGTTAATAAGGTTGCCACTCTTTTTTCGATGCTATATGCAAACCATTCAGAATAAGATTCATCAAGCAATCCCATCGACACGCACTTTTGTGTTAATTGCATTGCAAAATCTTTCATTGCGACAATCCTCATTAAAAGAACTTTCTTGAAAGAAAGAATACACAAGTTGAGCCGTAATTTCCACAATAATGTAACGAAATGGACTTCTTTTGTCACGAAATCGGAGTGAACGGTATATCAGCGGTGAACTGGAACCACCCATTTTCATAGAACATCGTATACTCTCCACTGTATTTTTCAAGAATCAGCCGGATGTTCGCAAGTCCAAAACCATGTAGCTGTGGTTCTGGTTTTGTAGTTGGAATGGAACCATTTATAATTACAACAGGTTCCGATGTGTTTCGGACAGAGACAAAAAAGTCTTGCTGTGCAACGGCCATGACATGAATCGCTTTATCGCCCTTATCATACTGCTGACACGCTTCAATGGCATTATCCAAAAGGTTTGATAGAAGTACTACCATATCAGAGGCATCAAATGGAAGATTTGATAAATCATTCACTTCAAAATCAATGCTGATTTTCTTTTGAGTTGCTTCGGCGGCTTTTGTATTGAAAAGTGCGTCCAAGATGGGATGATGTGTGTTGACAAGGAATAGCCGATCAGTTTGCTGTTCGGTGATTTTTTCAAGATATTCTTCAGCGGCAGAATACTCTTGATTCTTCATCAATTGATTTAGGATATTCAGGTGCGCTCGAAAATCGTGAACTTTTTTCCTTTGGGCAGAATAAAGTTCGCTTGCCGAAGTCATGTTTTTCGATTGCAGCTGAATCTGCTGGTTAAGCATCAATAACTGTTCTCTTTCCAATGCGGCATACTCCATTCGCTCCAATAAAAAAGAGGACTGCGACATTTGAAATAAAAATGAGAATACAACAGCCAGCAGAAACAAACTCTTCTATATTATGACCGCTTGTAACGTAAAGTAGGATCACAAGCATTACAAACGATGCGCATGGAAATAGAAAGTACAGTATCAGCTGCGAATGTTGAGCATCGCTTCTGGGTCTGTTGCCTATACGCTGAAGCATTATTTTACGAAACAGTGCAATAATAAACAATTCAGCAGAATAATAAGAGATTCCATAGATTAGAGATAAAGTCTTATCGGCTTGAAACGTCTGAGCATCCATCCCACAAACCGAAGTTGCAAGCATTCCGACTGCAAAAGATAAACTATAAGTCAAGAGATATTCTACAACAATAAGAAATAATAAAACCTTCCTGAGATATTTTCATATAGAGTTCTGGCAACAATAAAGCAGGATAGTAGAATCAAGAGAATTTTGACGATTTGGTTTCGATTTAAGGCAATAACACTGAATTCAATAGATGCATACATTAAAATAGTTTGAACTATTACACCGACAAGGAATCTATGATCCCTCCAACGGTGCGAAGCAAAAGCGTCTAAAAACAGACATACACAGACTGAATCTATGATTGTGTAAACCAAACTGATTAAAGCATCCATCTACTTTTACCTCGCCAGTGTAAATATTTCTGTTTTAGCTCACTATAATTCTTTTCGCTTGGAGCCAGACAAAGACCACCGCGCAATTGGACTTTATTGTATTGAAAGATTTCGACATAGTGCATATTGACAAGATAGCTTTTTTGAATACGAAGGAAACCGAGTGGCTCAATTTTTTCGGATAGTTCCGTTATGTTACCGTAAAACTGGTATGCTGGACGTTTTTCGTCCAACAGGTGCATGACAATGATTCTTCGATGAGATTCTAAATACAGAATGTCATTTACAGGTACATCGATAATTTCAGAGTTGATTGAAATTGTGATAAGCTGTTTCCGCCGAAGCACTTCTTGGACGGCTGAATCAAAGTAAGAATCAAGTTTAGCAGAGAGATCTGCTTTTAGTAAGTATCGAAAGGCTTGAACCTCAAATCCCTCTGGAGCATACTGAATGAAATTCGTAATGAAGATAATCACAATGTTTTCATTGCTCGCTCGTAACTTTCTGGCAAGCTCAATTCCATTTGTTTCGCCCATATCAATATCCAGAAGCGCAATATCATAAGGAAGTGATAAGTCTATTTGGCTTGGTTGAGAAAAACCATAAAATCTTGATGATACATGCGTTTCCTCGCTTTTCTTTTTGAGTTCTTCAATAATAGAATCAACGATCTGCTGGTCATCGTCACAAACCAAGACATTCATTTTGAAATCCCTCCATTGCACAAGGGAATGCTTTTTATCACACAACATACAGCCCTGCTCCTCACAAGTCAATCAAATTTCAACATAATCGAACATTATATGTAGTATAGTACGATTATGTTGAAATTTCAAATAGTACACTTTATATAGGATAGGAGTGTACGGGAATGGAGCATTATTTAGGAGAAAAGCTAAAAAAGCTGAGAGAAGGTCGTGGCTGGACGCAGGCGGACTTGGCTAAACGGTTAAATAAGGCTGTATCCACGGTCAGTGGATATGAAAGTGATGCACATGCAATTCCGTTGGATGTTCTTGCAAGCATTTCGTCTTTATTTAGCATTTCAACAGATGAACTCCTAGGACTGGATGCGCCAAAAGTACTATCTCTTTCTGGATTGACTGAAGCGCAAAAGAAAACTTTGATTAAACTCCGTGATGAATTGCTTTCACCAAGTCAAAAAGGAAATGATCTTTCGCCGCAGCAAATGGAAATTCTTCATGACATAATAAAAGCCTTTGGTTAACGATTGATTTTCAATAAAGTGCTGGTACAAAAAGATTATTTAGATATGACCCTCAATACTGGATGCCCAGTGTTGAGGGTCATATTATTTGCAGCTACACCGATTTCGTTACAAGTTTTCTCTCTGTTGTTACAAAATTATGGACAGCGATTGATTATTGTGCTTTGATGCTATCAATAGTTAATCTAAGAATTAAGGTGGACGTAACAATTTCGTGTCTTTTGTTTTTACATGAAAGGGTGATTCCAATGCAGAGTTGAAGAAACGTATAATCTTCCGTCTTATAAGGAAAATGCTTGAAAGAAGAATAAAAAATGAAATTCCAAACAAAACTCACATTATGCAAAGCTGTATTCATCTTCATAGCAATAGTCGTATGCGCACTATGGGCATTTGAGTTTCGTATAGCAGCTGTTGTTGTACTTTTGATAGACTATATTTTTGATTTTATAACACGTCGTTGTCCTTTTTGTGGGAAGCACTTTTCAATTGTACTAACAGTGAAAGATCGTTGTCCATTTTGCGGAAAATTATTCGAGTAAATATTTTATGGAAGCAGTGGGTATTCCATGCAGAAATAAATGTGTGTGCTATAAAAATGTCAGCCAATTATAGGAAGAGACTATATTCTCTGTAATGGACAATGGTCAATTATGAAAACTATTGCAAAATGAAAATACGATAGCAATCGTACAAAACAGAAATCCGGAAACTTTTTGAGTTATTATGGTTCAATTTCCGGATTTTCTGTAATGCTTTTTGAAGAGCCATTCTGTAACAGCCAATCACATTTCTATGAAAAAAGGTCAATCTTCTAGTCTACCGTGATCGCAACCAAGTGAAAGATAATGTTCGATTTCCCCACTCAGCATAAGCTGGGTATATTCCAAGGGCTTGTTATATAAGTAGCCAGTCCAGTTCTGCTCGCTGTGCCGGGGTGTTGCCATATTCGTCCTCAATGACGATGCAGTCGATGGAAAGGGTAGTGCCATCCCCGAACCGGGCTTCCACCCGGTTGGTGTCCATGTTGTAGCGGCAGGAAAGCACTTTTTGAGAGTGATTATGGTCGAAATTCTGATTTCGTTTCATTTGAATAGCTCCTTTAATGATTTTGAAATTTGATTTTCAACGATATGAGGTCTCTTTTTCTTTCTCTTAAGTCACCTAACCGCACCATCCTGCATCTGTTGCACACACAAGACTCGCAACATCTTCTCTGGCCATGAGCTTTTTCAGAATCCCAAACTGTTTTTTCGTACCGGCAGAAACCTCATACTGCCAGTCCATCGGGAAGATAGGAAGGTCTGCATAAGCCCATTTGCTGTACTTCGCATCATAGACTTCCGGCTGTGCCAGCTCCACCAAATGCCCTACACACCAGCTGACCACATATCCGTTTCCCTCTAAGTAGCCATCCTCACGCTTGGCAGCACCTAACACTTTGGCAATACTCTGTGCAACCGAAGGCTTTTCAGCCAAAACTAATTTCATTTGCATCTGCTCCTTTCACAAAAAAATAAGCAGCCACACACCGTAGTGCATGACTGCTATGTAAAAAAGTTCGGAAAGGATTTTTGCAACCTGATACAATTTTCTGTTCTACAATCTCCGTCATAATAAAAATATCTCCATCATTTCAAAAGAGAATGACGGAGATATTTCACCTTGCTTATTCTTGTAGCAACCAATCGGCTATATCGTGAATTTCGATTCCTTCATAGCTATATTGGGGATGTTTGGTTCTGGCAATAATCATTTTCGGATAAGCGTCTCGAATCTGAAGCAGAGGAGAGCATTCTCTCTCAAATGTTTCCTGCCCGGAAATGTTGTCGCTGACCTGAATATAAATCTTTTCGCTACCTCTCTGAGCAACAAAGTCGATTTCCTTTTGATAGAGCTTGCCGACATAGACATCATATCCACGGCGAAGAAGCTCGATACAAACAACGTTTTCATATACTCTGCCATAGTCTATATTTCTGCTTCCCAGTATTGCATATCGAATACCGCTGTCACACAAATAGAACTTTTCAGAGCTTTCAAGGTATTTCTTACCTCGGATGTCATATCTCTTAATATCATAAAATACAAAAGCATTGCACAAATACTTAATGTACTTGCCGACGGTTACATGATTGGTTGGAGTCTCATTTGCTGTCAGTAGCTGACTGACCTTATTCGGAGAAGTCAGGTTGCTGATATTATCCATAAGGAACTCGCTCAGACGTTGTAAAACCAAAGTGTCCGGGAGAGTATATTTCTGTACCAAATCCCTTGTAACAATCGTTTCGTAGACCTCTTTGATATAGTTTGTTCTGTCTTTTTCGGTTCTATAAGCATAGGAACCTGCTAAACCGCCCTTGATAGCGTACTCATCAAAGAGCTTATCTTTGTCACTAATATCATCATAATACTGGCAATATTCCTGGAAGCTGAAAGGAAACACATGAATTTCAATATAGCGTCCGGTAAACAGAGTTGCCAGATCTGCACTCAACAGGAAAGCATTAGAGCCTGTTACATAGATGTCGTATTTTCCCTTAGAGTACAGGCTATTGATTGCCAACTCAAACTTGGGACACATCTGAACCTCGTCTACAAACAGGTAGTTCGTTTTTCCTTCCTGATAATGTTCTTCCACATAGGCGTGTAAGGCATGGTATTCCTTGATTTCTTCATACGCCAAATCCATGAAGTCGATGAAGATAATATTGATGTTTTCAAAATTGCTTTTCAGATACGCAATATACGCCTGCATCAATTTGGACTTACCAGATCGACGAATGCCCGTGATGATCTTGATGTCAGGAGTACCATTCAGTTCAATGATTCTATCGAGATATTTTGCTCTCGTGATTGTTTTCATATAGTCACCCGCTTTCAAAAATTGAAGTTTTTTCATTTCTCGAAACCGCTTCGCTGTACTTATTATACTGTCTGCTAATAGTATATGCAAGATGTTCAACTTAAAACGATCAAATTTTTTATTTTTGAAAGCGGAAACTATGTAAAGGCAACCCGAAGGCTGCCCCAGGCATCAAGCCTATCCTGTTTACACAGGTTCATTATCATCTTCATCGACGGAGCTATCTTCATCGTCGTCCTCAAACTCCGGATCGTACCCATAGTCCTCGTCATCGTCCACATAATCAGCATCTGGGTCAGGCTTTGCCGCTTCCTGTGCCTTCTTCTTTTCCTGGACTTTCTTAAATACGAAGAATCCACCACCACAGGCAAGCACAATCAGAGTAAGAATCGCCGGGAGCATATTTGTGGATTTCGGCTTTTCCTCCGGTGTCGGTTCTGTAATTTCAGGAACTGTTTCAACTACTTCCGGCTTTGTTTCCTCAACCGGCTTGGTGAACTCTGCAACTTCTTCCTCGTCCATCAGCTTGAGCAGGTCGGCTTCATCCACCTGATTCAGAAAATGCACGGTTTCCTCGCCTTATCATCACGGTCAATGATGATATAGAAGTAGTTTCCGTTTTTGGTTACAGCGGTAATGAACTGCTTTCCGCTTTTCGTAGGCGAGCCAGCGTCATCAACCAAAGTCAGATTGCCGTCGGGAGTAAGCGGTAGCATCGGCTCCTCCGGCTCTGTTTCGGGAACTTTTTCTTCGACCGCAGGTCTTCAGTCGCTACGCTTTCATCTACATAGGCAAATGCCGTTGTAGAAAACACGCCAAAACACATTGCACACGCCAGCAATGCGGCTCCAATTTTCTTAAATCTCATTCTGCGTTTCCTCCTCATTCATAGTATTGATCGTATCAGGCTTCGGAGCCATATCCGCAGCAAACATACGGAGCAGCTCGGAAAGCTGTTCGGGATTCAGGTTCGCAGCATGAACCATCTCATGGATTTCGGAATTTTCCTCCTCACGGTATCTGCGTTCCAGGTCTTTCACCTTAGCATCCCATTCTGCCCGTTTCTTACGGGCTTTTTCAAGGTCTGCACCTATTCTGTCTAACTTGGCACTCAATCGCCATCCCTCCTTTAGTTTCTGATTCTGCCGAAGCAGTAAAAATGCTGTTGCCAGTAATTCGATTCGATAGAAGCGTAGGAAATGGGGTTTCCGCAGTGGATCATCATACCATTGCCAACATAGATACCAACGTGTGATGCACCGGAGGTATCATAAGTGCCTTGGAAGAAAATCAAATCTCCCGGTTTGGCAGAGCTTTTCGGGATAATGTCGCATACGCCCATCAAACCGTTTGCGGTCAAACGACCAACACTCCAACCGTTTCCGCAGTGATTGATTACATAGGAAACAAATCCGGAGCAGTCAAAGGAGGTAGACGGGCTGCTGCCGCCCCACACATACGGGTATCCCAGATATTTTTCAGCTTCCCGAATCATATTGGCAAATCTTGTGTCTGTCAGCGCTTCGCCCGGAATATCATAATCGGTGTACTCGCCGCCAGGGGTGGCGTAAATGTCATTTCCGAAAATATCCGGTCTGTTGCCCCTTGTCTGAAGCAAAATTCTATATCGCTCCATATCATCTTCCGACAAGCCGGAATTTGAAATCACACTGTTCAAGCCCTTATTTCTGAGCTTCACATTCAGAATATAATATTCGTAATCTTCTTCCTCTGTTGTTGTCTCTCCCGTTTCGGGATCAGTAGAAGATGTTGTTCGTGTACGAATCTCTACTACTTCCGTCAGGGTCAGCTCATATTGTTGCTCAAATAGCCATTGCAGGGTAGCCTGCACCTCATCTCTGGTGTAATCCTCAAACTTCACCGTCAAATACGCCGCCAGCTCATAAGGATTGTGGTTGATTTCATCAAGGTCATACCGGTACTCGTCATATCCGCTATGAGTACGCTCGATATTATTGATTTTATTGCGGAGCGCAGCTTCCAAAGCCTTGTAATCATTGTCCGCACCAATAATATCTTCCTCTTTTGCAGTAAAAGAAGTTCCCAGAATGATCTGTGTGCCGCCTTGGAACATAGCCGAACAAGACGAGAACATCCCTGAGAGTATCATAAAAAGCAGTCCGGCAATCAAAACAAACAGAATCGTTTTAGAGTGTGTGGTGCAGAACTCCGTTACTCTTTCTGTGATGTTCTTGGCTCCCTGAGCTGCTTTGCCCGTTGCCTTGCCTGCACCCTTAGATGCAGAAGCCGTTGTCGAAGCGGTATTCTTACCGGCTTTGGCGGCAGCATATTCTTTCTTGATTGCCCTTTTCTGTTGCCAACGGGAAAAGGGATTGGAACCGGCATCGGGGTTGTCCTTTTTGAACTTCTCATACAGGGCATTTACATTTGCTTTATCTGACTTCTCAACCAGCTTTTCCGCCTTGTCGTAGGCTTTCAGCTTGTGACTGTAAACGGCATGATCGACGGTATAGACAGTGGATTCAACAGCCTTGGTCGTTTCCTGCACAGCCTGAACGCCGATATTATCATCCTCATATTCTGACACCGCCCGATGTGCTTTGGATGTGAGCGTGACTGCGGCACCACGGCTTGCCATGTGCTTTGCCACAGATGGGCGCTCGATTTCCGTAAACTCCGCTTTTTCAAAACGGAGCTTTGCTTTACGGGAACCGGCTGCATCTGTTTCCAGCTTTAGCTTCGGCTTTGCCTTTTTAGAAGCCAATTTGTCTGCCGCTTTTTCAGCCCTATCAACCGCCTTATCTGCACGGTCGGCAGCTTTCTTCACATGAGAATCTGCAAGGTCATCTTCGGTAAAACGGAGTCGTGTAGGTCTTTTCGCCATACATTACGCCTCCTTTTCCTGTGCCACCTCGTTTAACTTCGTGGTCATAATGCGATACAGTTCCAGATCTGTCGGGAATCGGTCAATGAACGGCAGAATCACATTGCCATAGAACAGAAGTCCTTCGCCCTCACCGGAGTTGGTTACATAGGACAGCTGATGCGGCGAAATGTTCAACCGCTGTGCCAGAATACTTCGGTCATCGCTTGCCTGATTCAGCATATAGATGAAATCAGAGTTTTCGAGGATGTTGGCAATCTCCGGGGAACGAAGCAGGTCTTTGACATTCTGAGTAATACCGGTCGCAAGCCGCCCCATTTACGGAATCGCTTCCAGATTTCTACGGAATAGGTTGCCGTCTGTTCTTCCTTCAGAAGCAGATGGAACTCGTCAATATAATATCTGGTCGATTTACCGGCAGAACGGTTGGCAGTTACACGCCCCCAGACCTGATCCTGAACGATCAGCATACCGATTTTTTTCAGCTGATTGCCCAGCTCCTTAATGTCGAAGCACACCAGACGATTCTGAATATCCACATTGGTTCTGTTGTTAAACAGTTTCAGAGAACCCTTAACATAGATTTCCAAGGCGGTCGCTACATGGTGGGCTTCCTTTTCGTCCTGTTTCAGAAGGGCATCATACAAATCCTCAAGGATCGGCATATTCTCAGGGGCAGGATTGTCGAAATATCTCTGGTAAATCTGATGCACACAACGGTCGATAACCGTCTTTTCGATAGGCTGCAAGCCATCCTTACTGCCCATAATCAACTCACAGAGGGACAGGATAAAATCAGCTTTCAGTGCTACCGGGTTGTCATCCTCAGAGTAGTTCAGGTTGATGTCCATAGGGTTGATATAGTTGGTACTGGAGGAGCTGATTTTTACCACCTGACCATTGAACTTGTGAACCAGAGCCGCATATTCCGCTTCGGGGTCGCAGATGATAATATCGTCATCCGTAACCAGGAACGCATTGGTGATTTCACGCTTTGCGGAAAAGGATTTACCGGAACCGGGAGTACCCAGAATCAGTCCGTTGGGGTTCTTGAGCTTCTTTCTGTCCACCATGATAAGGTTGTTCGACAGAGCATTCAGCCCGTAATAGAGCGTTTCTCCACCATTCTGGAACAGCTCCTGCGTGGTGAAAGGCACAAAAATAGCCGTGGAACTGGTAGTCAGGCCAGACGAATCTCAATCAGGTTTTGTGCCAAAGGCAGGCTGCTCATCAGTCCGGATTCCTGCTGAAAATCCAAACGACGCAGATTGCAGTTATGCTTCTGGGCGATGCTCTGTGCCTGGAACACATTGTTCTCCAGTTCCTGCTCGGTGCGCCCGGTGTTCAGCACCAGAAATGTCACCATGAACATTCGCTCATTCTGGCTCTGCAATTCTTTCAGAAGTGACTTCGCATCTTTACCATAGGTAGCAAGGTCAGATGGGATAATGTCCATGTCATAGCCAGAACGCACAGCCTTTTTCTGTTCCTCGATTTTGGAACGGTCAAGCTCGGTGATGATTCTCTTGATGGTCTTAATCGCCGCAGTCTGGTCAACCGACTGGATGTGCATGGTCACGATCTGCGTGGATTCCATATCCAGAAAATCCGCCAGCATACGATCAGACAGGTCTGATGCCGTAATTGCCAGATAAGACATCGAACCGAAGATACTGCCCATCTGGAAGGTGCGGTTGGTCTTAAAGGCAAACGCCGTCGGAGCAATGAAGTCCTTTACGGACAGCCCGGATTCCACAAGATACTTCCAATCGAAGAAGAACTTATCATTATCACCCATGTGGAACATAGAGTGCATCAGATGCAGCCGCTCTTTGCCGTTCATGGTAGTGGCAATGACACCCAAACGCCGAAAGTTATTGAGCAGATCGTTTTCGATATGGTTGAGTCTCGGCTTTGCCTGCCGCATGGATTCGGCTTCAATGCCGAATGTCAGGTACTTGGTTTTGGTCAAGCCGTTGTTGCCCTGCGCCAACTGCTTTTTCAGCATCTGGCTATACTCGGCACGGACGGGATTGAAGCTGTCCTTCTTGAACGGGATACGGATACTCTTTTCAAAGCTTTCAGCATCGGTACTCAGGTTCATAAAGGAAAGCTCAAAGTGAATGGAGCTGTCAAAGAAATTCAGGAAACTGCACCACTCATCGAAGATGGCAGTCTTATCTTCCTGCTGTGCCAGCTGATAGTTGATGTCCTGAAACTGAATGGTCTTGGTGTAATAACTGTCAGTGACACGGCAGATGCCATCCGGGAACATTCTCTGAAAGGGAATGGACTGCTGTGCAGTCTGCGGAATACCGTTGTCCTTCTTTGCCCGTTCCACAACAGCTTTAATTTCTCGCTGCTGCTTCCGATTCAGATTTGCAGGCATTTTGATGTTTCTTGCCTGTGGCTTCTTTTTGAAAAACAATTCGTTCAACCTCCTTTTCCAGTTTGTACTGACGCATCAAAGCGTCATAATAGTTGTCCGTCTGATAAGGGCGAACCTTGGGACGAACGAATTTGGTCTGAATGAAGTGTTCTACAACCACTTCCAACGGCTGACTATCCTTTTCATACATTGCCAGAAAGAACAACGGTAACATGACGATCATCATGGACAGTGCTGCAAGGCTCACATTTCCGGTTGCTTTGACCAGAAAGAAAATCGGCACTCCGATGAGCGCCGCCGCACCAAAGCAAAGTAACTGCCGTTTCGTCAGATTGAAGAACACTTTTGTTTTTACCCTCGTCAGGTCACGAGGTACGGGAATATACGCTGCCAAACAATTTCCTCCTTCCCTTAGTGAGCGCTGAATACACCCTTCGCAAGCGAACCAGTCTTAAACAGGGTGAAGCACAAAAGGACGGTGTAGCCCATAACACCCCAGATAGAACCGATGATGTCATCACTGAATGCGATAGACTGAATCAGCACCGCATAAATGCCCACGCAGATCATAATCAGGAATCCCTGGAATCCGATTGCAAACAGCGAACGCAGATAATTCTGTCCGATATTGCTCTGTTCTCTGTTTCCAAAAGTGGAAAGCGGAATCGGGGCAAGGCTGACCATCAGATAAATTTCAATCATTCGACCGTAGACGATCACAAAGATGATGATTGCCAAAGCGGACATCGTGACCTGCACGATAAAGGATTGCAGGAACAAGCCGAGCAAAGGACCCAAATCCATTGCCATCAGCGTTTCTTCCATTGTTTCCAATGCCGAAGCATCTATGGCAGTATTTCCGGATATGATACCGCGCTTGCGTTTATAACGTGCTGTGTCACATCAAACACAGCCATCGTGATATTGAATGTGTTTGTGATTAACATGACCGCAACAAAAGTCTTGAACACCCATTTGAAGAAGATCCAGGTTTCAAAATTTGCCAGATTGTTGTGGTCAATAATCATCTGAATTAGCTCATAACAGGCAATGAAGGTCAGAATCAAGCCTGCGATTGGGATAATCACTGACTCGGAGATGTTTCGTACCATGGCAAAGACACCCGGCGAAAAATTCGCGGGGTCATGCAACGGAGGTTGCTATCTCGCCAACCTGGTTGTTGACGGACTCAAACATCCCCGACAGATTTCCCATAATAGCTGAAACGAGCATTTCTTTCAGCCAGTCTGTGATCTGTTGGAGTATGCTGTCCAAAGGCGATTACCTCCTTGTTTTGTGATTAACCGAACAGTCCGGAGAGCAGAGGTACAAGGGTGGTGCCGATGAGGGCAACACCGCCGCCAGCCATGAGCTGCTTCATGCCCTGGGACTTTACTGATGTGCGATAAAGAAGTAATAGAAGTGTAAAAAATTTTGCCGTTCCTATCCGGCACTTGCGCATTGTGTCGGATAGGTCGGGCGGTTATTCGGGCAAGTCCACCTTGCCAACAAAAGAATAATAAATCTCAATGTCCTGTCTGCGGGTCTTGTTCTCGTCATAGCTGCACTCATGCACAACGATTTTCTCTACAAACTCCCGCAGCAGAGTAGGGGTAAGTTCTTCAAAGCTGGTATGCCGCCGGACAACATTCATAAACTTTTCTGCGTTCACGGTGGCTTCCTGTGCTTTGGAAAGCTCCGCTTGAATAGCAGCGGCTCTTTCTTTCAGCTCCCGTTGCTCTGCTTCATAGTCTGCCGACAGCTCTGTGAAACGCTCGTCTGATATGCGCCCGGTCACGCTGTCCTCATACAGCCGCTTGAAGATAGCGGATAACTCGGCTATGCGTTTCTCGGAGGCTTCCAGTTCCTTTTTCTTGGCGGCGTTCCTGCGTTTGCCCCCGTCCTCGTTCTGCTCAATCAAGAGTTTCATAAACCGGGCTTCATGCTTTGCCGCATAGCTGGTCACTTTCCGCAGATTGGAGAGTACACCAGCGGTCAAGAGGTCGGTGCGGATAAAGTGCGCCGTACAGTCATGGGTGCGTTTCTTGTAGTTGCCGCAGATATAACAGTCCTGCTTGCGCTTGTCCGTCTGGTATCGCTGCTGATACATCACGCTGCCGCAGTCCGCACAGAACAGTATGCCGGAGAACAAACCCACTTCATCATAGCGGTTTGGGCGTTTGCGCTGTTTGCGAAGCTCCTGCACCCGTTCCCATGTTTGGGTGTCTATGATAGGCTCGTGGTGGTTCTCGAAAATCACTTGCTTTTCCGGGGGATTTTCTACACTGTGCTTGACTTTGTAAGAAAGTTTTTCTGTCTTGAAATTTACCAGACAGCCTGTGTATTCCCGGTTTTCAAGGATATGCACTACGGTATTGGTCGCCCACTTGCACTCATAGCCGGGGTGGTAGCGGCGGGTGCTGCCCGTCCTGCGGTATTCAAGCGTTCCCGGCGTGGGGATTTGCTGCTCTGTGAGCATACGGGCTATCTTGGTCGGACCATTCCCGGCAAGACAGAGGTTGTATATCTGCTTGACTACGGGTGCAGCTTCCTCGTCAATAATGAAATTTTCATCCTCGTCCATGAGGTAGCCATACACAGGCTTGCTTGTGATGGGCTTGCCATTCATGCCTTTTGAGCGTTTTACTGCTTTGATTTTCTTGCTCGTATCTCTCACCAGCCATTCGTTAAAGATATTCCGCAGCGGGGCAAAGTCATTGTCGCCCTGTGCGCTGTCCACTCCGTCATTGATAGCGATGAAGCGGACACCTTTCTGTGGGAAAATCATTTCCGTGTACATTCCCACTTGCAGGTAGTTTCGCCCTAACCTCGACATATCCTTTACGATAACTGTCCCGACTTTTCCGGCTTCAATGTCCGCAAGCATGGCTTGAAAACCGGGTCTTTGAAAGTTCGCACCAGAATAACCGTCGTCCGTGTACCAGCGCAGATTGGAAAAGCCGTTCTGCTTTGCATAGGTTTCAAGGATACGCTTCTGATTGGAAATGGAATTGCTTTCGCCTTGCAGCTCGTCCTCATGGGATAGTCTTGGGTAAAGGGCAGTAATTGGTTGTTGGTTGGTCTGTCTTAACATAAAATCCTCCGTTTCCGACAGCCAGCCCCACTATTCCGTACCTTGATTGTACCACATGGGGCGGCTGTCTGTATAGCGGCAAAAGCGTCAAATCTGCTTCTTTATGGTCGGTCAAATCGCCGTTTTTTGTGTAGCAGCTTCCGCTTCCAGCACTTTCATCATCTTGTCGGCTGCGGTGTCGGTTGCGCCCTGCTTGAAGAAGCCGGAAACGGTAAGGACGGAGTTGCCCATGCGGATTTCCGTTACACAGTCCGGGCGGCGGTCTGTTTTGGTGGTGCTTGTCTGTTTGGTTTCTGTCATAGGCTCTCCTTTCGCTGCTTCATCAGTTGCTTTAATCGTTCCAGCTTTTCCTGTGCGGTTTCCTTTCGGAAGTTGCTACCCGTGAAGCGGACGGGGGCGCACATGGAAGTCAGCCTGTCATAGATACGGGCGTGGGGCGTGTCCTGCGGGTGCTGCAATTCCTCCAGCGTGAGGTTGGTCGTGGCGATCAGCGGCTTGCCGCTTCGGTAACGGCTGTCAATCACGCTGTAAACCTGTTCCAGCCCGTATTCTGTTCCTCGCTCCATACCGAAATCATCAAGTATCAGCAGAGGGTAGCTGCAAAGGCGGGAAATATATTCGTTCCTGCCCTCAAAGCTGGCGGCAAGGTCACCCAGTATCGTTGCAAAGTTTGTCATGCAGACGCAACCTCTTTTTCCATAAGGGCGTTGGCGATACAGGCGGCAAGGTAGCTTTTTCCCGTCCCCACGCCGCCCCAAAACAGGTAGCCGATATTTTCAGCCTGCATGGTTTCCCAGCTCTCCACATAAAAGCGGGCGGTTTCGGTCTGCGGGTTTCTGCCGTTGTCATGCTCAAATGTCCAGTTCCGCATAGCAGGGTCGGTAAAGCCCCGGCGTTTCAAGTCCTCCACTTTTTCAAGGTGCTTCTGTCGGCTTTCGGCGGCTTGCTGCTTTTCACGGGCTGCCCGCTGGCAGTCGCACTCTGCCGGGTGGCGGTCACGCCCGAAACAAGTCTTTCCCTCTGCAAAATAGGCTTCTTTGGGCGTATGGCACTTACCGCAGTATAAAAGCCCGTCCTCGCCTGTGTAGTCCTCCGCTTCGGCGGTAGTGGCTGTAATGTCCGTAATCATAGCTTCAATTCCGTTTTTCATAAGCTCTCGCCCTCCTTGCATGAATAATCGGGTATGCCCTGTTTCGGGGCAGCCTTGCCTTTGGCAGCGTCCTCCTGCGCCCACTTGTAAATGGTGGCTGCATGGCTGTGGTACTGTTTCCCGGTGGAAGCGATATGGCAGGAAAGCCGGTCAATATAATACTCCCACTTGTCGGGCAACTCTGTTTTTAGCCCGGAAAGCTCTGTATCGGTCAGTATCACATTGTTGTATCTGCCATAAGCGGCGGGGGGCGGGGTGTCCCGTTTCTCCCTCTCTCTCTTTTCTTATCTCTATCTCTTCTCTTACTCTAATCTCTAT
>ENA-OQAX01000087-OQAX01000087.1-human-gut-metagenome-genome-assembly--contig:-NODE-87-length-18537-cov-1.890657_pt1 | contig 18537 bp, 30 predicted proteins | sample MGYA00242741_ERZ504539 | MGnify/ENA primary metagenome ERZ504539 (study PRJEB26092, sample SAMD00036277) | human gut metagenome | host: Homo sapiens | study: EMG produced TPA metagenomics assembly of... | reverse complement strand
CCCAGACCGATATCCTCTTCCTCCTGGCATCCCTCTACAAAAAAAGAACGCCACCCAACAGGCAGCGTCCTCATAAATATCACCTCCAGATCCCCCGACGTTCCGGATCGTATAAAACAACTCATTCTCCATGGCCATAACCTTCTGAATCGGCACACTCTTAAACACCGGCATCTTCATCCTGGTCTTAATCCACCAGAACGAATAAACCGCCAGGACCAGAAAAGCAATCAAAACAACCAGCCAGATCATATTCCTCTCCACAGGATCCGAAGAAATATTCAAGATCATATAACAAGTCCCCACAATACCAATAACCGGAAACACCGGTCCAAAAGGAACCTTGAAACTCCTCGGCACCTTCGGCATCCTCTTCCGGAGGATCAGCACATCCACATGCGCCAGTACATAAGAAATCATCCAGAACACCGAACCCACCAGAATCAAAAACGAAATAACAGAAGAAGAATTATTACTGATCAAACGCAAAAACAAAAATCGTCACACTGACAAACACAACCCCAAACCACGGAACCCCATGCTTATTCGTCTTCGCAAAAATCCTCGGCATCATATTCATCTTCGCCATACCCTGGCAAATACTCGCCAGCCCATTCACCGTAGAATTCTGCGTACTCACAACCGCAAGAGCAGCCACCAGAGTCATCCAGATCTTACCCACACTGCCAAGAAGATTTTCCCCATAAAGCAGATGCGGCGCAGGAGAATCCATCAGCTCCTGCCATGGAGTATAATTATGAAACCCAAAACACCATGATCGACTGCACACCACAGATCAACGCAAGACCAATGATCATACCAAGAGGAACATTCCTCTTCGCATTCTTAACACTCTTGGAAACCGGAATCACATACTCCGCCCCGATAAACAGCCAGAATGCTGTAGCCGTAGCAGAAAACAGCTCCGAAGGCTTCGTAGCCATAGCATACGGCTGAGAAACCACCTGTCCCGTACCCAGCTTAAACATACCGATCAGTCCCATAATGATCATAGAACCAACCAAAAGAAACGCAACCAGATCCTGGATCTTGGCAAACATATCCACGCCACGAAGGTTCGCGATCATGATCACGATCGTCATTACCAACGTATACGCAATGCTGGGAATCGGTAGCTTGATCGTCTGCGCCATCGCATAGGAAAAAATCGAAGCCTCCACACCAGATGACAGAATATTACAGAGCAGATACCCACCAACCATGGAGATCAATGTAGGAAAAGGCCCAAGGCACGCCCAGAGTATACTGTGCCAGACCACCCGTCGTATTCGGCATAATCGCATTCAGCTCCGAAAGTGAAGCCACAGTAGTCATATTCAAAAGGCAGGCAATAATCATAGAAAAAATGAACACAACGCCAACTGTACCTGCACCCTGTCCAAGAGAAACCAGACAGCTTGTAGCAATGACCAGCCCTACTGATATAGATACAACACTCCCCAATCCTAATTTCTTATCTTCACTCATAATCCCAGGCACCTCCCCATAATGAAATGGACATTTGCATTATGCAAACCAAATATAAGTCATAAAAAATATCCAACACAAAAACAGGCGAGGTTCCGCTTTATCCGCGGACACCCTCGCCTGCTCTATAATACAGACCATCATTCCATGATCCGCAATCCATCATCTATAAAGCATCTGCCCCTTCATCACCAGTACGCACGCGGATCACATTGTCGATATCATAGATAAAATCTTACCATCACCGATATGACCGGTATAAAGCTCGTGTTGATCACATCCACGATCTTATCCACCTGCTCCTTTTACCACACACTGATCTGCTGCTTCGGAAGAAGCTCCATCTCATAGTTTTCATCCACTTCGTACTCACGGGTACCTTTTTCCACGCCACAGCCAAGCACCTGCATAACCGTCATACCCCTGACACCGGCTTTGCTGAGCGCAGACTTCAGGCTGGAAAATTTCGCAAGGCTTGTGATAACTTCAATTCTGCATAAACTCATCTTATAATATCATCCCTTTCGGAAAAATCTCCGAAAAGGCATCATCTCAGTTAAACCGATGCCTTCCCGTACAGAAACATTCTGGCAAATCTCTGCCCACTGCTTATTGCCTTCACAATCCCGCAGGGGACTTACTTAATTCAGTAAAAAATCCCTCTGTCTTTTATACATTAAGTGCTTTCTTTGTATCGGCAAGAGCCTCATCCATTCTGGAGATAACGTCCTTGATATCCTGCTCGGAAATAACAGCTGTAGGCTCGAAACGGATTGTTTTTGCATTAACAAGAGTACCGGCTGTCATGACACGTCTTGCAAACAGACCTTTTGCAGTCTCATAGCCAAGTTCGCAGGTATGGAACTCAACGGCAAGCATAAGACCTGTACCACGAACCTCCTGAATGATCTCCGGATATTTTTCCGCAAGACTCTGAAGTCCAGCTTTCAGGATCTCACCTTTCCGTTTGCAGACACCCGGGATATCATTTTCAAGCATATATTTGATCGTTGCGATAGCTGCCGCACAGCATACCGGGTTTCCTCCGAATGTCGGGGAGCCAAGCAGCCATGGGTTGTCGATCAGATCCTGAACCCACATCTTCGGTTTGCAGATGATACCAGTGATCGGCATGATACCACCGCCGAAAGCTTTACCATAGGTCATGATATCCGGTGTAACACCCTCTGCTTCACATCTCCACATTGTACCGGTACGGCCCATACCAGTCTGGATCTCGTCAAAGATCAGTGCTACGCCTGTCTCATCGCAGATCTCACGAACCTCCTGAAGGTATCCTGCCGGAGGAACGATAACACCAGCTTCACCCTGAATCGGCTCAAGGATCACACCGGCAACCTTCTCACCAACAGCCTGAAGGTTCTTGATCGCTTTTCTTACATCATCTGCAACACCGTACTGTACGTGCTGTACCTGCTGTACCATTGGGATATAAGGAGTACGGTATGTACTCTTACCACCCATGGAGATAGCACCCCATACTCTTTCCATGGAAAAGCGCCGACTGTGGAGATGAACCATCTTCCGCCAGTTGCGATACGTGCAAGCTTCAGAGCCATCTCAACAGCCTCCGCACCACCATTTGTGAAAAAACAGTACTGCAGATCACCAGGAGTGATATCTGCAAGAGCTTTTGCCAGATATCCACGAAGCGGATCAAGAAGCTCCTGTGAATGAAGTGCCTGATGATCCAACTGTGCTTTAACAGTTTTCAGGATCTCCGGATTTCTGTGGCCACAGGTATAAAATACCAAATCCACCAAGACAGTCGATGAATTTTTCTCCATTTAATCCGTAGCAGTAAGCACCTTCATCCTGCCACTCAAGAACCGCACCCTGCTCAGAGTCAGAAGAAACGGATTTACGGTATTTCAGCCAGCCCGGGCTTACGTAGTTGTCAAAATGATCGATGGTATCTGCCACCATCTGTTTTTTCTCCTCAGCAGGAATATCTTTCATATCTGTATTGATCAGTCCGATCACTCTGTCAAGATCTTTGATTACCTGTTCACTCTTTGCCATAATACATGCCCTCTCTTTCTGAAAATCATCCCGCGATCTGCATCTGCATCCTGCGTTCATTCAGGTAAAAAAACAGGCACATTCGCTGTATTTCTACAACAAATGCGCCTTTGCATTTCGTTTAATTGTTTTTTGAATTGCTTATATTGTACCCCGGTCAGCCAATGTGTACAATTCTTATTTCTGGCTGTTTATGATTAGTTTCTGGTAGATATACTTATTTTCAAGTATGTCTCTTCTCAGTTTTTTCTCGAAATTATCTGCAATATACTCTACGAAAAAAATTGGACAGGGCATGATGCAGTAATTTCCGGAAGTGCTGTAATCTGATCAATGTAACTATTGAATAAAAACAGGAATGTATTATACTGGAATCATACTCAGACAATAGGAAAATCAAAAAAATTTACAGGGAGGTTTTTTATCATGGAATACAGACATTTTGGAAACACGATCTATCTTCGACTTGATCCGAAGGAAGAGATCCTGGAGGAGATCGGCAAGGTTGCAGAGAAAGAGAACATCCGCCTTGCACAGGTCACAGGCCTTGGCGCCATCAATGATTTCACTGCTGGCGTATACAACACCGTAACAAAGGAATACCACTCTATTCAGTTTCAGGGAGCTTATGAGATTGTTTCTCTTACCGGTACCGTTACCCGTAAAGACGGCGAAGTTTATCTTCATCTCCACATCGCAGCCGGTGACGAAGAAGGCCTTGTACACGGCGGTCATCTGAACCGTGCCATCATCAGTGCTACCGCCGAGATCCAGATCCAGGTGATCGACGGAGAGATCGGTCGTGAGTTCAGCGAGGATATCGGACTGAATCTGTTTAAGTTCTGATTTTGTCAGAGGGATTTCGACCACTGTCTACTGCTTTACAGTTTAAATTTCATCACACATAAAAGGGTGAAACTACTCAGCATAATGCTGTCAGCTCACCCTTTTCTTATTCCGAAAAGCTATACCGACAAATCATCACATCTCCCTGATTCAACCTTCCTACATATACATTGACAAATTTCCCTGTTATGATATACTTTGATGATAAAACTATTTTATATTAAAATCATTTAAAGAACGCAAATGAATGTGAGGATCTGATCATTATGAAGAATTTTAAAATCGGTGATAAACTTACAAGATTTCCCCTGATCCAGGGTGGAATGGGCGTTGGCATCAGCCTTGGCCGTCTGGCAGGCACCGTTGCAAAGGAAGGCGGGATCGGAATCATTTCCACCGCTCAGATCGGCTACCGGGAAAGGATTTCGACCGGAATACCGAAGAAGCCAACCAGCGGGCTATCCTGTCCGAGATGAAAAAAGCACGCAGGATTTCTCCTGACGGTATCATCGGCTACAACATCATGGTTGCACTGAAGGAGTACGCATCTCATGTAAAAGCCGCTGTCCATGCCGGCGTGACCTGATCATCTCCGGTGCAGGACTTCCTACAGAGCTCCCTGCTCTTGTCAGCGGAAGCAAAACAAAGATCGCCCCCATTGTCTCAACGGACAAATCTGCAAAGGTTATCCTGAAATACTGGGAAAGAAAGTACAAGCGCACTGCAGACCTTGTGGTGATCGAAGGTCCCCAGGCAGGCGGTCATCTGGGCTTCCACAAGGAAGAGCTGGATTCCTATACACCGGAAGCCTACGACAATGAGATCCGAAAGATCGTCCAGACTGTAAAAAGCTATGCCGCAAAATTCGGCACGGAAATCCCTGTAGTAGCTGCCGGCGGCATCGCCACGCACGAGGATGTAAAGCATGTCCTTGATCTTGGTGTGGACGGCGTTCAGGTCGCCACCCGTTTTATCCCAACGGAAGAATGTGACGCAGACATCCGGCTGAAAGAATCCCTGATCCACGCCGCAAAGGACGACATTGCCATTGTAAAAAGTCCGGTAGGTATGCCGGGACGTGCCATTATGAACTCCTTCATGCAGCACGTCATGGCCGGTGAAAAAATCCCGCACAGTCCCTGCCACCGCTGCCTTGCCAAATGTTCTCCCGGCGAGATCCCTTACTGCATTACAGACAAGCTGATCGCCGCCGTAAAGGGCGACGTGGAAAACGGCCTGCTGTTCTGCGGAGCAAAGGCTTATATGGCAGATAAGATCGAAACCGTGCACGATGTGATCGCTGATCTGTTTGGCACAGAATCGGAGTGCATCCGGCTGTCATAAAGATAAACCTGCGCGGTCAGGCACACCTAAACAAAAAGCCCCTGCTTTCATTGCTTTTCGCAGTGAAAACAGGGACTTTTTTGTTTTTCTACCGGTTATCGATCTTTTCAGGGTACATGTCATGCTCTGTCAGACGTTTCCAGGCAATCTCCTCCCATCTGGTTCCGGTCTTTCCGTAATTGCAGTATGGATCAATGGAAATGCCGCCTCTCGGCGTAAAATTTTCCCCAGACCTCAATGTATTTCGGGTCCATAAGCCGGATCAGATCCTTCATAATGATGTTCACGCAATCCTCATGAAAATCTCCGTGATTGCGGAAGCTGAAAAGGTACAGCTTCAGAGATTTGCTCTCCACCATTTTTTTCACCGGGTACGTAGGATATCGTGATCGTTGCAAAATCCGGCTGTCCGGTAATGGGACAAAGGCTTGTAAATTCCGGGCAGTTAAATTTTACAAAATAATCGTTGTCCGGGTGCTTATTCAAAAATGTTTCCAGTACCTCCGGAGCATAATTGTCCGGATATTTTACTTTCTGATTTCCGAGAAGGGTGATCCCTTCTTTTTCCAGGTTTTCTCTGCTCATATTTTTTCCTTTCTATAGTCGGGCGGATATTTATGATCCGATCTATCTGTCAAGTGCCGGGTCCTTCACTCCATTGAGCCGGAATGCCTCTGCTCTGTCAATACAGGTTCCGCACACACCGCAGGGCTTTTCGCCGCCTTCGTAACAGCTCCAGGTCAGTTCATAAGGAACATTCAGCTCCAGGCCGGTTTTACGACCTCTGCCTTTGTGTAGCTGACAAAAGGCGCCTCAACCTTCAGCTGGCCGCCGCTTCCCTGATAGATCGCCTCGTTGATCGCATTGTGAAACGCACTGCTGCAGTCCGGATATGCATTTCCGGCTGCATCATCCGCATGTGCTCCGTAATAGATCACACTGCAGTTTTTTGACAGCGCAATACTTGCTGCCGAGGAGAGAAATAATCCGTTTCGGAACGGCACATAGGTTGAAACCGGTGAGCCATCGGTTTCCTTCAGCTGCTCTGCATAGCTTTCGTGCGGGATCTCTCTGTCTGAATGCTTCAGCAGCGAGCAGTCACTGTACCGGAAGATCGGCTCCAGATCCAGATAAAGATGCTCCACTCCGTAATATTCTGCTGTTTTTCTGGCAGCCTCAATTTCTTTTGTGTGCTTCTGTCCGTAAGCTACTGTTAATGCAATTACATTCTCTTTTCCATATTTGTTTACGGCAAGCCCCAGGCAGGTGGTGGAATCCACACCGCCGCTTGCAAGTACAAGTGCTTTCATAGCGTTCTCCTTTTCTGCGGTATTTCTTGTTATATTGTGATATGTTTTCCTGTCATACTCCCCGTTTCTGCGGGTCCCAGATCACCTTATGAAGCTGGATCTGAAGCTTTACATCGTTTGAGCTTTTTTTCCATAAGGAAATCCACGAATCTCCACCGGCTGGATCCTGCCGAAAACAGGGCTGAAATAAACTGCCGTTTTCCGACCAGCCTGTACTTTCCAGGATTTCCAGAGCTTTTTCCATATCTCTGCGGCTGCTGACCACGAATTTCAGCGTATCCTCACTGCCCAGAAGCTCCAGATTGGAAAGGAGCATCTCTTTTTCCATGCCGCTGTCCGGTGCTTTATAATCCATGGTAAAGGACGGACGTTTTTTTAATATATGATAAGGCTTCAGATCTACGCTTCCATTGGTCTCAATCTCCACCCGCCGGAATGGATCCTCCAGGATTGCCTCGATCAGCTCCTCCATGCCTTTCCGTAAAAGTGGTTCCCCGCCTGTAAGTGTCACATTTTTTACGCCTGTTTCACGGATCCAGGAAAGGATCTCTTCTTCTGTCAGCCTTTCACTCTCACATCCCGGCTCATTTGCCCAGCTGGTATCACAATAGCTGCACTGAAGATTGCAGCCCTTAAACCGGATAAAAGCGGCAAGCTCTCCTGCCCGTCTGCCCTCTCCGTTGATGCTGACAAATTTCTCTACAACCTGATAGGTACTCATAGCCATACCGCCTCCGTTTCTTCTTCCGTTTCCCGGTAAGCTGCACAGTTATTTGGTGTTTCGTAAACAACAGCTCTTTTTACAGGATAGCCCTTTCTTCCATTTTTCTGAAAAAATATTCTGAAAAATTCTCTGCTGTAGGGCGAAAGGGAACCTTCACCAGATGAAAGCCTTCCTCATCCAGTGCTTCCAGCGTTTTCGGACGTAATGTATTTCTTCATAGATCAGCGTGTGATCCATGGAATCTGCCAGCTCCCGAAGATCCTTTTTCAGATCTCCGAAGTCTACCAGCATCCCTCGCCCCTGACCGTTTTTCTCCAGCTTCCGGCTTCGATCTCAATCTCCACATGCCAGCGATGACCATGGATGTTGGAACATTTGCCGGTGTAACCGGACAGAAAGTGTGCCGAATCGAAATCTGCTTCTGTTTTTAACTGATACATAAATTTTTCCTCCTTCTGGATCTGTCACACCACCCGAATATTTCCATAAATAAAAAAAGCCGGGATTCCCGGCCTTGATCCAGTTAAAGTAAAAAAAGGGCAGACCCGCCACGAGTCTGCCCTGATTCTCACATCTTCTTCAGCCCTGGTTTTTATTTTATAGACAGGATGGTACAAACGAACTGTCTTATATTAATTTGTATGGTATTTCCGGAGATACTGCATCAAACGATAAATCGGACCAGATCATCCGCGTTCGCTGCTCACTCATGAGCGCAGTCGCTCCGCAACGATCTATGGGAACTTTCAGCTCCGGAATTACGGTAAATTTTCTGCAGAATTATCTTCTTCCGCAGCACTTCTTATATTTCTTACCGCTTCCGCACGGACACGGATCGTTCGGGTAGATTTTCTTGCAGATGCCGGCTGCATCGGCATTGCTGTCGGCACAAAGCTGTTCGGCATTGCAGTGTGCGGCTTGCCTGTGGCAAACGGCCATACTGCTCCTGAGATCTCATTCGGTGTGTAACCGCGGAATTCCAGCATTCTTGTGTTATTGTTTGCCTCCATGATCAGCTTTGTAAATTTCTCAAGCTGCTCATCGTTAAACTGGATCCCCTTCTGGTTCAGGTTTTCCATGATCGCTGACATTCTGCCATCCATGGAGCATTCTTTGTAAATAAAGAACAGTACCTGATCCTTCACTGCATCGGAAACCTTCATCTCATCCAGCAGGAATCTGCCCAGTCTCTGGTAAGAAGCAGATTTTGTCGGATACCCGTTTTCGGAATAATCCAGGATCTCATCTACAGACGGAATATAGAATTTCCGTCCACCCTGACGTCTCTCGATATCCTTGTAGATGTTATTGACCAGTGCGGATTTCAGGATCAGCTGATCCCCCGCAAGCTCACAGATACAGGCCTTCTCCGGAATGGTATGATACAGCTCGATGAAGCTGTCATATCCGATGTCAAAGCCTTTTCTCTGCCTGAACATTCTCATATACAGTTTTTGCCGGCGAGATACATACAGATAGCTTACCATGACAAGACAATCCTTCAGCCAGTTTACCTGGCTACGAAGTGTCCGGAACTCCGGTGTGTTGATCTGATCGTAAACAGCTGCAACCTCTGCCGGAACTTCTGCGTAATCATCACTGTAGGAAACAAGGTAGCCCATATCGTTCAGCCACTCTAATGTATTCCACTCATCCTCTGCAACATGGAAGCATTTTCTCTGAATAGCCGCCTCAAAAGCCAGTACTTCCTGATCGTCTGCTACGAGGAAGCTTGCTTTCATAACCTCCGGTTTAAGAACCTCTGCGGCAACCTTTGCGGCGATCTCTTCCTGCTCCATTCCCCTGCAGTGAAGTCCAAGCTCACCTGCAATGCTGAGAAGGTCTTCTTTACGATAGGACATGAGGAAATCTTTTACTGTAGGATTTCTTCTGCTGCCTGTGGCTGCCTCATCTGCTTTTGCAGCTCTGGCTGCTGCCTCTACTGCTGCTACTGTTGCAGCAATGTCTTCCGATGCTTTGGCTGTTTCCGCCTCTGTCTCAACTGCTGCAGTGCATCCCAGCTCCGGTGCCTCTGTCCAGTACGGATCATCCTCACCCTTTACTTCTTTTACAATAGAAGGAGCTTCTGCTGTTCCCTCGTCTTTCTTCTCAATATCAACTCTGTATTCCGGAGCTTCCTTATCCGCGCCATACTGACGGAAGGTAAACCATTTCTCGGAATCCATAAGCTCTGCAGTCTCTGTCTCGCCTGCATTTAATAATGTGAAATTATTCTTCGCTTCTCCGTCACCGTTCTCACGGATCTGTACTTTTTTCTGAAAAAATTCAATCTCATATAGGCTGCCTGCCGGATACTGAACCAGTTTTTCAAGCATGGCTGCCATATTTGCAAATGTAACGTCAGCCGCAACAGTACAACGTCTCCATACCGGCGGTTTCGTTCCTTTTCTTGTGATTTTAACTGATAAAACATTCCTGTGTTCCTCTCCTGTAAATATATGCCGGATCAGGAGATACGAATAACTCCTGATCGCGTAAGCAACTTCCCCTATGTTATACAAAAATAGAGAAATTGTCAATATTTGAGAGGCTTCTACAACACAATATCATATTTCTCAACCTGGATCACAGCATTTCCGTCACTGTGAAACAGGATCTCATCTGCTTCCACTGGTGTTGGGATCACGGTAGTCGCAGTTTTGCTTCCATCATTGATAAAAAGCTCTATGGAGCTTCGATCCAGGATAAAACGCAGCTTCAGATTTTGTCTGTCATCTGTGATCTGGAGCTTTCTTGTACATACAACATCACGCTGCACCCCGCTCCAGGTTCTGTCGATCTCCAGTATCTGTCTTTTTCGATCATAGGTAAAGACCGTTGTATATTCTTCATTGCGTGCAAGCTCGATCCGGAACTCATTGTACACATCCAATGCTTCCTGATTTGGATTTCCGGAGTTCCTGCTTCCATCCATGATGCCATCTGCGTTCTGCAGTTCCACAGTCAGATCGATCATTCGGCCACGGACGCCTTCAAGGCTTAAGCTCTCACCCACTTTTACATTCTCATAACAGCAACGGTTTTTCCGATAATTCTCAATTTCTCGGACCGGCTTCTGCCAGATCTTTCCGTCACGATATTCCAGCTCTCTCGGAAGAGTCATCATTCCCTGCCATCTCTGCTTTTCCTTGATCACACAGCTATCCCAGGATTTCATCCAGGCGATCATCACTCTTCTTCCATCTGGAAGAAGGGTTGTCTGCGGCGCATAAAAATCAAGTCCGTAGTCCAGACTTACCGGTGCGTCTTTTTCAAATGTATGTTTTTCGCTGTCATAATCTCCCGTAAAATATAGGGAATTATGTCCATTATGAAACTCATACCCTTTTGCCCGCATATGCTGCGGAGAACAGATCAGCACATGTTTATCCCCGAGCGGAAAGAAATCGGGGCATTCCCACATAACACCGATTTCTCCTGTGGAGTTCTCCGCAAGAATTGTTTCAAATTTCCATTCTTTCAGATCTTTACTGGAAAACAGAACTACCTGTCCAGGAATTTCTTCGCTGCGGCATCCTACGAGCATATAGTATATTCCGTTATCTTCCCATATCTTCGGATCGCGGAAATCAACTCTGCTGCATTTCTCCGGAAGCATATCCCCGGTGACTATCGGATTTTTCTCTGCCTTTACATAATCTTTTCCGTCACCCCAGGCAAGGCACTGATTCTGCCGGACTTCTTCTTTTCCATCAGGCAGCTTTTCTGTTGTAACTCCTGTGTAGATCAAAGCCTGTTTTCCATCCGCTTCAATAGCACTTCCGGAAAAGCATCCCTCTCGATCATATTCCTGATCCGGTGCAAGCGCTGCAGGAAGCTGCTCCCATCTGATCATATCCTCCGTCACACTGTGGCCCCAGTGCATAGGGCCCCAGTCACGGCTGTAAGGATGATACTGGTAAAAAAGATGTACCTTTCCTTTAAAAACAGAAAATCCATTGGGATCATTGATCCAGCCAACCGGTGCAGATACATGAAAGGCCGGTTTCTCTTCCTGCGGGATATTTTTTTGCTTCCTCTATTTCATAAAGACGTGCTTTTTCAAGTTTTTTCACTCATACTCTGCTCTCTCTTTCTTTTTTATGTTTCTGACCGGTATCTTTTTCTGTTTTTATTTCTCTGTCTCACTAAGAGACTTCTGATACTGGTCAAAAATATTTCTGTTTGATTGCCAGATAATCAGACAGTCCATACTGCTCCATCTTTTTTCAGATAGGAATCCCATTCTTTATCGATGCCGCCATTCAGGATCCAGTCTGCTTTTTTTCTGTTCCGCATACTTCTTGATATCTGTGTCGTACTGAGATACCTTATTGGTATCATCAATACTCATAAATACATTCGGATACACATATTTACTGTTCATATCCTTAAGATATGTTTCATGCATATTGTCGAGACGCCATTTTGCATCTGCCGGCTCTGTTACATATACATCGTAATACTCGTTAAGTATTGCCAACGGTCCGTTTACAGACTGTGCTTCACGAACCTCTACCGGAGATGCATCTCCCAGATCCATATGTTTCAGCATCTGACCACCTTCTGCATTCTCGGACATCTCAAAGATATTAAATGAATCTTTTTCCCCGTAAGTACCCCAGTTATTCTGCGGAGACTGGATCGGTGCATACATCTGATCGATCCATGCTGCTGCCAGTGCCGTATTCCGACAGCTTGTAGTCAGAACGCAACGTCCTCTGTCAAAGCCACTGGTTTCACTGTTATTCTGTCTTGTGATATTTACAAGACCATCCGGACCGGCCAGCGCCGGGAGCATTACATAATCTTCATTGTTATCAATATTTGCAATATCCCAGGTGAAACACAGACCATATCTGTGGTTCTTACCTTTTGCAACATAAGTTGACCATTCCTGGGTAAAAGCCTCCGGATCCACCAGCTTTTCTTCTACCAGCTGATGGAGCCACTGAATACCTTCTTTATAGCCTTCCTGTACAGTTGTATAAATAACGGTTCCATCATCTTTTACTGCAAAATGATCACCGGTGTCACCATATCCTTCTCCGAATCCGTTGATGAGAATTGCAGGATCCTGATCACCATTATTGATGATAAAGGACATCGGGATCACACCACCCTCAATGTTGAATTTCTTTTCCAGTTTATCTGCATTGTCGCGGAAAGCGACCAGAACCTGTTCCAGTTCCTCAGTTGTAGTCGGAACGTCCAGCTTCAGATAATCCAGCCATTTTTTATTAATGTAGGGAATATCTCCAATTGCCTGAATGGCTTCTTTCCCCGCACCAAGCTGCTCGATCCATGGGAAAGAATAAATATGTCCGTCCGGTGCTGTACACATTGTTCTGTATTCCGGGTATTTTTCAAATACAGCCTTAAGATTCGGCATGTATTTATCAATGAGATTTTCTACCGGAATAATGATTCCCTGTTTGGCATAACGAAGAAGATCATAATCACTCATCCCTGCGTTAAAAAAGTCCATCCGGAAGATTTCCGAACTGTGCCAGCGCCAGATTTTTTTTTATCATCAAACTGATCCGATACAAAACAGGTCCAGTCAATGTGGACATTAGTCTGCTTTTCCAGTCTTTTAAAAATCGTTCTTTCATTAGGTTCCTGTGTAGATGTTGCAGGTGCACTGGTAATAAAAGACAGCTCTGCTTTTTCTTTCAGAGGAAAGGACACATCTTCCACCGGGATATCCGGATCTGTTTCTGCTTTCATGTGTTCTTTTCCGTTTCCACATCCGGCACTGCATACCATTATAATTGCAGAAAGCCCGATTGCCAATAATGCCTTCATTCTTTTTTTCATCATTATCAACCTCCTGTCATCAGCCTTTTACAGAACCAACCATAATGCCCTGGTCAAAATATTTCTGGAAGAATGGATACATGATCAGAAGCGGTAAACTTGATACAATGATCGTAGCATATTTCAGAAGTTCCGCTACCTTTGCCATCTGTGCAGTACTCTGGATATCTGCGATCATTCCGGGCTGCGGTGTATTCTGTACAAGGATGGAACGAAGTACCAGCTGCAATGGCTGCAGTTTCGCATCATTCAAATAAATCATAGCGTCAAAATAACTGTTCCACATTCCTACAAAGGACCACAGTGCAAGCACTGCGATGATCGGTTTGCATACCGGCATCATAATCTTGAAAAAATGCTCGATTTCCGTGGCACCGTCAATGGCAGATGCCTCTCTGAGTTCCTTGGGGATAGACTGATAATAGGTTCTGGCAAGGATCATGTTCCAGACATTAAACGCACCCGGAAGCAGGATTGCCCAGATTGTATTTACCAGATGCAACTGATTGATCAGGATAAAAGTCGGGATCATTCCTCCACCGAAAAACATGGTAATGAGAAAAATAACATTGAAGAAATTTCTTCCCACAAATTCTTTCTTGGACATTGGATATGCTGCCAGCAGAGTTACCAGAACTGAAATAATGGTAAACACCAGGGAATAAAAAAAATGAGTTTGCAAAGCCTCTCCAGATCATATTATTTTTCAAGAAACTCTGCGGTACGCATCGATCGTCCACTTCCGCACATCAAAGCTGATCCCCCTGGCTGTTCAGCACATTCGGATCCATAAAGGATGCGATCACAACATATAAAAGCGGAACCAGAATGGAAAGTACAAATGCACCCAGAAGTACGTATCCGATTCCTAAAATGGCTTTGTCAGATGCCGAATATTTCTTTTTTCTTTGCTTTTGCCATAACAGCACCTCCTATAATCCCTCTCCGTCATTCAGTTTCTTGACTACCCAGTTTACAAAGATCAAAAGAATTACATTGATCACTGAATTAAACAGCCCCACTGCTGTAGAATATCCATAGTCTCCATTCAGAAGACCGATTCTGTATACATAAGTAGAAAGAATCTCAGATGCAGGAAGGTTCATATCTGTCTGCAGTGCATATGCTTTTTCAAAACCAATGCTCATAATATTTCCGGCCTGAAGGATAAACTGGATCACAATGATGTTTTTAATAGCCGGAAGCTGTACATACCAGATCTGCTGCAGGATATTTGCTCCATCCACCACTGCTGCCTCTTCCAGATCCTTACTTGCATTGGCAAGTGCTGCAGTATACATAATGGATGCCCATCCGGCTGTCTGCCAGATTCCGCTGGCTATGTAAATGGTACGAAATGCTGCCGGCATAGTCATCCAGTTGGCATCGGAACCGATCAGTTTATTCAGCGGACCTACCGGTGAAAGAAACATACGAACCATACCACAGAGTACGATAACGGAAATAAATTCGGCGCATAGATCAGAAGCTGAATTTTTTTCCTGATCCCGGCTCTCCGGATCTGATTCAGAAGAAGTGCCAGGATGATCGGAATCGGAAATCCCCACAGCAGTCCGTAAATACTCAGCTTCAAAGTGTTCACAAGATAATTCATAAAATCCGGTGATGCCAGAAATCTCCGGAAGTATTCCAGTCCTACCCATTTGCTTCCAAATACACCATCAATGACATTGTAATCCTCAAAAGCGATCAGTACGCCACCCATGGCACGTATTTGAAGATGATCGTCAGAAGAAGTGCAGGCAGCAGAAAAAACACATACAGCTGCCAGTTCTTTTTCACATACTGAAGCTTTTCTGCAGCAGTTCTTTTTCCTGCCGGAACAGCTTTCGCAGAACCTTTTTTCATTCTCTTTTCCTCCCGTTTTTGTTCTTTCGTTCTTGTTTAGTAACCGGTAAAGTAACCGGTTACTTTATAATTTGATACTACTATATGACATAGCTTCTGTCAACCTTTTTTTTGTTAATTTATTCAAGAAAAGTTACCGGTAACTTAACTGGTTATTTTTTTATTGCTATTAACGTCTGTATTGTTATACTTAATTACATCAATCCAATTATCTTGTACGGTCTGCAGATTTCTCTTATATGATCACATCTGCATTCCGTATCATAACTTTCTGCTGTTAAAAGGAGAATATTTTTTTATGGCTAAAAAGCAGGTAACATTTGCCGATATTGCAGAATACACTGGTTTTTCCAAGACTACGATCTCCAGATATTTCAATCATCCGGATTCTCTGACCCTGGAAAATCAGGAAAAGATCGCAAAAGCCCTTGATGAGCTCGGCTACAGAAAAAACAAGCTTGCCAGGGTTCTTGCCAATGGAAAAAGCGAATTTGTAGGGATCATTGTCCCAAACCTTTATCTTCATTATTATTCCGAAATGCTGACACAGCTTCTTCGAAGTTACTCCGATTATCATTACAAATTTCTGGTTTTTGTCAGTGATGGCGGCCCAGAGAAAGAAATGCAGTATCTGGACGAGCTGATGGCTTATAAGATTGAAGGACTTATTGTTCTCAGCCATACTCTTTCCTCTGAAAAACTGGCTTCCTATAATATTCCTGTGATCGCCATTGAACGTGAAGCAGAACATATATGCAGCGTTACAACAGACAATTACATGGGCAGCATGCAGGCTACTTCTCTGCTGATACGTAATCAGTGTGATGTACTAATCCACATCAATGTCCATGTACCTGAGAATATTCCGGCTTATGACCGTATCCGTGCCTTTGAGGAAACATGCCGGGAATATCATGTTCCTTATGAACTGAACCTTAATGTTTCCGGTGATTCCTATCAGGAGCTTTTTGAACAGATGCGTGTGATCTTTCAGGATATTGACAGTAAATATTCCGGTCAGAAAAAAGGCATATTTTTATCCAATGATACTTACGCAAATATATTTCTCAATCTGATCTTCCAGAAATACAACTGTCTGCCGGATGAATATCAGATCATCGGATTCGATAATTCACCCATTGCTGCGGAGTCCATCATCCCGATCACTACTATTGGACAGCAGATTGATGTGATCGCACAGACTACCATGGAACTGCTTGTGGAACAGATGAACGAAATGAAGAAAAGAAACCGGCACCGCTTCAAAACCGATCCACAAAAAGATCACTCCTGTTCTGATACGACGGCAGACAACAGGAGACTGAAAATACTTACAACATTTTCCATATTCCATAACAACCCGTATATTCATGTACTGGAAACTTCATGCTATAATTCTGTGGAAAAAATGTCAGATAACCATTACCGGCCGGGAAATTATTTTACAGGTTCCCGACATCTATAAATATCTATTCAGGGAGGAAATCATGAAAAAAGATCAGGAAATTTTTTCAGGAACGTTTTAAACCATCATCACGACGAGCTTCGATGGCTGTACACAGAGCTTTATCACAATGGCGATATGTTTGCAGAACTCTGCGATCAGATGTACCAGTATTTTACAGCACGCCGCCGGGCTCTTAAAAACCGTGATCTCGAAAGAGAAAAAAATCCGGACTGGTTCCGCCAGAAAGATATGCTTGGCATGATGCTCTATATTGACAACTTTGCCGGCAACATTAAAGGAGTTTCCGCAAAACTTCCATATCTGAAAGAATGCAACGTGAACTGTCTTCATCTGATGCCTTTCCTGGATACCCCGAAAGGCCGTTCCGACGGTGGTTACGCAGTTGCGGATTTCCGCAAAGTCCGCCCGGATCTTGGTACCATGGAAGATCTTTCCGCCCTTGCTGACAAATGCCACAAAAACGGAATGAACCTGTGTATGGATTTTGTTATGAACCACACTTCTGAAGATCACGAGTGGGCAAAAAAAGCACGCCAGGGTGACGGAGAATATATGAGCCGTTACTTCTTTTACAACAACCGCGAGATTCCGGACGAATACGAAAAGACCGTACCGCAGGTATTCCCTACCACTGCTCCCGGAAACTTTACCTGGCTTCCGGATATCGGTCATTATGTCATGACTACTTTTTATCCTTATCAGTGGGATCTGAACTACGGAAATCCCCGTGTTTTCAATGAGATGATGTACAACTTCCTCTTCCTTGCAAACCAGGGAATGGATGTGATCCGTATTGACGCGGTTCCGTATATCTGGAAAGAGCTGGGAACTCCTTGCCGTAACCTGAAACAGGTTCACACCATCGTCCGTATGATGCGTTATGATCGCTGAGATCGTCTGCCCCAGTGTTGTTCTTCTGGGGGAGGTTGTTATGGAACCGGAAAAAAGTTGTTCCGTACTTTGGAACCGTGGAGAAACCGGAATGCCATATGCTTTACAATGTAACAACAATGGCTACAAACCTGGAACAGCATTGCCACCCGTGATATCCGCCTTCTGAAAAAACAGATGGATATTGTGAACAGCCTTCCGAAGCAGTATACTTTCCTGAATTATCTCCGCTGCCATGATGACATTGGCTGGGGACTGGATTTCGCCACTCTGAAAGACTGGGGCATGGACGAGCCGGCCCACAAGCGTTACCTCAACGATTTCTTCACAGGAAAACATCCGGGGAAGCGACAGCCGCGGAGAGCTTTATAACGATGACCCGGTAACTCAGGATGCCCGTTTCTGCGGAACCACTGCTTCCATGTGTGGAATCGAGGCTGCACTTTTTTGAAAAAAATGATGAGAAGTGGAAAGAGGTATCCGTGAAGATCTGATGCTTCACGCATATATGCTTACTCAGTCCGGAATCCCAATGCTTACAGTTCCGATGAAGTTGGCCGTCTCAATGATTATTCCTATAAAAGATGATCCGGATAAAGCAGCGGATTCCCGCTATATCCACCGCGGTGCTTTCCAGTGGGATCTCGCGAAAAAACGGAAATCAAAAACTTCTGTTTGAGGGCCAGATCTTCCAGACACTGAGTCGCATGGAGCAGATCCGCCGCCCAGGGATC